>Ga0209499_1001328_pt1 | contig 17334 bp, 13 predicted proteins | sample C_130208_EF_Meta_FD_187306 | JGI IMG/M metagenome (GOLD analysis project Ga0209499, IMG submission 187306) | Freshwater microbial communities from Lake Croche, Canada to study carbon cycling - C_130208_EF_MetaG (SPAdes) (version 2) | ecosystem: Environmental > Aquatic > Freshwater > Lake...
TCCCGTCGCATTTGCTGCCGATCATGACGGTGGTGGAGATGGGCGATGTGTCGCATAACACCATCATCAGCGGCATGCTGACGTTTTGGCGCACCGGGGCCTATCCGATCGCAATCGTGATTTTCACCGCCTCGATCCTGATTCCATTTCTCAAAATTGCCGCGCTGAGCTGGCTGTGCGCCGCTGCCACCGGTCGCGTGCACCCGTCGCCCGCGATGCTGGGCAAGCTCTATTGGTTTACCGAATTGCTGGGCCGGTGGTCAATGATCGACATCTTCGTGGTGGGCATCATGGTGTCACTCATGCAGCTTGGCAATTACATGACCATCACCCCGGGCCTCGGCGCGCTTGCCTTTGCCGGGGTGGTTGTGCTTACGATGCTCGCGGCCATGTGCTTCGAGCCGCGCATGCTCTGGGATCGCTTGGATGAACTTGCTGCCGATTTGCCACCCAACCCCACCCCACCAAAATCTTGAGCGAAGAACTACCCGAATCTCCGTCACCCACGGTGCCAACGCTTGTCGTGACCCCCGAATTGCGCGCCGCCCAGCGCTGGAATATCGTGTGGGTGGTGCCGGCCGTCGCGATGCTGTTAGGTGCGTGGCTGCTCTACCGGAACTTTTCCTCGAGCGGGCCCCAGGCGGATGTCCGCTTCGACACTGCAGACGGCATTTCAGCCGGTAAAACCGAGGTGCGTTGCCGCTCGGTCAAGGTGGGCGTGGTCAAGGCCGTGAAGCTCGCCGATGACCTCAAATCGGTGCGGACTCATCTGGAGTTCGATCCCGATGCGGCACGGCTGTTGCGCGCCGGCACGCGGTTCTGGGTGGTTAAACCTCGACTCTCCGCCACTGAGTTTTCCGGAGTCGGCACTTTGATCACCGGCGCCTACATCGAGCTCGATCCGGGGCCGCCGGAGGCGGCCACCCAAAATGAATTTGTCGCCCTCGAGACCCCCTCATCGACCAACCGTAGCGTGCCGGGGCGCCGACTGGTGCTAACCGCCGAGGAGGCGGGTTCGCTCACCGTCGGCTCGCCGGTCTATTTTCGCGGCTTTGAAGTGGGCCGGATCGAGGGCCGGGCTTTGGGCGTGGACGGCATGCAAATCACCTATAGCGCTTTCATCGACGAGGCCTATAGCGGGTTGGTCACCGACAACACCCGGTTCTGGAACACCAGCGGCATTGATATCAGCGCCGGGGCCGACGGTTTCAGGCTGCGCACCCCGTCGTTTCAATCGATGCTCACCGGCGGGGTTTCATTTGGCGTGACCGCAGGTGAGCAACCGGGCACACCCGCCAAGGACGGCAGACATTTCACCTTGTATCGGGATGAGGACGCGGCCCGCCATTCGGCCTTTAACCCGACGCTGAAGTTTCTCCTGCTTTTCGACCAAACCGTGCGCGGTCTAACCGAAAAATCGCCGGTTGAGTACCGCGGCATCACCATCGGCCGAGTGGCCGAAATTTCCTTCGATCTGGCACCGGAAGCCGGGGACATGCGCATTCCGGTGCTCATTGAAATCGATCCCACGCTGATGCGCCCTGAAACCGCGCGGCAGATGACCCAACCGGATTCCGAGTATCTCAAAGAGGCGGTCAATCACGGGCTGCGCGCGGCGCTCAAAACCGGCAGCCTGCTAACCGGCGCGCTGTTCGTGGACCTCGACTATTACGATGACATCTCCCCTGCCGCGCTGGGTAAAACCGGGGACTTCACCACCATCCCCACAATCTCCTCGGGCTTTGCTCAACTTGAGACCAAACTCACCGCCATCCTCGATAAAATCCAATCCTTGCCCATCGACAAGACCATGGCCGAGTTCGCGGCGGCCGCCGTTGAGGCCAAAACCACTCTGGTGGATTCGCGCTCCGCGCTCAAGGAAATCGAGACCGCCGCAGCCGCCGCGCGCAAGACGCTGGATGATCCGGCGTTGCGCGCGCTGCCGGCCGATCTGCGCGCCTCCCTCAACAAACTGCAATCCACCCTGGCCAGCGTGGGCCCGGAGGGTGCCATCCAGGGTGACTTGCAGCGCACCCTCGACGAACTCCGCGCCTCCCTGCGCTCGCTCAAGTCCATGACGACCACCATCGACGAAAAACCTAATTCGCTGCTCTTCGGCCGCGAGTCCTCGGGCAACCCCGCCCCCAAAGCGCCGCGTGCCGGCCGCTAATCCCACCACTCCCATGATCCAGCGGTTACTTATTCTGTTAGCTCTCGTGCTGTTCGCCGGCTGCGGCACGGCCTCGCGGTCGTTCTACGTTCTCACGGCCGACGGGCCGGCACCCGCGGGTGCCGGCCCGGGCATCGGCGTCGGCCCGGTGGTCCTCGCGGAATACCTCGACCGCCCGAACCTCGTCATCGCCCGATCTCCTAACCAACTGGCTGTGGCCGAAGACCACCGCTGGGCCGGCGATCTATCCGCTTCCATCGCCCGCGTCACGGCCGCCAATCTCGGCCGCCGCCTGCACACCGGCAACGTGCGCGTCTATCCGTGGAACAACGACGGCGACATCAACTATCAGGTCACGCTCGACATCCGCCAGCTCCATGGCGGCGCCGATGGCTACGCCGTGATCGAAGCCGGCTGGCGCGCGTATGCCCTGCCGGAGCGCAAAATCAAGGTGTCGCGCACCTTCGTGGACCGCGAACCGCTGCAGTCCGCCGGCTACCCGGCTCTCGTCGCCGCCCAGTCGCGTCTACTGTCACGCCTCGCCGACCATATCGCCGCCGGGCTGAAGTGACGCCACTTTAAACGCAGAGTAACTTTGGCTGCACCCTGAAGCCCGCGCTCCGTAGCCAAACGGCCAAGTGAGTCAGGAGGGTTATGATGCGTCGCGCAGCGACGCTTGAGAGGGCATCCGCGCTTCCACGAGTTTCGCTACGTATTTCGCCAGCATGTCGGCCTCCAGGTTGACCGCCTGGCCGACGCGCGCTGCATGCAGGTGGGTGTGTTCCCAGGTGTGCGGCGTGATCCAGAATACGGCATCATCGTCGGCGAGCTCCGCGATGGTTAGAGAAATTCCGTCGATGGCCAGCGAGCCTTTGTCCACGCACAGCAGGTGGAGGGCGGGCGGCAGCGACACGACCACGATGTGGTCCTGGCCGCGGGTCTCCAGCCGGGTGATCCGGCCGGTGGCGTCCACATGGCCTTGCACGAAGTGTCCGCCGAAGCGCTCGCCCACCATCATCGCGCGCTCCAGATTGACGCGCGAATCCGCGGCGAGCTCACCGAGCGAGGTCACCCGCAGTGTCTGGGCGAGCAGGTCGAACGACGCCCCGCCGGGCACCAGCGCGGAGAGGGTCAGGCAGCAGCCATTGACGGCCACCGAGTCGCCGAGTTTGAGTTCGGCGGCAAATGGCAGCGCGAGGGTCAGCCGGGCTTGTTCGCCGATGGATTCCAACGACACGACTGTGCCAACTGCTTCGATGAGACCGGTGAACATGGCTTAGTGGTTGGTGCTTGGTTTCTCAATCGGCGGCGCGGCGGGCGGCGCTTTAGCCGGAGAATCATCGGCCAGTCCGTTCGGAGGCAGGAGAAAACACAGATAGAGGATGAGCGTGGGGACCAGCGCGCCTAACAACAAGCCGATCGGAGAGATCCCGCCCTTGAAGAATTTGGCTAGAATATTCTGTCCCGCGGGATTTGGCGTGTTGGCAATCACGGTCAGGCCACCGCCGGTCACCGCCCCCGCGACCACCGCGTACTTGGCGCTGAGGGTGATGCCTTGGACTTGGGCGGCGAGATAGGTGATGGCTGCATTGTCGTTGAAGGCGGTGAGGAGCGTCGACCCTAACATCAGCGTCTGATCCTTGAGCGCGGTGATCACCGGTGCGATCCACCACCCTTGGCAGCCGACGTGCACCACCAACCCCGCGAGAAAGAAACCCACCAGCATGGGCCCGCGCAGCGAGGTCGGGTTCTGATGGTGGCGGGTGGCCGTGATGAAGGCGAGGTAGAAGAGATAGGCCCCAATGAACAAGGCGGGAAAATGCGCCGTGTAAACCGTCCAGGCCAGGAACGCGAGGTGCACGAAGGTCACCCACGGCGGGATTCGGGTTTGCCGCTCATGCCAGCCGGGCGCTTCCACCCGGCCGTCTTGCGCGCCGCCGGCCCGGTCGGAGAGTTGCTTAAGCGCCTTGCGGAACCAGAGGAAATACAGGCCGCTGGCCAGCAGGATCCCCACCATCGCCTTCCACCCGAAGTACGCCAGCATGAAGCGCGTGTCCCAGCCCCATTTGCCCGCGACCATCAGCACCGGTGGAGCGGCAAAGTGGGTCAGCGTGCCGCCCACCGAAATGTTGACAAATAGCAGGCCCAGCGTCCCATAGGCCAGCATGGCCGGCGGCTCGTAGCGGAAAAATTTTTTGGCTAACAACAACGCGCCGATGGTCATCGCCGCGGGTTCGGTGATGAACGATCCGAGGACCGGTGCCAGGATCAGCACGCTGAGCCACCATGCGGCCGGACTGCCCGTGCCCAGCGCGGCAGCCTTGGACATCAGGCATTCCGCCAACAGCAGCACCGGTCTGCTGGCTGCGATGGCCATGATCACCACCACGAAGATCGGTTCAGTGAAATTCCGGTCCTTGCCGATATACCAAATGAAGTCGTTCCACGAATGGAAATAGATCGCGGCGGCTGCCAAGCCCAAGACCCACAACCCGAACACCGCTTCCACCTCGCCGAAAAAATGAAACACCGTGCCCTTGAACGAGACTTCCGCCACTCCCTCAGGATGCAGATCATCGCGGGCGCCGTGTCGCTTGAGTGCCGCCGCGTGCTCCTGCTCGTAGCGGTGGGCGCGCTTGGTGAACCCACTGGCCGCAAAGGTGTGCAGGATCGCCATCAGAAACACCCCCGACGCCGCCACATTGAAGGGCTCGGCCGCGGCACGGGCCTTGAGGGTGGCTATCAACCCACCGCTAACCCTCGGATAGGTTTCCAGCGGCCGCGGAAACACCGCATACTGCGTGCCCCCGTCGCCGAGTTGCGGATACGCCGGGCCAGGGCCGCGGCTCTCTACCGCCAGCGCTGCCGGGCAGAGCAGTAGCCACAGGGCAGCTAGCAGGTGTAGGAGTCGCGTCATAAAAAAGCTCGGGCGGCGGATTCTTAGGGCGGGAGCGGTTCTGCGGCAAGGGGTAACTTGCGGTGCGCACGCCTTGTCCTCCCACATGACCGCGCACGTCCTTCTCTCGATTCTTCGTCTGCGGCATAGTTCACCACGGGCTTGGCCATGGTGGTGCCCGAAGAAACACTCTCACCGCCCATCAGGCTGATAGAGCTGCAGCCATTGCTCGCGCCGGAACCACGATTCCTGGCGCTTGGCGTATTGGCGGGTGGCGGCATTGATCCGCTCCTCACAGGTGGCGCGGTCGATCTCACCGGCTAGCAACGCGCGGATTTCCCTAAATCCAATCGCCTTCTCGCAGTTGGGTGAAACCCCGGTCAGGGCGGCGACTTCTGCCAACGCCCCGCCGTCGAGCATGGCGCGGGTGCGCTCGGCGATGCGGGCATGCAGGTCATCTCGCGGGCGCCGGATCACATACCCGCGCAAGCTGGCGGAGATTTCCCGGGTTTGACTCTCCCATTGGTCGCGCAGGCCGGACGCCTGGCCGCCGGTGAGCAGGCAGATTTCCAGAGCCCGGGACACGAAGCGGCGGTTCTGCAGGGCGGTGCGCGCGGCTTCCACCGGATCTAACATCCATAGCTGCGCCACCAGGTCCGCCAGCGGGCGGACGTCGAGCTCAGCGCGCAGCGCGGCATCGCCGGTGGGCAGCGGCGCGGGGCCGTGGCTGAGGAATTTCAGATAGAGTCCCGAGCCGCCGGTGATGATCGGGGTTTTGCCGCGACTTTGGATCTCCGCGATCACCGGCTTGGCCAGCCGCAGGTAACTGCCGGCGTCGGCGGCAGCCGCCGGGTCGAACACCCCATACAGGTGGTGCGGGACCCGGGATTGCTCAGCCGCGCCGGGGGCCGCGCTGACGATCTCCAACCCGCGGTACAGCTGGAAGGCGTCGGCGTTGACGATCTCGCCATCGAGCTGCTCTGCCATCTCCAGCGCGAGTGCCGATTTGCCCGACGCGGTGGGGCCGCAGATGTAGCAGACTGTCATGTCAGAACGGGAACTTGCCGCCCATGCCTTTCATCATGTCCTTCATGCCGGCGGCACCGCCCATTTGGCGCATCATGTCCTTCATCTTGCCGGGGGACTTCATCATCTTGCGCATGTCGCCGAATTGTTTGATGAGTTGGTTGACCGCCAGGATCGAGGTGCCCGAGCCGGCGGCGATGCGCTGGCGGCGCGAGCCCTTGATGATCTCGGGGCGGCGGCGCTCGTCGAGCGTCATCGAGAGCACGATCGCCTCGGTGCGCTTGATTTTGGCGTTGTCGAACGCGCCCGCGGGCAGCTGTTTCTTGATTTTGCTGAAACCAGGCAGCATCCCTAACAACCCCTCGAGCGGTCCGAGGCTCTGGATCATCTTCACCTGGTCGAGGAAATCGGTGAAATCAAATTTCCCCTCCTGGATGCGCTTCATCGAGCGCATCGCGTCCTGCTCGTTGACCTTGCCGGCGACCTGCTCGACCATGCCGACGATGTCGCCCATGCCAAGGATGCGGTCGGCCATGCGGGCCGGGTGAAACTCAAAAAACTGGTCGAGTTTTTCCCCTTCGCCGGCGAACTTGATCGGCTTGCCGGTCACCGCGCGCATCGACAGGGCGGCCCCGCCGCGGGCGTCGCCGTCGAGTTTGGTCAGGATGATGCCCGTGATGCCCACGGCCTCGTCGAAGTGTTTGGCCACCGCCACCGCCTGCTGGCCGGTGGCGGCATCCACCACTAACAGGGTTTCCTTCGGCTGGACCAAGGCGTGGAGGCGCTTCAGCTCGGCCACAAGGCGTTCGTCAATTTCCTGGCGGCCGGCGGTGTCGAAAATCAACACGGTGGCGCGCTGGAGTTCGGCCCACGCCAGCGCGTCGCGCGCGACCTTGACCACGTCCGTGGCGCCCGCCTCCGGGGTGTAACAGGGCACGTCGATTTGCCCGGCGAGCGCCGCGAGTTGGTCGATGGCGGCGGGCCGATAGAGGTCGCAGGCGACGAGCACCGGGCGGCGGCCGTCGTTTTTGAGGCGCTTGGCCAGCTTGGCGGCGGTGGTGGTTTTGCCGGCACCGTTGAGTCCGCATATCAGGATGCGGGCGGGCGGGTTGAGATCGAGCGGGGCCTGGTCACCACCTAACAGAATTGCCAGCTCGTCATGGAAGATTTTGACGATTTGTTCGCCGGGTTTGATCGACTTGAGGACGTCCTCGCCCATGGCCTTGTCCTTAACCGTGGCGATGAACTCCTTGGCCACCCCGAATTCGACATCGGCTTCCAACAGGGCGATGCGGATTTCGCGCAAGGCGTCGGTGATGTTTTTGTCAGAAATGCGGCCTACCCCGCGCAGATTGCGGAAGGTCTTGTCGAGGCGGTCGGTGAGCGTGGAGAACATGGATGGGTGGTTGTCGGTTATTTGTTACAAGTTATCGGGAAAGCGTCAGAGGTCAGAGAACCGGCGCGCGAAGCGCTGTCTTCTGGTCTCTGATCTCTGTCTTCTATTCTCTGGCATCTCATTCGCCATCGGGCAGGTAGGCGGCCTCCCGGTCGAGTTGGAACGACCAGCGCAGCGGCGTCTCGGTGGCTTTGCCGGCGGAGTCATTCCAGTGGATCGACACCTGGCAGGACGGCTGGCGCAGGCGGCGGTTGACCTGCCAGGAAAATTTGTGGGTTGCGGGATCGAAGGTCGCGGGGACTTCCCCGAAGCCCGAGACTTTCATCACCAGCGACGCGGGGTCCAGGTTGGCCGCATTGGCGAGGTCGGCGGCAATCACCGGCAGCCGCGAGTTGATGATGGCGCCTGGTTCCGGGGCGACCGGATACGGGGTGGCTTGGGGCAGACCGGCACCGGCCCCCGCGGTGGCGACCGGAGCCAGGGCGTCGCGGAAGGTGCTCGCCATTTCGAAGATCTTGTCGTTGTTGCCGAAGATCATATAGCGGAACAAGGTTTCATTGGGCGTGCCACGCTTCACTTTGCCAGGCACCACCGTGACGCCGTGGGTATAACCTAACTCCTTGGCGATGGGATGCATCTCCGGGGTGACATAGCCGCCCGGATAGGCATAACTCACGACTTTAACCGCGAAACTCGATTCGAGGAACCGCTTGGATTCGCCCATTTCGAGCCGCAGGAAGGCATCGTAAGCCTCCGGGCCTTGTTTGCAGGCTTTCTTCACCGCGCTGGGATAGGGGTGGCTGACCGAGTGGCTGCCAAGGGTGGCGCCGCCGGCGAGCATTTCCCGGATCATCGGGGTCGTGAGAGCCTTGCCGCCACCATCGACGAAATTTTTATAGAGATACAGGGTGAACGGATAGTTGAACTCCCGCAGAATCGGCCAAGCATCGGTATAAACGGATTTCCACCCGTCATCGAAAGTCAGCAGCAGCGATTTTGCGGGAATCTGCTTGGTGCCGTTTTTCCACGCCACGAAGTCATCCCACGAAATCACCGTGATCCCGAGTTGGCGGATGGTTTCCATCTGCTTGCGGAACTTCGAGGTGTGGATGCGCATCGCGGTTTCCGGCAACTTCTCGGACAAATCATGGTAGCCGAGCACCGCCACGCGCACGCCGTCGTCCGGCAGGCCCGCTGCCTCCGCGGCGGGCGGGGCCGCGCCTCCCGGCCGCGCTCCATCCTGCGCCGATACGCACAGGCTGGCGAGGAAACTGAGAAGCAGGGTGAAGCGGGTCATCGGCGCGGGGAAAACTACGCGCGGCTGGCGGATTTTGAAAGCCCCAAGAGCCATGGTTTTTTGATTGCCTGCGCTGCGCCCACGCCGCATCATGCTAGGCGTAAAGGAGGAATCCCTATGAATGACATCACCCCGGCATTGAATTCGGTGGAGCGCAACAAGATCGCCGCGCTGCTCAGCCTGCTTCCAGGCCTTGGCCACCTCTACAAACACCATTATCTGGCCGGTGTCAGCCTGCTCATCGGCGGCAACATCATGACCGGCTTCATCGCGGTGCTGATGGCGTTGGGGACCCTAGGGCTTTCCATCCTTGTCATCCCCATGGCCTACGTCGCCGCCGTCGCCGCCGCCGCCTATGCCCTGCCCGACTGGCACGGCCACCACCACTACCTCCATCCTTGGGCTTCCGCTCAGCCGCCCGAACCCGTGGCTGAAAAACACGACTGATTGCAAACGCGAGTTTTGCTTGCAGCAAGGGATCAAATGTGTGGTGCTGGAATGCGCGCCCAAACCCGGGTTGCCCAGCCGGGCCAGTATGACTGGCTGCGCGGGCTCTAACAAAAAAACAACTCATGAGACACGCATTGATCCTTGCCGGCGGGTCCGGTACTAGGTTGTGGCCGATGAGCCGGGACGGGTTGCCCAAGCAGCTCATTCCATTCATCGGCGGCCAGAGCTTGCTGCAAATCGCCTTCGAGCGGCTCGACGGGCTGGTACCGTCACAGAACCGTTATATCTGCGCCAGCCAGCAGCACGCCGAGGTCATTTCCACCACCCTGGCCGGATTCTCTCGCGAGCAATTTCTCGGTGAACCTGTCGGGCGCGACACCCTGAATGCGGTAGGCTACAGCGCGGCGGTCATCGCTGCGCGTGATCCAGAGGCGGTGATTGCGGTTTTCACCGCCGACCATATCATCCAGCCCATCGACGAGTTTCTCGCCATCGTGGAGCACGGGTTCCGGTTGGCGGAACAACAGTCCGACACGCTGGTGACCTTTGGCATCACCCCGACGCAGGCGGCCACCGGTTATGGCTATCTGCAACTCGGCGCGGCCATGGATGACTCGGCGCGGGTCGTCGAGCAGTTCAAGGAGAAGCCTGACGAGGCGGCGGCGCGCGACTATTTGGCCGCCGGATCCGCGCGCTATCTTTGGAACAGCGGGATGTTCGTCTGGCGCGCCGCGACGTTGCTCGATTGCATCCGGCGCTATGAACCGGCGAATTTTGCCGGCATGGAACAAATTGCCGCAGCTTGGCCCACCCCGCAGCGCGAGGCGGTGCTCAACGAGGTGTTTCCGAACTTGAAAAAGATGAGCGTGGATTTTGCGGTGATGGAACCGGCGTCTCGCGATCCCCAGGTGTGTGTGGCCGCCGTGCCCATGCCATTGCAATGGCTGGATGTCGGCTCCTGGCCGATGTTCGCCGCAACCTGCAAGACCGATTCGTCCGGCAACGCGCTCGGCACGCAACGCGCGCTGTTAGTTGATACTCGCGGCACGCTGGTGGCATCGGACCAACCGGGGCATTTGATTGCCACGATTGGCTGCGAGGACCTCATCATCGTGCATACTGCGGAAGCCACCCTGGTGTGCCGCAAGGATTGCGCCGAGGCGATCAAGGAACTGCAGAAGCAGGTCGGCGAGCGCTTTGGCAACGGCTATGTCTGAGCGGGTGGCGTGGGTGAGGCCGCAGGGCACTAGGGCGTGGCGGCCCGGGCCCGCGACGCATTCCGCCTGCGGTGGGAAGAGGGCGCGGCGGGCCGCCACTCCCTACCAAGCCACGGCACCGGCCTCAGCGTGCGCCTGCGCGATGAATGCGCGCAGGATCGCCACATAGGGGACGGCCAGGTCACGGGCCGGGGCCAGCTGCAGCAGGCCGGGCAGCGTGTTCAAATTGTGCTGGAGCACGTGTAGCGCGTCAGAGAATGTTAGAAAGCGGGTGTCGCGGCCGACCTTGCTGACGTTGCGCAGGATACCCGCGGCGCCCAGTTGTTCGAGGATGTCGGCGTCGCGCAGGATCACGCCCTCGGGGGTGTGGGGGTCATCGGCGGGTTGATGGGTGCGGATGGCTTCGAGCACGGCGGGCGTTTTGTCGCGGGGAAATCCCACTTCAGCCAGCACCGCGGGCGCTCGCTCGAGCACATAAACCACATGGTCCCACCGCGCCAAGGCCGCGAGATCTTCCGGGCGATGCCCCACAAACACGCCCAGGTCATGCAGCCATGCCGCCGCAAACACCACGTCATCGTCATGTGCCAGGCCGGCTCCGATTCGTGCTGCCAGATGGTAGAGCCGCGGCTGGTGGCTGAATTTGTCCGGCGGATTGGCCTGGGTGCGGATGTAGTTCACCAAGGCTTGGCGGAAGCCGGCCGGGGCGGGTAATGCGGTCATCATAGGTGAGATCGGTTGGGCTGGCTTACTCCGGCTTGCCCCAGTGGCGGTCGGTGAAGTTCATATATGGTTCCCAGTCGAAGCTCAGGAGGTCGCGTTTGCCGGTGCGCGCAGGATACCAACCGCGCCGCACTCCGCCAGTGAATAGTTGTTCTCTTGCTCAACGCGGCGGCGGCTGGCGGCGGCGTTAGGCCAGCGCGCGAGGGTCATGGGCTGGCCGTTGACGTGGAGCCACGGTCCAGCCGGCGCGCGGTGATGCACAGTCTTGAAGGGGGTTCAACGTGCCCGGCAGCAGGCTGGATAGATCACACACCAGCACCTTGCCGCGCACCGCCTCATCCAAGCGCGCCAGCACCGCCGCCTCGGTCAGGCGTTTGAACGAGGCGGGCTCCAGCGTGTGCCGCCGCGGACCCGTGCCTTACGGTATTTCTGCGCGCGATACACCACCTAGGCCCCGGCTGTGCCGCTGTCCTCGGTTGTCAGTTCAAACGTGGCGTCCTGCTAGTAGGCGTCCGCCCCGACTTCCACGGTGACCGCCTCCCCACTCTTGAGGGTGCCGGTTTTTTGAGCCGCACGTACCGCATCGCGGGCCTCGGTCAGCGTTTGATACTTGGGCTTGCTGCCGCCGCCACGAACACCTGCATGTCCGCGCATGCGCTGGAAGCCATTCCCAACTCGATCCATCGACTTTGCTGATGTTTCATCAAATGCTAATACCGCGCGCATGGCTGGCAATTTTCAGGAATCCGTGGGCGCCTTTGTGCTTCTCAACCCTGAGTTGCAGTCAAGGGTCTCGGTGCGACCGGGGATCACCCGAGGAATGTAGCGGCGCTCTGTGAGCGTCGCTGGCTGATAGCCGGAGCCGGGCCTTGACCAGGTAATTGCGCAAAAATATGCGATGGTCGCAGACCGCCACTAGATTCCGCAGTTGACAGCGGCGACCGGTGATCGCCGCCACGAGTTTCATCCCGCGGTGATCCTCACTAACAAATCATCGCTGTCCACCGGTTCGCCTTTTTGGACAAGCACTTCGGCGATGGTGCCGTCGCTGCCGGCGCTCACGGTGGTGAGCATTTTCATGGCCTCGAGGACCACCAGCTTGTCGCCGGCCTTGACCTGCTGGCCCATTGAGACGGCGACCTCGGTGACCATGCCGGGCATCGGGGCACAGGCTTGGGCCGGGTTGTTAGGCTCGCCCTTGGCGCGGCGGGCCGTGGCGGTGGCTTTGAGCGAATTATCGAAGACGATGGATTCGCGCGGCATGCCGTTGAGTTCATAGAACAAGGCGCGGCGCCCGGCGGCGTCCGCCTCACCGATCGAGATGAGCTTGATGATGAGGATCTTGCCGGGGTCGATCTCGATCTCGATTTCCTCGCCGATGTGGAGGCCGTAGAAGAACGCCGGGGTTGGCAGGCCGCTGAGGTCGTCATATTTGCCTTGGAAGGCCATGAAATCCGCGAACACCTGCGGATACATCAGGTGAGAGTAGAGGTCGTCGTCGCTGGCCGCGCGGCCGAGCTTGGTGGCCAGGGCGGCGCGAGTGGCCTCCAGATCGACGGGTTCGGCGAGTTCGCCGGGACGCTTGGTGGTGGCCTTGCGGTTGCCCAGCACGACTTTCTGGACGTCACTCGGCCAGCCGCCGTCCGGCTGGCCGAGGCCGCCGGCGAGCATGTCGATGACAGATTCCGGGAAGTCGATGGAGCCGGGCTTGAGATGGGGCACGGCGGCGGCCTTGATGCCGCGTGTCACCAGGAACATGCACATGTCTCCGACCACTTTGGACGAGGGCGTCACTTTGACGATATCCCCGAAGAGTTGGTTGACCTCGGCATAGGTGCGAGAGATTTCGCGCCAGCGGTGGCCGAGGCCCATGGAATTCGCCTGTTCGCGCAGATTGGTGTATTGGCCGCCGGGCATTTCGTGCTCGTACACCTCCGCCGAGCCGGCGCGCGGCGCGGAATCAAATGGCTGATAGAATGCGAGCACTCCCTCCCAGTAGTCGGAGAGTTCATTGAGCGAATCGAAATCGAGTCCCGGATCGCGTTCGGTCTTGGCGAGCGCGGCGGCCACCGAGTTGAGGTTGGGCTGGGAGGTGGAGCCGGACATCGAGGCGATCGCGAGGTCCACGATGTCCACCCCGGCGTTGGCGGCGGCGAGCACCGAGGCGGCGTTGAGGCCGGAAGTGTCGTGGGTGTGGAAGTGGATCGGGATGCTGATTTCCTGCTTGAGCGCGGTGACGAGCTTGCGCGCGGCGAGGGGTTTGCACAGCCCGGCCATGTCCTTGATGGCCAGGATGTGGGCCCCCATGCGCTCGATTTCCTTGGCTTTGGCAACATAGTATTGCAGCGAATACTTGTCGCGTTTCTCATCGTTGATGTCGCCCGTATAACAGATGGCGGCTTCGCACAGCACCTTTCCGTGGTTGCGCGCGGCCTCCATGGCCACCTTCATGTTAGGAAGATAGTTAAGTGAATCGAAGATCCGGAAGATATCCATGCCGGAATCGGCGGCGTGCTGGATGAAGCCGGCGACGACGTTGTCCGGATAGTTAGAATAGCCGACGGCGTTGGATCCACGGAACAGCATCTGGAAGCACAGGTTGGGGATCTTTTCGCGCAGGCGCTGGAGCCGATCCCACGGACACTCGCTGAGGAAGCGCATCGCCGTGTCAAAGGTGGCGCCGCCCCACATCTCCAATGAAAACAACTGCGGAACGCGGTGCGTGATGACCTCGGCGACGCGCAGCATATCATGGGTGCGCATCCGCGTGGCGATGAGCGATTGGTGGGCGTCGCGCAACGTGGTGTCGGTGATGAGCAGGCGGGTTTGTGCGAGGATCCATTGGGCGAATCGCTCCGGTCCGAGCTCTAGCAGCAGGTCGCGACTGCCCGTGGGGATAGCGGCTTGGTGCGCGATGGCCAATGAATCCGGCACCCGCACCTTGGACAGCGCGGCGGCGGGTTTCCAGCCCTTGACGGTGGGGTTGCCGTTGAGCGTGATGTCCGAGAGATACGCCAGCGTGCGCGTCGCCCGGTCGCGGCGCGGCCGGAAGTGGAACAACTCGGGCTGGGTGTCGATGAGCCGGGTGTGCGCCTGCCCGGAGCGAAAGGTTTCATTCGCGATGACATTGTCGAGAAACGGAATATTGGTTTTCACGCCGCGGATGCGGAACTCCCGCAACGCGCGGTCCATGCGCTGGCAGGCCATCGGGAAATCCCGGCCCATGGCGGTGATCTTCACCAGCATCGAGTCATAATACGGCGTGACGACCGAGCCGGCGTCGCCCGAGGCGGCGTCTAGCCGGATGCCGAAGCCGGCGGCCGACCGGTAGTTGAGGATCCGACCGTAGTCGGGGGCGAAATTCTTTTCCGGGTCCTCGGTGGTGACGCGGCACTGGATGGCGAAGCCGATGCACGGGATCTGATCTTGGGGCGGGATGGCCAGTTCCTCGCCAAACAACGACAGCCCCTGGGCCACTAGGATCTGCGAGCGGACCAGGTCGATGCCCGTCACGCACTCGGTCACGGTGTGCTCGACCTGGATGCGCGGGTTCATCTCGATGAAGAACCAGTCGTTGCGATCCATGTCATAGAGGAACTCGACGGTGCCGGCGTTGTTGTATCCGATCCCTTGGGCGAGTTTGACGGCGGCCTCGCACAGTTCCTTGCGGACCCGCGGGTCGAGGTGCATTGCCGGGGCAACTTCCACGACTTTCTGATAGCGACGCTGCACCGAACAATCGCGCTCGTGGAGGTGAACGACATGGCCGTGCTGGTCGCCGAGAATCTGCACTTCAATGTGCTTGGCGCGCGAAATATACCGCTCGAGGAACACTGCCGAATTGCCGAAGGCGTTGAGCGCCTCATTCTGGGCTTCGGCGAGCAGGGCGGGAAGCTGCGAGGGTTTTTCTACCACCCGCATGCCGCGCCCGCCGCCGCCGAAGGCGGCCTTGATGATGAGCGGGAATCCGATTTCATGGGCGACGGTCAGTGCTTGGTCGGGGTCGCTGATGGGTTCCTCAGTGCCGGGCAGGGTGGGAACCTGATACTTATGCGCCAGCGCGCGGGCGGCGGTCTTGTCGCCCATGTTTTCAAGCAATTCAGGCGACGGGCCGATGAAGATGATCCCCTCGCGGGCGCAGGCGCGGGCAAAGGCCGCATTTTCCGATAGAAACCCGTAGCCCGGGTGAATCATGGTGACCCCCTTCTGCTTGGCCAGCGCCACAATCCCATCGATATCCAGATAGGCACCGACCGGTCCTTTCGAGGTGTCCAGCGGGTAGGCTTCATCGGCCTTGAATCGGTGGATCGAGAACCGGTCCTCCTCGGCGAAAATTGACACCGTTCGCAGGCCGAGTTCGGTGGCTGCGCGGAAGATGCGGATGGCGATTTCGCCGCGGTTGGCGGCCATTAATTTGCCGGGGCGGGTGAGGATGTCGGACATGGTGGAGTGGTGGCGGGGTGGAGTGGCGGGAAGCGCTTGGCCGCCCACCCTAGCTCATGCTAGAGATTGCGAAAGCCGGATTTTTGGCGGATTGCGATATCTCCCCCCCCAGCCAACCCGCCAGGGCTGGCGCGTTGCGTTCCCCAGCAGGCGTGGGAGGCTGCTGAGTCGTAACCAGAAGTCAATGCCAGTGCCCGCGGACGAACATTTGGTAGAGGCTGAGGATGATTTCAAACACGATGAGAATCACAATGTACCATTCGACGCGCAGTGAGCGGCGCGACTGAACGAGGTTAACGGCGGTTTGGATCGTGCGGCAGATCAGGTCGAGCTTGGATTCGACCGCCTCGAAGCGGTCTGGAATTTCAAATTCCTCGGTGAGGCGGGCGTAGAGACGTTCAAGTTCGGGGTGGTCCCAGAGGGCGTCGGGCTTGTCGGAGACGGCGACGCGGCCGACCATTTCCTGTTGGTCTAGCAAAACATCGCTGAGCCGTTTGAGGAGATTGCGGTGGTGGGTGCGGGTGAGTCGACCGATGCCGAAACTCGCGGCCATGGGCTGGAGTGCTTCAAAAGTAGAGCCGACGCGGCCTTCGAAGCGTTCGAGGACGACGCTGCGGGCGAGCACCTCGGCGACGACTTGGAGCACAGGAAGGGTGAAATCGGGGACGAAGATGGTGTCGCCTTCGATGCCTTCACGGTTGTGAGTGGAGATGGCGAGCTCTATTTCCTCGATCATCGGCTCGGTGGCTGGGCGCTGGATGAGTGGACTGAGCTCGTCGAGGAAGGCGCGTTCCTCGGGTGGCGCGACGTGGAAGAAGACGACGGCGGCGTAACGAAATACGATGGCAAAGCCGCCGCAGCCGACTTGGAGTGTGAGGGGAGTGGCCGACAAGCTGCGTGCCTTGCGCAGCGAACGGGTGTCGATGTCGCCGCCGACGCAGATGGAGCGGACATGGATTCTGCGGCGGCCATCAAAGACTTCGAGCGATGAATCGAGCGTCATAAAGCGCAGAGTAGCACAGGACGACGCGCGCTGTCAAACCTAGGCCGCCTCGGGCCCGGGCACCATCACATCAACTGGGCACAGTTGTTGGGCTTCGTCGAGAATGAAAAACCGGTTAGGGATGGAGCGGCCGCGGATGTAGCACAGGCAAAATGGGGTCAGTGTGTAAATCTGGACAAAACCACCCATCCTACGGTTGAAATCCCCAGACCACTGCCAGGAAGCACGGCATCGCGGTCGATGGCGCGCACGTGCGCCTATTGCCCACCACTTGTGCCAGAGCCAACCCGCGCGCGCTGCTCCGCCCATTGTCTAAAGATCATAACCCACCTAAGAGTTGTTATCGGTCTACAGCAAAGCCGCCTGTTGGACCCAGGCTCGCACCTGCTACTGCAAGGGGAAGTCTGGCTATTATAAACCGCCAGAGTGATCTACTTAACCTTCATGGATGTGAGTTACTGCCAACTCGGGTCGTGGGGGTTGATGGGGGCGCTCAAGACTTCGTGGCAGCGTGATTACGGATAGCGCGCCCGGTAAAATCCCCTTGGGTTCGGCGGCAAATAATCGGTGATACGGAACAAACCCGTCTTGCTGTCTGCGGTCTGCAACCCCAGGTTTGTTAGGTTCACCTTGAACCCCGGGTCTTCAGCCCGCTCCACCGTGAATGGCAGTCCCGGCACACCCTGGAAATTCACCGTTATTCCGTTGGCGCT
>Ga0209499_1001333_pt1 | contig 17279 bp, 16 predicted proteins | sample C_130208_EF_Meta_FD_187306 | JGI IMG/M metagenome (GOLD analysis project Ga0209499, IMG submission 187306) | Freshwater microbial communities from Lake Croche, Canada to study carbon cycling - C_130208_EF_MetaG (SPAdes) (version 2) | ecosystem: Environmental > Aquatic > Freshwater > Lake...
GGACGCTCCCTCCCGGCGCTGCCGACGTGGACCTCGAGACCTTCGTCGTGCCGGATTCCCTCCTCGTCCGACATGCTGTGGAGGCATGTGACGAGCAGCCCCCGGAGCTGATCAGCCATGCCCATCGGACCTGGCTCTTCGGGTGTGCCCTGGCCGCCGTCGATGGTCAAGCACTTGATCCTGAGCTCTTCTATTGCGGAGCGCTGCTGCACGACTACGGCCTCATCGAGCCGACGTCCGGCCGGGACTTCACGCTCGCGGGGCCGATCGCGCCCGCTCCTGCGCTGAGGCCGCGGGCATCGATGACCACCTCGCCACGGAGCTGGCGGACGCCATCTGCGTCTACGCGACGCCCGGCGTGAACGTGGACCGAGACGGCGCCCTCGGGTGCTACCTGCAATGGGGGGCGATGGCCGACGTCGCCGGCCTTCGCGTCTGCGACGTGGCCCCGGCCAACGTCCAGGAGATCCTTCGCCGACATCCTCGTGACGACTTCAAGCGTCAGATCACGGCCATGATGCGGGCTGAGGCTGCGGCGGTCCCCGGCGGGCGATTCGACGTGCTCGTCCGATCGGGCGTTCCCCTGGCGGTGCGGATGGCACCCTTCGAGAGCTGATCGCTGACGTCCGTCAGCGATCGTGGACCCGACAGGCTGGCGTCGGTGCGAGCCCCGACGCTCGATCGGTGGCGCCCCGTGGCCAAGGCTGATCAGCCCGCTCCACGAGGGGTAGCCGGAGGAAGGGCGACGACCACCGTCCACCACGGCGATCGTCCAGCACTGTTGGTGATCTCTGCGTGCTGGGCCGGAGTCGAGGGACGATTACATGATCTCGGCGATCATCGTCTCCGACTCTACTTCGAAGGTCTCCTCGCCGGTGACCTCGTCGCTCGTCGTAGCGCTGGGCTGCGTGAGCAGGAGGATGCCGAGGGCGATGGCCGTGAGCACGCTGGCCAGCGCCACCATGAAGGCGAGGCGGTAGCCGCCGTCGAGGGCGGTGATCTCAGACCTGCCGGCCGCCAGCAGCGACGCGGTGCGGTTGGCGGACACGGCACCGAGCACCGCCACGGAAAGAGCGCCAGCCACCTGCTGCGACACGTTGACGATGCCTGAACCGATCCCGGCATCCTTGGCCGGGACACCGGCGAGGGCGATCGTGAGCAGCGGCGTGAACGCGGTGGCCGCCCCGAACCCGATCAGCAGGACGGCGACGAAGATCTGGGGGAAGTAGGAGGTGCCGGGACCCGACCCGACGAAGAGCGCCAGGCCCACCGTCACGATGGCCATGCCGCCGATGGAGGTCGACTTGGCCCCGAACCTGCCCATGATCCGGGTCGTGAGGCCGGCGGACATGACCGCCACCATCAAGGTCTGGGGCAGGAAGCCGAGCCCGGTGCGAGCCGGATCGAAGTGCAGGACGTGCTGGAAGTACAGGACGCCGATGAAGAAGGTCGAGTACATGCCGACCACCATGAGGCCCCGGACGATGCTCGAGGTCAGCAGGCCCGGGGCCCGCAGGACGTCCATCGGCATCATCGGGCTGGCGAGCCGGGACTCGAGCACGACGAAGCCGGCGAGGAGGGCGAGCGCCACGCCGCCGAGCCCGAGGGTGTGGGTCGAGGTCCAGCCGAACTGCGTCGAGCTGACGATGGCGTAGACGGCCACCATGAGGCCCGCGGTGCTGAGGACGGCCCCACCGACGTCCACCCCGGCCTGGATGCCGAGGCCCTCGTTCTCGTCGATCAGGAGGATCCCGACGAGGAACGTGACGAGGCCGATCGGGATGTTGATGAAGAAGATCCAGTGCCAGCTCAGCGCCTGGGTCACGTACCCCCCGACGAGGAGGCCGAGGGACCCGCCGCCGACCGCAACGATGATGTAGGAGCTCATGGCCTTGGCTCGCTCCCTCGGAACCGGGAAGTCCGCCACGATGATGGCCAGAATGACCGAGGAGGAGAGCGCGGCGCCGAGGCCCTGCGCGAACCGGGCGCTGACAAGGAGGACCGGGGAGCTGGCGGCTCCGCACGCCACCGATGACAGGGTGAACAGCCCCACCCCGAAGAGGAACACCTTCTTCCGGCCGATGAGGTCACCGAGCCGGCCAGCGAGCAGGAGCGCCCCGGCGAAGGTGATGAGGTAGGCGTCGATCACCCAGGCGAGGGCAGCCTGGCTGAAGTGGAGGTCGTGCTGGATCGTGGGGAGGGCGACGTTCACGATCGTCTGGTCGAGCGTGTTCATCAACATGGCGAAGCACACGACGATGAGCGCGACCCAGCGGCGACGGTGGTGGAGGAGGCCGCGGGCGGCTGGTGACATGGAGATTCCTTGCGTGGAGGGGGAGGCCTCAGCCTATGGTCGCCGTTTCCCACGCCGTGATCGCGCACGACTGCGTGGGTACCTTTCGACCCCCAGACCGTCCGGCCACGGGGTCCTTCACCGGTGCTCGACGACCCTCCGACGGCTCGGTGATCGACGACGACGAGTCCGCACCACCCGGCGGTCCGAGGGCCGGGGGTGCCGCACCGCACGATGGTGGCGAAGAGCATGGGATGCATTGCCTGAGGTGTGGCCAAGGACGAGGAGCAGAGGCGTGGGTCCGCCACCGAGCGAAGGTGCACTCGGCCCCTCCGGTGCGCCACCCCCTGCGAGCCGAACCCAACGATCACCACAGGAGGCGCCGTCTCGTCATCGCTGCACGTCTTCCGAGGAAGGATCTCCCTCGGCTCCCAGGACGCCAATCTCCACGCGCTCAGTGCAAGAAGCTGCGGCTCGACCAGGTGCACCTCGCTCAGGATGGGGCAGACCGGGAGAGCGATCGGGTCCTCTCCAGCTTGGTCCAATGGCGAGGTGAGCGCCGCGCCATCGCTCGATGTCGCCGGTCATTGTCGTCGACCCTCCGGCTTGGCAGCCGCGCTCGGGGGATCGCAGGACCAGGAGGGTGATCACCACGAGGGCGGCGATCGCCGCCAGGACCACCTGGAGCCCCCAGTGGAACCCGTGGTGCGCTCCGAAGTGCTCTCCCTACGAACCGTCCATCATCGCCATGCTCCCTCGTCCGCCTTCTTGTGACCTCCCGTATTGGCGCTGTTCGCCAGCGATGCTCGCCACCAGTCCGTGGTGCAAAGATCGGTATATGACCCGACCACTCGAGATCTCGTGGTTCTCCGCCCTGTGCGACGATGATGCCGAGCAGCTCGGCGTCGCTGACCCTGCGCTGCGATCGAGCTTCGAGCACTGTGCCGCCATCGTCGTGGAGGCGGAGCGCCAGGGGTTCGACGCGATCCTGCTGCCGTCGGGCTACGAGCTCGGCATCGACAACACCGTGTTCGCGGCCGCCGTGGCCGGCCGGACCCATCGGATCCGGCTCCTGCTGGCCGTCCGGACCGGCGAGCTTTGGCCGGCCCAGCTGGGGCGCCAGGTCGCGTCGCTCGACGAGATCGCCGGTGGCCGGATCGATCTGAACCTGATCTCCTCGGCGCTGCCCGGCGAGATCCTGGCCGCAGACGCCCGCTACGCCCGCACGGCACGCGTGATGGGGGACCTCGACGACCTGCTCTCCGGCCGGCCGGCCGGGACACTCGGGCCGCCGAGGATCGCCCGGGACCGGCATCGTCGGCCCCCCTTCTACTTCGGTGGGCTCTCGGAGCCGGCCCGAGACGTGGCGGCGAGGTGTGCCGACGTCTACCTGATGTGGCCAGACACGCTCGAGGGAGTGGCGGCGACCATCGCCGATATGCGACGGCGGGCCGAGGTCATGGGGCGGACGCTTCGCTTCGGCTACCGGGTCCACGTGGTCGTTCGAGAGACCGAGCGCGAGGCCAGGGAGGCCGCTGCACACCTCGTGGCGGCGCTCGATCCGGAGCTGGGCGATGCCCTGAGGGCCAAGGCGCTCGATAGCGGGTCGGTGGGGGTCGCTGCGCAGGCCACGCTCCGCGACATTGCCGACGCCGAGGGCTACGTGGACCGGCACCTCTTCACCGGCATCGGTCGGGCCCGCTCCGGCTGCGGGGCGGCCATCGTCGGCGATCCCGATCAGGTGGCCGGCTATCTCCGGGAACTCCAGGACCTGGGCATCGAGGCCGTGATCCTGTCTGGCTACCCCCACCGCGAGGAGTGCCGTCGGGCCGGGGAGCTGCTCTTGCCGCTACTCGAGCACGGCCCGCTCTTTCGTGGGGCCTAGAGGACCTCGCTGAGCTCCACCACCCGGTGCTCGGCCGCCGCGAGCTGGGCGGCCACCCCCACCGCCACTGAAGCGAGGCCATCGGCGACGGTCACGGCCGGCGGGGTCCCGTTCCGGACGGCGGCAAGGAAGTCGAGGTGCTCGAGGTAGCTCGAGCCATGGTGGAAGCCCTCGTGCACCACCCGCTCGTCCACCACCACCTCGCTGGTCACCCCATCGTGCCAGCCGGGACGCAGGCCGAAGCGGACCTCCGAGCTCGGGAGGAAGGCCTCCACCTTCCCGCGGTCGCCGACCACGCTGAGCTCCTCTTGGTTCCGGCTCCCTTCGGCGAACATGCACAGGTCGAGGGAGCCCCGCACGCCGTTGGCGTAGTCGACGATGACCAGGGCGTTGTCGAGGATGTCGGGGGTGCGGCCCCCGTACTCCTCGTCGAGGTGGTTGACGTCCTGGCCCCCTGAGGCCATCACCCGGACCGCCGGGGCCCCGGCGAGCAGGCCGAGCAGGTCGAAGAAGTGGCAGCACTTCTCCACCAGGGTTCCGCCGGTGTTCTCGTTGAAGCGGTTCCAGTCGCCCACCTTCTGGAGGAACGGGTAGCGGTGCTCGCGCATCGCCACCATACGCACTGTCCCCAGCTCGCCGCTGCGCGCCACGGAGATCGCACGGGCGATCGGCGGCATATAGCGGTACTCGAGGCCCACCCAGACGAGCGAGGGCGACGCATCCGCCGCGGCCAGGATGCTGCGACAGTCCTCCATGGTGGTGCAGAGCGGCTTCTCGACCAGGCAGTCGACCTCGGCGGCGAGGACGTCGCGCAGGACCGCGGCGTGGGTCATGTTGGGGGAGGCGATCACGACGGCGTCGCAGCCCCCGGCCTCGAGCAGCGCCACGTGGTCGCCATAGGCGGCGACGGCGGGGTCGTCGAGCGTGGCTTGGGCGTCGGCGAGCGATCGGTCGTGGGGATCGGCGATGGCGACGATCCGTGCGTCCTCGATGGCCTGGAGGTTCCGGATGTGCTCGAGGCCCATCATCCCGGTCCCGATGATCCCGATGCGCAGGGGGTCGCTCTCCGTCATGGCTCCATCCTCGCAGGAACGCGACGGATGCCGGGGCTCAGGTGCCGGGGGCTAGCTGTCGAAGCCCAGGCCGAGCCGATCGAGCAGTCGGAGCCATGGTCCCCGCCGCCCCCCTCGGGCGTCGGCGGCGGCGATGGCCCGGCGGGTGGCCTGGATCCCGGCCCAGCGGATGGGCTCCGGAGGGAACGGCATGGGTGGTCGGCGGATCATCTCGAGGTCGGTGGCCTCCGTGCGGCGGCCGGCAAGGAGATCGACGCCAGTCCGGGCGAAGAAGCGCGACGCCCCGACGCCGAGGCCGGTGAAGCCGTTGATGGTGACTACCCGTCTGTTGTGGCTGGTCGTGGCGGCGGCGCAGAACCGGGTGGAGGTGTCGATGGCCCCTCCCCAGCGATGGCTGAAGCCAACCTCGGCGAGCGAGGGGAACATGGCGGTGAGGTCCGCCTCGAGGTGATCAAAGGTGGCGGGGTCCTGCTCGTGGCGGGCCGCCACCCGCTGGCCGAACCGATATACGGCGTCGTAGCCACCGAACAGCAGACGATCGTCGGTGGTGAGGCGTAGGTAGTGGAACTGGTTCCCGGCGTCACCGATCCCCTGGCGGCCCTCCCAGCCGATCGAGGCGCGCTGCACGGCGTCGAGCGGCTCGGTCATCAGCACGTAGTCGTAGACCGGGACAGTCCGGCCGGCGGTCCGTCGGACCAGCGGCCGGAAGGCCGAGGTGGCGATGACGGCCCGGTGAGCGACCACGACGCCACCTGGCGTGCGCAGCTCGATCCCCTCGTCCGCCCTCCGGAGCCGAGACGCCAGCGTGTCCTCGGCGATGATCCCCCCGGCGGCCTCGATGGCGTCGGCGAGGCCCCAGGCGAGCCTCGCCGGGTTGAGCATGATGGTGCTGTCGCGCTCGAGCAGGCCGCCGATGGCGAGCGGCGATCGGACGAGGCGGTCGATGTCGGGCCCGTCCACGAGTTCGTGCGGCACGCCTGCCGCTTCGAGGGCCGCGGATTCCTCTCGTAGCTCCTCCATCTGCCAGGGCTCGACGGCAAGGGTCAGCTCGCCGGTGGCCTCGAGGTCACAGTCGATGCCGAGCCGCGCCACGTCGGCCATGAGGCCGGCCAGGTTCTCCTCGCCGAGGCGACGCAGCAGGGGCATCTCGCCGGGCCATCGGGAGCGACCGTTGCCGTCGCCGTGGGTGAGCGACGCCGAGCAGAACCCTCCGTTGCGACCGGATGCATTCTCCGCCAGCCGGGTTCCCTCGAGGAGGAGGACCGAGGAGCCGGGGTCGGCCTCGAGCGCGGCCAGTGCCGCCCAGAGGCCGGTGAATCCTCCACCGACCACCACCGTGTCCACCGAGGTGTCGCCGGTCAGAGCGGGCCGTGGCGCCGGGCGGTCAGGATCGTCGAGCCAGAAGGGGATCGGGGACGCGGTGTGCCAGCGGGAGGAGCTCGTCATCGCTGAGCCTCCGACGCCACCAACTCGTCGTTCGACCACCAGCCCGCCTCGATGGCCCCGCCTCTGGCGTAGCGGCCAAGCCGGGCCATCGCTGCGTCGTTGAAGAGGTCGATCACGTCCGCCACCAGGGTCGGGCCAGCCGCTCGGAGCATCTGGTCGGCCTCGTGGGAGGGCTCGGGCAGGTCGGTGGTCACGAGCAGGAGGCCGACATTCGGTCCGAGCCGCCCGCGGACGGCGGCGAGGCGACCGAGGGCGCGCACGGCCACGTCAGGCCGGAGGAGCCCGCCGCGCCGCGAGACGAAGGTGCCCCCCACCTCGACGAGGAAGCGTCGACCATCGGCGTCCTCGACGCTGAAGGGCAGCGTGATCGACGATCGAGGGACCTTCACGTCGGTGCCCACGATGGTGAAACCCGCCTCACCCAGGGCGGCGCCGGCGAGGGCAGTGGCACCGAGTCCCTCGGCAGCGGCCAGCGCCCGTCGGCCGGAGAGTTCGAGTGGCCTCCCCTCGTCGGCCACGCGCTGCGCGGCGAGGGCCGCATAGGCGGGGTCAAGGTCGTAGCCGACGTAGCGGCGTCCCAACCGGGATGCGGCGACCAGTGTGCTCCCGGAACCCATGAACGGGTCGACGACGAGGTCGTCGACGAAGGTGTAGAGCCGGATGAGCTGCTCGGGGAGCTCGACGGGGAATGGGGCGGGGTGGCCGACCCGCCTCGCACTCTCGGGTGGGATGGACCAGACGTCAAGGGTCATCGACAAGAACTCATCGGTCAGCACCGTGGTCTCGTGCGGGAGATCGCGTGCCGCCCGCTTGGCCACGGGGAGGCCGCGATCGAACCGACCCTTGCTGGCCACGATCACACGCTCGGTCAGGTCACGGAGCACGGGGTTCGAGGCGGAGCGATAGGACCCCCAGGCGCAGGAGCCGCTGGCGCCCTCGGCCTTCTGCCAGATGATCTCGCCTCGCAGGAGCAGGCCGAGGTCGTGCTCGAGGATCCGGGTGACGTCAGCAGCCAGGCTCCGGAAGGGGCGGCGGCCGAGGTTGGCGACGTTGACGGCGATCCGCCCACCGGGCTCGAGCACCCGCACACACTCGGCAAAGACCTCGGTGAGCATCTCGAGGTACTCGAGGTAGGAGGCGGGGATGCCCTCGGCGGCAAGCTCCTCCTCGTAGGCCTTCCCGGCGAAGTAGGGCGGAGAGGTGACGACGAGGGCGACTGAGCCGTCACGAATTGAAGTCATCGATCGGGCGTCGCCGACGACGAATGATGCGTCGACGGGACTCGGTGGGAGCAGGGTCGTGTCGTTTGAAAGCTCTGGGGCCCGGAATCGGTCGTAGAAGCCTGACGCGTCGTGTGACTCGCGTCCTGAGACCCCGAAGTTCGAGGTGGAGGTTCGGCGGCGCCCGGTCGACGCTCTGTGGTCAGGGCCCATCGGAGCCGAGACTACCCGGGTGGGTGTGCCCGCACCCACGAACCGAGTTGTGCTAGCCGCCGAGAGCCCCAGCGGGGTCGGCAAGGAATTGCTCACGACATCGGGCACTGCAGAAGCAATAGGTGACTCCCTCGTGCTCGGTCTGGTGGACCGCTCCCTCGAGCTCGACCGTCATCTGGCAGACCGGATCGACGGTGGTCGTTGCTCGGCGGGGTCGGTAGCCGAGCGAGATCGAGACTGGTCCCCCCATGGCAGCCAAGCTCGGACCAGCGATGAGCGTCTCAGCCGGATCGACGAGGAATCGCTCACGGCATTCGGGAGCACAGAAGGCATAGGTGACCCCTTCGTGCTCGGCCACGTGGGCTGCTCCCTCGAGGACGACGGCCATCCCGCAGATGGGGTCGATCACCTCGCCGGCCATCGGGTGGTCCAAGGGGGCAGTGGAGGGCTCCGATGTGAGGTAGCGATCAGGATCAGCCACAAAGCGTTCGCGGCACCGATCAGCACAGAAGTAGTGGGTGACCCCGTCGTGGACGGCGGTTGCGGGTGCGTCGGTGGTGCGGACCTGCATCCCGCAGACCGGGTCGATGGCATAGCCCTGCCCTCCGCCGAACCTGGTCCGGTTGCGGGCCAACCACCAGACTCCACCGGCTAAGACGAGGAACACGAGATTCAACACGGTGGTGTAGTTCCACTCGAAGCGCGCCGAGGTCTCGGTGATCGGGTGCGAGGTGGGGATAAGTCCGGCTCCCCCGAAGAGCAGTTCGGTGGCGAGGCCTCCGAGCACCATGATCACGTAGAAGAGCCCGACCAGGCGGGCGGCGAGGTGCCAGCCGTAGAACTTTGCGTAGATCAGGATTAGTGGCATTGCGATGAGGTCGGCGAAGACGAAGGCCACGACGCCACCGAAGGAGATCCCTCCCGACCAGAGGGCGGCGGCCAACGGGACGTTGCCGATGGAGCAGACCCAGCTGATCACCGCGATGAGCGGCCCGACCAACGCGTTCTCGATGCTGGTCCAGATCCCGTGGCCGTGGAGGAAGAGAGCACTCCACAGGTCCATGGGGACGAGGACGGCAAGCAGGCCGGCCACCAGGTAGCCGATCACCAGCTCCTTCGACAGCATCGTGACGTCGGCCACCGCATAGGCCGACGCATCTGACCAGGCGGCGGGTGAGCGGACCTTGTCGTGCCATGAGGTGGCCTCGAGCTCCTGCTGACGAGCTGGCGTGACCCCCGACGTCGCTGCATGGTCGGGACCGGAACCTTCGTGCTGCAGCCGCCGTCGAGCTGCGGCCAAGAGAGCGGGGGTGAAGACCATGCCGCCGAAGAGGGCCAGGAGGGCGATCATGATTGGCCCGCCGACGAATTCGGCGGCCATGAACTGCCATCCGAGCAGGACGAGTAGGACGATCCCGAGCTCGATCACGAGGTTGGTCGAGGCGATCATGAAGGCCATGGCGGTCACGAAGTCGGCACCCTTGGCGAAGAGTGACTTCGACATGGCGGAGGCGGCATACGAGCAGCTCGATGAGACCATCCCGAAGAAGGAGGCCTTGGCCACGGTGCCGGGTCGATGGTCACCCATGCGGGCCCGCATCTGATCCTTCGAGACGAAGGCTTGGACGATGCCAGACAGCGTGAAGCCGAGCACAAGGGCCCACAGCGTCTCCCAGAACATGAAGAAGGCCTCGCGGAGCGACCGTCCGACATCGAGCAGGATCGAGATGACTGCTACCAAGGCCATCTCCCGAGACTAGACCGCACGAATTGGGGGACTCAGAGGGGATCCAAGGATCCGAGTATCCGCAGGAGCGCTGATGCTCCTGATCCCTCGTGATGACGAGGGATCAGGATTTTTGGTCGGGCTGCCCGGATTTGAACCGAGGACCTCTGCGTCCCGAACGCAGCGCGCTACCAAGCTGCGCCACAGCCCGTTCGTCCACCCGGCGAGGAGTGCACGTACCTGCGCACCTTACCAAAGGCTCGTCAGTCGCTCTCTTCGGAGAGCTCGGCAGACAGGATCTCTAAGGGATGACGCACGAGCACCTCAGCGATCCGGCGCTTGTCCATCGAATGGATACGGAGGTTCCAGCCCTCGAAGTCGACATCATCGCCCTCGCCCGGAATATCACCGCGACGTTCAAGGAGGAAGCCGGCCAGGGTCACATAGTCCCCGTCTGGGAGCTCGAGGCCGATCTCCTCTGACAGGTCGTCGAGGGTGATCTGCCCGTCAACCAGCCAACGTCGGGCATCGACGCGGACCACCTGGGGCTCCTCCGCGCTGGCAAGCTCGTCGGTGAGGTCTCCGACCAAGGGTTCGAGCAGGTCCTTGAGTGAGAGGATCCCCGCCACTCCGCCGTGCTCATCGACGACAAGGGCCACACTGCGGCGCTCGGCTCGCATCTGGGCCAGAGCCTCGAGGACGTCGAGGGACTCGGGTAGCAAGAGCGGGGGCCGGACCCGTTTGGAGATGTCGACCGAGCTCAGATTCGCACCACCTTCGAGGAGATCACCGCGTCCGGCTCGGAACAGGTCCTTGACGAAGAGCAGGCCCACCACGTCGTCGAGATCGTCGAGCACGACGGGGTAGCAACTGTGCCCACTGGCTCTGACCGCCCGAGCAACGTCGGCGGCGGTCACCGGGGTGCTGAGGGTCTCGACATCGATCCTCGGGGTCATCACCTCGGTGATCTGGATATCGCTCAGCTCCGAAAGGTTGCTGGCGATCTCGTCGGTGGCGCTGGGTGCGACCGGTTCGAAATCGCGGTCGCGCCGTTGGCGCCGGCGACGTCGTCCGGGTGGAGGAGGGGCGTCGGACGACACCGAGGTGCTCAGCCGCCCTCTCCGGCGAGGACTGTGGCGGGCATAAATGAAGCGTCCTCGTAGCGGTCTCCGGCGAGCAGGGCAGCGACGCCGCGCCGGATCCTGATGGCGTCGAGCGGCTTGATGATCCAGCCGTCGGCTCCGCAGCGCTTGGCCTGAAAGACGTCAGGCCTCCGGTCGAGCAGCATCAAGAACGGGATCTCGTCGAGGGCGTCATAGGAGGCCTGGAGCCGAAGTTCGAGGCAGACGGCAATTGCCCCCATGGTGGCCATCTGGATGTCACCGATCACGAGATCAACCTGCTCGAGCTCATGGGCGAGCGCGATGACCTCCGGCCCCGAGTGCGCTTCGATGATCTCTTGCTCTCCGCCGTCGAGGACGCTGATGACCTCGCGACGAACCGCAGCGGTGTCACTGGCCACGATGATGGTTCTCACAGGAGGAGAAACTACCAGTGCACCGGGCTGTGGCCGGCATCTCGCTGCGCACCCAGCAGCGCAGCGAGTCGGGTGAGGCCCTCGACGTCATGGATCGGCTCCGAGGTGAGAGGCAGGGAGACCACAGGGACGGGGGCGACCGCCTCGACGAGGTCACGCACAGCGAGATCCTCCGCCGAAGCGATGGCATTGAGCCGGCGGAGGTTCCTCACCATCTCGCCGAGCTCGCCGTCGACCAACTCATCGGGAATCCCGGCAGCGTCGAAGGTGGGATGGACTCGGTTCACGATCACTCCGCCAGCTTCTAAACCAGACTCCCTGAGCCGAGCCTCGAAGTAACAGGCCTCGGCGATGGAATCTGGACGGGGTGAGGTCACCAGCACGAACCGCGTCCCCTCGGCCCTGAGCCGATCGTGGATGGCTCCTGCGCGCCGGGCAAAGCCCTCCTCCATGCCGGCGAATGCTTGGAAGAAGGTGACGGCATCGGCCACGAGCTCGGCACCGGCCACCTTGCCGATGGTGCCCAGTAGGGCGCGGGTGGCGAAGGAGACGGCCTTGAGATACACCCGAGTGGGGGCGAGCAGGGCCCGAAAGATGCGGTTCTCGAGGAACGACGTGAGTCGACGAGGGGCATCGAGGAGATCGAGGGCGTTGCGGGTCGGTGGGGTATCGACGACGACGAGGTCGTAGCGACCTGATTCGACCAGCTCGTAGAGCTTCTCCATCGCCATGTACTCCTGCGTCCCAGCCAGCGAGGAGGAAAGGCTGCGGTAGAGGCGATTGCCCTTGATCGACTCGGCCTGCTCAGGGGTGTCGGCATAGCGGTCGATCAGCTGGTCGAAGGTTCCGGCGCTGTCGAGCATGACGGCGTCGAGGCTCCCAGTCCCCGTCACGGCCACGGCGGTCGGCTCTGACGAGGCGACATCGATCCCGAGCGCGTCAGCGAGGCGGCGAGCCGGATCGACGGTGAGGACGCAGACGCGTCGTCCCGCATCCGCCTCGGCCAGCGCAATGGTGGCCGACACGGTGGTCTTGCCAACCCCACCTGGTCCGCAGCAGACCAGCACGTCAGCCCCCACGATGGCGCCGAGCAGCCCGGTCATGGCGCACTCACGTCGACGGTGGCCGCGGCGAGGAGAGCAGCGAGCTCCTCGACCTCGTCGGGTCCGATCGTTGCCGAGCCGAGCCGGGGCAGGATCACCAGCGGGAGCGGAAGTTCGGAGCGGAGCCGGGCGATCTGCTCGGCGCCGGCCTCCACTTGGTGCCGTTGGAAGGCCGCAGCAGCATCCAACGTGGATAGGACGGCAGGATCGATGGCGATCCCGGCGGCCGATGCGATCTCCGCTGCAGGAGCATCGAGGCCGGGCTGAGCGAGGTCGGTGCGGTTGCAGATGATCAGGCTCAGCGACATCCCCGCCTCCTCCTCGATCCGGAATGCGGCCTCCACGGTCTCGGTGACGGGGAGCTCTTCGGGAATGGTCACCAAGACGACGCAGGACCGAGTGGGGTCCGTGAGCATCTCGACGACCTGATCAGCCTGGGAGCGCACTGGTCCGCTTCGAGCGGCGTTGGCCACGCCGGAGGCTGAGGTGAGCAGGGTGACGGCATGACCGGTGGCCGGGCAGTCCACGAGGACGACGTCCGCATCGGACTCGTTCGCCATCTGCTTGATCTTGCCGAGGAGGAGCACCTCGCGTATGCCCGGGATGGCGCCGGCGACGACGTCGATGACACCGGAGGCGAGGAGCCGGCGTGACAGCCTGGCGAGGCCGTGATCATCGAGGTACTCGAGCAGTGCCTCGTCTGGGGTGAGATGGCGAGCGGAGACCGATCCACCGGAGGGATCGGAGTAGATGACCTGCTCGTCGTAGCCGAGGGCTCCGTCGATGCCGAAGGCACGAAGGATTTCCGGTCGACCCTCGAGTTCGATGAGCAGGACTCGTCTACCGCTCGTGGCGAGGGCGCGACCCATGGCACAGGTGACAGCGGTCTTTCCCACCCCACCCTTGCCGAGGAGGAATCGGACCGGCGCTTCGTTCCCTAGGGCATCAAGGTCCATCGATGGCTGAGGCTATCGGGCCCGACTGGCTTTCCTGGTCACGAGGCGTGAAATATTGGTTGAGGTCTTGTCGGAGCCCTCCTGACGGGGGTACGCTCACCAGACGGTCTCCGAAGTCTGGGGGCGTCAGTCGTCACTGGGGGGTGCGCGATGTTGGAGTTCGTCGAGGGGTGGCAGCGTCTTGCGGCGTGCCGAGGGCCGTATGCGGAGAAGTTCTTCCCGCCGAGCACGCCCGAGCGCAAGGAGGAGAAGGCCTCGCGCGAGGTGGCCGCCAAGGCAATCTGCCAGGACTGCGGTGTTCGTCAGGAGTGTCTGACCTATGCCATCGAAATCCGGGAGCCGCACGGCATCTGGGGTGGCCTCAACGAGGTCGAGCGCAAGTTGGTGCTCGACGGCGCCCTTCGCTGATCAGTCGTCGCTGCTGACGAGCTCACCTGCGCCGTCAAGCATGGCGGGGACGACCTTCACGGTGATCGCGAACAGCGAGAACGTGACGAGGTGCACTCCGGTGCACCAAAGGCATATGGCACCGATGATGAGCAGCTCTGCGGCGATGAGCCAGAGCACGAAGACCATCCCGGTGCAGATGGCCACAAGGCGTATGACGTGGATCCGGCGATCATGCGACCGCCAAGCCCACGGTGAGAACAGGGGCACGGCGGCGAGGAAGAAGGCCAACCCCAATATGGCCACAGGGATGCCGAGGATGACGCTCTCGGGAGATGTGGTGACCTTGGCGCAGTTGATGGCCCCGTTGTCCGAGCAGGCGAGCGCCTCGGTTCCCACAAAGTGGGCGACGGTCAGGTAGATCGAGATCCCGAGGCCGGCGAGCGCCAAGATGCCGGTGGACGCCACCGCCCACCGGGGGGCCTGAGCCAACTCGCTCGATCCTGCGCTCATCGGTGATCAGCTCCCCTAGAGGCCCATGTCCGTGGCCGCAGCCTTGACGCCCTTGGAGCCGCAGACCGAGCTGGGCTGCTGGTTGGTCGTGGCGCAGATCGAGGCGGTGAGGTAGTTCGCCGTGGCGATGATGGCCTGGGTTGCGGGATTGGTCGGGTCCGACAGGTTCGAGGCGATGTCGGACCGGCTCAGGCCACTCAGGATCGATGGTGAGAAGCTCGACCCGGCCGACAAGAACCGATTGCCCACATCCAAGAAGGGAATCGATCCGGGCGATGCGCCCTTCAGGTACTTGGCCGTGTCGTACTTGGCAATCAGAGCCGACTGAGCCTTGGTCAGGCTCTGGAGCTTCTTGTAGCCGGTCTTCGGGTCGCTGACGTTTGAGGATTGCTCGATGCCCTGGAACACCACATAGGGACTTGAGAATGTCGCCTTGTAGAACGAGAGGGTCTGGGTGTTGGGGAAGACATCGGTGGACGACGACTCGGTCACGCCGAGGTTCGTGAAGGTCCCGAACCTGCTCAGCGCTGCAACGACAGACCAGCGCTGAGCTGCGCAGTAGGGGCAGTACTCGGCGCCGATGTAGATCGTCCCGGGCTTGGTGCCACCGGCTGGGTCGGCGAGGGTCAGCGCCGGTTGCCCCTTGATCTCGGTGGGCTTCGACACCGGAACGCTCGGCGAGGTGATGCCGACGGTGTCGTAGACGCTGGCCGGGATCTTCGTCGCGTCTCGGACGATGCTGCCTGGAGCAGGTGAGGAACCACCACCCTTCCCGGGGGTGGAGGAACCGCCGGCGATCTTGATCACCACCAGCGCGATCACGACCACCAAGACGAGGACGATGGCCCCCCAGGTGAGCAGGGACGAGGTCGACCGACGCTGCGCCTTGGTCGGCGCCGTCCGCTTGGTGGCGGTCGCCACCGATCGGCTGGCGTCCTTGCTGGCTTGCTTCTTCTTGTTGTTTGGCTGCTGGGCCATGGGTCGAGGACCTCCTGCTCGTTGCCTCGATGGTAGTGGACTCGGAACGCGCGGGACCGCTCAGGAGTACCCTCAGGGCATGGCCAATGCTCCTGACAAGACCGCCATCCGCCCTGCTGCCACGGTCATGTTGGTGCGAGACGTTGATGCGGGGGGCATCGAGGTCCTGATGGTCCGAAGGAACCTCAACTCTGACTTCGTGGGTGGCGCCTATGTCTTCCCCGGTGGCGGGGTCGATCCCGCTGACGGGGGCCCCGAGGCGGCGTCGGTGTGTGTCGGGCGATCAGCGGCCGAGGCCAGTGAGATTCTTGGGGTCGAATCCGGTGGTCTCGCCTACTGGGTGGCCTGTCTTCGAGAGCTATTCGAGGAAGCCGGCATCTTGATGGCCACGACGCCGGAGGGTTCAACTCTCGAGCTCACCGGAGGCGTAGCAGAGCGCTTCGTGGCTCACCGGGCCGACGTGAACGCCAGTGAGCGTCGTTTCCTCGACGTCATCACGCACGAGGGACTCACCCTCGATGTCGGTGACCTTCACTACTTTGCCCACTGGATCACCCCCGAGGGCTCGCCACGGCGTTACGACACTCGATTCTTTGTGGCCACTGCTCCGGCGCTGCAGACTGCGGCTCACGATGCCGGCGAGGTGATCGCAGATGAGTGGATTGCTCCTCACGATGCGCTTCGGCGACACCGCGAGGGCGACATCGAACTGATCTTCCCGACGATCAAGAATCTCCAGGCCATCAGCCGCTTCTCTTGCACCGCGGAGCTGATCGAGGCGGCGCGCACCGCAGCATCGGTGCCGGCCATCCTGCCGAGGATCACCATGTCCGACAAGGGAGTCCGGATCTTGCTCCCTGGTGATGACGGCTACGAGGAGGCATTTCGCGAGGGCCGAGCACCAGCCGACACCGCAGACTTCAACACTGCGGTCAGAGCCATCTCCCATGCCGCCAACCCGAACGTCGGCACCTGAACCGACCGACCGATCCTGATCACGGGCCATCGGTAGCATCAGCGTCATGCGAGTCCCTCGTCGATTCGTCCTGTTCCTCGTCCTCGGACTGCTCGTGATGGGAAGTGCGGGAGCCGAAGGGGGAACGGCCCACGCCGCAGCAGATCACCTGACGGCGGCCGAGCAGGCGGCCGCCAAGGCTGCCACCTCGGCCTTTCGAGCGCAGGTCACCCATGCTGCCGAGCAGCTCTCCGCCAGCCTGGTGACGATCGATGCCAGCTTGTCGCAGCCCGATGGCTCGGTGGACCTCGAGGCACTGGATCGGGCGCGAGCAGCCTTCGATGTGGTGCGCGTCCAAATGGTCGATCCCCGAGCAGCATCGACCCAAGGGGGGACACACTCGCTGTCCTCGGCGCTGTGGTCGCCCAGCGTCCTTGCGGCTAACCACGCGGCGCTGGCCGCTGCGGCTCCCATCCTCACGGTGGTGCTCGACCGGGTGATCCTCTCGCCGCAAGCCATCGCGCTGAGCGCGCAGCGCTCCACAGCGTGGATCTCCCGCACTGCTCCTTCGGTTCTGGCCGGGTCGACCTCGCTCACCCGGGGTGATCTCCAGGCGACGGCAGTGGCCACAAGAGCGGCGATCGGTTCGCTCGAGATGCTTGGCCGCCTCGTCGCTCCGGCTGAGACTGCCCAGGTCATCAGAGCGAGCGACCTGCTCGAGGCGGCCACCTCCTCGCCGACGGCCACCCTTCGTCACGTGATGGCTGCGGCCGATGTGTTGTCGGTTCACCTGGGCTCGCTGGGTGGGGATCTCTCTGGCCATGGGAAGGGGGCGCTCTACCAGTGAGCGAGACCCCGGGACTCCGCATGAGCCGTCGGCAGCTCTTGGGTTCGTCAGCCGTCGCCTCCCTCGGCGCAGTGACGGCTGCGGTGGCGCCACCGGCTGTCGCTGATGCGGCGGAGCCCTCGGCCATCGCCTTCTATGGCCGCCATC
>Ga0209499_1001335_pt1 | contig 17264 bp, 12 predicted proteins | sample C_130208_EF_Meta_FD_187306 | JGI IMG/M metagenome (GOLD analysis project Ga0209499, IMG submission 187306) | Freshwater microbial communities from Lake Croche, Canada to study carbon cycling - C_130208_EF_MetaG (SPAdes) (version 2) | ecosystem: Environmental > Aquatic > Freshwater > Lake...
GAACTACATTGGGCTGGTCTCCACCATCTACTACTACATAATGAGAACGGTTCGTTGGTTTTAAATGTTCTCTTTTAAAATTCCAACCAATATCCATTAACTCTACACCATCTAATGCACTTCTTCCGCGCCATGGAGCGCCCGCGGCATGTGCAGCTTCTCCATTAAAATCAAAACGCACACTCACAAGTCCATTACCACCATTGTCTCCGTAGTTAGAACCAAAACTTCCACTCACATGTGTAAAAATACAAGCATCAATATTTTTAAAATACCCATCTCTTACATACCAAGCCTTCGTAGCAACTAATTCTTCTGCAACACCAGGCCAAATAACAATCGTACCTGGCATATGTTCTTTCTCCATCATTTCTTTCATCGCAATAGCTGCATAAATAATAACTGCCTGTCCCGAATTATGTCCCTCCCCATGTCCTGGTGCGCCTTCTACTATAGGATCTTTATAAGCTACGCCTGGTTTTTGAGAAGCTTTTGGTATACAATCTATATCACTACCTAATGCAATCACTGGAGAGCCACTGCCCCATTTAGCCATCCAGGCAGTAGGTACATTAGAAATATTTTTTTCAATGGTGAACCCATTTTTTTCAAGTACACTAGTTAAATAAGCAGAGGTTTCAAATTCTTGAAAACCTAATTCACCAAAACTAAAAACTTTATCTACCATGACTTGAACATCTTTCGCATGACCTGCCACACTGGTGTACAATTTTTGCTTCATGGTAGCCAACTCTTTTTCTGAGTATTTTTTTTGTGCCATTGTTTGCATTGCACATAATAATGCAATAGTGAGTACAAAAAATGTCTTCACTGAAAATAAATTTTTATTCATATTAATAATTTGTATTTAAGTTACAAAAAAAGGGCTGTGGCAGGAAAGATTTTTTTTAGGCCATGCTTAGAGACCAGGTATTAAAATGTAAAAGGTTGGTTTTCAATATTTTAGAATTAAGAATACCTTCTATTATTTTATGTATTTGGAATGCTTATTTGCGCTGAAAATTGAGCCCATTTTCAAGTAGGTAAAATGGTTTTTAGATTTTTATTAAAATAGTTTTGAAGCCCTTTCCATCAAAGGCCACTTACCATTAGATGTTAAAAATATACTTTCTTTCTTGTCTTCTATTGCTATGCTTTTTTATTCAAGCTCAAGTCTTAGATCCCTCTATTATAAATACTGCTGGCGGAAACATAAATTTAGAATCTAAAACAAATCAGGTAAAAAATAATTGGATGCTTGATTGGAGTTTGGGTGAACCTTTTGCTATTCAAAATGGGTATTTAAAAAATAAAATTGTTTTCTCTACCGGATTTTTGCAACCTGCTCTAATGCTAAACCCTGCAATCCATTCACCTGGAAGTTTTGATTTTAATTTAGTATGGGGGCCCAACCCTGTTATTCATTATGTAGGGCTCTCTTGCAAACAAGCAGGCGTTGATATTATAAGCATCTCTGTATTGGATCATTATGGAAATAAAATTCAAAATATAAAAGGTCCTTTTTCTGGACTACATTTTTCAAAACAAATATCTTTTGCTTCGGCAAATACAGGTATTTACATTATTGCCCTTCATTATATTGTGGCTAATAAATTCAGTCAAATGAAAATAATTAAAATTATAAAAATTTAAAATGAAAACATTTCGATTATTAATTTTATTATGCTGTTATATAGTAAGTGCTGTTTCAAATTTTGGATACGCGCAAACCAATAAGGGCATTAACTTTCAAGGCATCGCTAGAGATAATAATGGTTATATAATTGCTAATAAATCTATCAATATTAGAATATCCATTAAGGCCGATACCAATTCTAGTAAAAATGAATACCAAGAAATTACACCTATTACTACCAATGTATTGGGCCTATTTAGTTTGGTGGTAGGTGCTACTGAAACTAATAAAATTATAACAGCAGGCCCCTTTGAAAATATTAACTGGTCAAAAGCAGAAAAATATTTACAAATAGAAATTGATACAGTGGGTGATTTGTCTTTTATCCAAATGGGGTTTCAAAAAATTAATTATGTGCCTTACTCATTTTATGCCGATAATGTGGGTGCACAAAATATTAATGGAGTCATTGGCATCACGCAAGGTGGTACAGGGCTAGATAATTTAAAAGACGTAAAAGTTTTATACAATATTGATAAAATAAATAATACCCCCGATTCAAGTAAGCCCATTAGCAATTTAGCGCTAACAGCTATTAATGATAAATTAAAAAAAGCAGATACCCTTACTTTAAGTAACCGTATTAACTTAAAATTAAATAGTAAGGACACCCTAAGCCTATCTAATAGAATTAATAATATGTCTTTAGTATCACCCGTATATGATTATGGCAGTTTTTACGATACCGCCAAACAAGCTGCCAGCGCTGTATCTAGTGCCACTGCTATAAAGTTTTCTTATGATGGGCTTTTGAATAATATAACTGTGATGCCCAATACAAGTGGCAACCCTACTAAAATTACAGTGCTGCATGCAGGTGTATATATTGTACAATACGCTATTCAAATAATAAAGCAAGATGTAGGCGTGGATGAGGTAAGTGTTTGGATAAGAAGAAATGGTTCTGCTTATTTAAATACCAACACTAATTTCAATATTTCTGGAAGTGGTATAAAAAATTTACTTACAGGAAATTATTTTATAGACCTAGGAGCCAATGATTATATAGAACTTTATTTTAGTGTGAAGAATATTAATAGTATAGTAAGCGGCACTAGTACACAAACAGTTCCCTCTCGACCTGCCACCCCCAGTGCCTATATAAATTTACACAGAGTAAACTAAAATAATTTATCCAAATGGTTGTTCTATCGAAATACTTTGCTTCGAGAAAAACTTTGCACCATCCGCTGCGATATAAACACAATCTTCTAATCTTATGCCAAATTCGCCCGGAATAGAAATAGTAGGTTCATCACTAAAACACATTCCTACTGCAATGGGTGTTTTATTCCCTTTTACAAAATTAGTCCACTCATGTCCCTCTAATCCAATGCCATGGCCCGTTCTATGAGGTAGTCCTGGTAATTTATAATTAGCACTAAAGCCTCCTTTTTCAATCACCGCTCTTGCAGCAGCATCTACTTGTTCGCAGGGAGCCCCAATTTTCATGGCAGCAAAAGCTGCATCTTGTGCTTTCTTTTCTAAGTTCCAAACATCAATTTGTCTTTGTGTAGGTTTACCTGCCACTATGGTTCTAGTAATATCCGATGCATAGCCTTCACAACTGGTTCCACCATCAATCATTACAATATCTCCTTCTTTAATAGTTTGAGGTGTAATACTTCCATGAGGCAGGGCCGAATATTTTCCTACTTGAACAGAAGCTCCTCCACTAAAACCTAATTTTCTGAAGGCAGCAGAAATATTATTACTTAATGTTGTCTGTGACATACCTGGAACAATAGTTGTGAAAGCTGCTTTATAAGCTTCAATAGTAATATCACTTGCTTTTTGCATGAGGGCAATTTCAGCAGGCGACTTTATCATTCTAGATCCTGCAGTCACAGGAGTGGCGTCTACCACTTCAAAACCAGCAGCTTCTTTTTTAACACCATTAGCAATAAAAAAACGAACTCTTTCTTCCATCCCAATACTATGATGTTGAACCCCTCTGTCTTTTACGATATTAACAATTACTGCATAAGGGCTTTCATGCTCTTCCCAACAACGTACTTCTTCTCCAAAAGCAGGCAGAATTAATTCTCTAGCTCTATCTTCTTCAAATTTTGGACATACATATACTAGTGCTCCTTTAGCAGGAATCAATACGCCAAATGTTCTTTCACTTTGCCCCCAACGCATGCCTGTATAATAATAGCAAGTAGTAGTGCCCTCTAAAAAAATAGCATCCATTTTATTTTGGGACATTAACTCCTGTGCTTTAGCAATTCTTGACTTTCTTTCCGCCACCGAAATGGGTACTATGTCATTCACTTGAGGACTTAGGCTACGAATAGCTTCGGGCAAGTCTTCGCCTGGCTCTGTTTCATTAAGTTTTTTTCCAAACAAAGTACTACTCATTCCTACACTTCCTGCGGTAAGTGCCGATACTGTTAAAAATTTTCTTCTATTAACTGACATAGTATACAATTTTAAATGTTTTACATAAGTGGTATTAAAGATATTACAATTTAATAAGCTAAAAACTTTAAATTTAACCTTCAATAATAGGGGTTTCCTTATTCTATTTAAACCATAAACAAGCTTCCTTTGAAACTCATTCGCCTTTACTTTTTTCTTTTTTTAGTATTTACTTTTCAACAATCCATTGCACAAAAAAAGAACGCCAACATTAAATATTATATTCATAAAGCAACTGACCTCATTAAAGTGGATGGCTTAATGAATGAACATTCTTGGTTAAAGGCGCAAGCTGTAGATAAATTTCCCATGGTACTTCCTATGGATACCAGTGTTTCTAAAGTGCCTACTGAAGTAAGAATGACTTACGATGAAAATAATTTATACATTATTGCTATTTGTACCAAAGTGGGCGATGGAGTGGATATGGTAGAGTCCTTAAAAAGAGATTGGAACTTTGGAAAGAATGATAATTTTATTTTATTCATGGATACCTATGGAGATTTAACCAATGGATTTGCCTTTGGTGCGAGCGCAGTGGGCGCACAATGGGATGGTACTATGTTTGATGGAGGCAGCGTAGATTTAAACTGGGATAATAAATGGACCTCCGCTATTTATAACGACGCTACAAAATATGTTTGGGAGGCAGCCATACCTTTCAAATCCATTAGATATAAAACAGGGATTCAAGAATGGGGTGTGAACTTTAGTAGAAACGATTTAAAAACAACAGAAAAATCCAGTTGGGCACCCATGCCAAGACAGTTTCCTACCGCTTCTCTTTCTTATACTGGATCCTTGGTTTGGGATGCACCACTACCAGCACATCAAAATAATTTTTCTATAATTCCTTATTTTAAATCTAGTATTTCAAAAGAATTTGCAACAAGTGATGGTACAAAAATTAACCAAGCTTCTGTCAATGGCAATGCTTATGGATTAGATGCAAAAATAAGTTTGTCTTCCTCTTTAAACTTAGATTTAACAGTGAACCCCGATTTCTCTCAAGTAGAAGTGGATAGACAAGTTACCAACCTAAGTCGTTTCGAATTATTCTTTCCAGAAAAAAGACAATTCTTTTTAGAAAACGCCGATTTATTTTCCAATTTAGGTTTTGAAAATGTACGTCCGTTTTTCTCTAGAAGAATTGGCTTAAATACAAATATTGATTTTGGCGCTAGAATGAGTGGTAGAATAGATAAAAATTGGCGTATTGGTATTATGGATATGAAAACTAGTGAAGATAAAAACACAGGTCTTTTAGCACAAAATTTTTCAGTGCTAGCCTTGCAAAGAAAATTATTTAAAAAATCGAGCATTGAATTATTTTATATTGATAAAACAGCTTTCGACTATCCATCCCAAACTAGTAGTAATGCAGCGTTAGGCAACCCTTACAACAGAAACTTTGGTTTTGAATATAATTTAGCTCCTAAAAATAATCCATGGACAGGAAAAACTATTTTAATAAAATCATTTACGCCGAATAAAACCGGTAACGATTATTTAAACGCAGGTAATTTACAATACAGTAGTAGAAAATGGATTGTTTCATGGCAACATGAAATTGTAGGTAATAATTACAATGCGGAAGTGGGCTATATTCCAAGAAATAATTATATCAAGTTTATGCCTAGCATTACACGCTTGTACTTTCCTAAAAGCGGTTCTATCTTAAGTTATGGCCCTCAATTCACCACTACCTATTATTATAATTCAAATTTCAATTTAACCGACAATACTAAATTATTTAATTATTTAATTACCTACAGAGACAAGAGCACCTTCGCCACAGTCATTCAAAACGACTATGTAGAATTATTAGCAGCCTTCGATCCCACTAGAATTGGTAAACAAACTTTGGCAGCGCATACTAAGCATCAATGGACTACGGTAGGCTTTGATTGGATATCTGCTCCTCAACATAAATTTACTTATTACTTATCGGCTCGTAAAGGTGGCTACTATGCCGATGGAAAATTATTAAGTATTACAGGTGATATAGGTTATCGCATACAACCTTATGTAAACTTTGATGTAGCTGCTACCTATAATCATATAGAACTTCCACAACCCTGGGGTAATAATAATTTTTTCTTAATTGGCCCCAAGATAGATATCACCATGACAGATAAATTATTTTTTACTACCTTCTACCAATATAACGAACAAACAAAAAATATAAACTTTAATACAAGATTTCAATGGCGCTATAAACCCGTCTCTGACTTATTCATAGTGTATACCGACAACTATTATATAGGACCTGTATTTGTTAAAAACAGAGCGGTCGTATTGAAATTTACTTATTGGTGGAATAAATAGAAATTAAATCTAATATTTTGTATATTTAAGAACCTAAATTAAATATATGAAGCTCCTTTTAACTAGTGTAAAAAGCAAGTACTATTTCTTCTTGCAATTAATCATCTTTGGACTATTTGTAAGTTTCTCTTATGCACAAGTAAGTACAGAACAACTGTCTGGTTTAAAATATAGAATGATTGGCCCACATAGAGCCGGAAGAACAGTAGGTATTACAGGGGTAGCCGACCAGCCCAATGTATTTTATATTGGTGTGAATAATGGTGGTGTATGGAAAACCACAGACTATGGTCATACATGGAAACCCATCTTTGACGCTGAAAACACAGGCTCTGTGGGCGATGTAGCCGTAGCACCTTCTAATTCAAATGTTATTTATGTTGGAAGCGGTGAAGGCATTCAACGCCCCGATTTATCAATTGGAAATGGTTTATATAAATCAAGTGACGAAGGAAAAACTTGGTCCAATATGGGATTGCATGATGCACAACAAATTGGTGGCATTAGCATTGACCCAAAAAATGAAAATAGAATTTTTGTAGCTGCACTTGGACATCCTTATGGGCCTAATAAAGAACGTGGTGTGTATAGAAGTTTGGATGGTGGTAAATCTTTAGAGCAAGTGTTATATATAGACGAAAACACAGGAGCTGTGCAAGTATTGATTGACCCAAACCATACCAATATTGTATTTGCCACTATTTGGGCTGCAAGACAAGGCCCCTGGGAAAATGGTGCCTGGGATGGAGAAGCAAGTGGCTTATATAAATCAATGGATGGAGGAAGTACTTGGAAAAAAATAACTAAAGGTTTTCCTACTACCACTGAAGATGGTTTAGGAAGAATTGGTTTTACCATTGCACCTAGCAATTCAAATAGAATGTATGCAACTGTTGATGCCGTGAAAAAAGGCGGTATTTATAGAAGTGATGATGGAGGGGAGTCATGGTATATGTTAACCTCCGATGGAAGATTATGGGGAAGAGGAAGTGATTTTGCAGAAGTAAAAGCCGATCCTAAAAATGAAGACATTGTTTATTCTGCGAATGTGGTAGTATGGAAATCAAAAGATGGAGGAAAAACTTGGGAAGGAATTAAGGGTGCACCAGGTGGAGATGATTATCACCGTTTTTGGATAAACCCTAATAATACCAATATCATTGCAATTGCATTAGACCAAGGTGGTACCATTACAGTGAATGGTGGTGAAACTTATTCAAGTTGGTATAACCAAGCTACTGCTCAGTTTTATCATGTAAGTACAGACAATGCTTTTCCTTATAATGTTTATGGTGGTCAACAAGAAAGTGGTTCTGTAGGTATTTCATCACGTTCAAATGATGGTGGAATTACTTTTAGAGAATGGCATCCAGTGGGTGTAGAAGAATATGGATATGTTGCAGCAGATCCTTTAGATCCAAATATTATTTATGGTGGAAAAATTACAAAGTATGATAAGCGCACTGCGCAAGTTCAAAATATTGCACCTATCCCTGTAAGAAATGGTAAGGTTCGTTTTATTAGAACAGCTCCGGTTTTATTTTCACCCGTTGATAATAAAACTTTATTTTTTGCAGGTAATATTATTTTTAAAACAACCAATGGCGGATCAAGTTGGGAAACCATTAGTCCCGATCTAAGCCGTGAGACCTGGGATATACCTCCAAGTGTGGGCATTTACAATACAGAGGAGGTTAAGAAAATGCGTCAACGTGGAGTGGTGTATTCACTCGCTCCTTCTTACCAGGACTTAAATGTTTTATGGGCAGGTACCGATGATGGACTTATTCATATCACCAAAGACGGAGGTAAACATTGGAAAAATATTACACCTGCATCTATTACATCATGGAGTAAAATTTCAATGATTGATGCAAGCAGGTTTGATGTAAACACCGCTTATGTTGCAGTGAACAGAATTCGCGTGGATGACATGACACCTCATATTTATAAAACAACAGACGGAGGCGTCACCTGGAAAAAAATTATAAACGGCTTACCGAATGAACCCATTAATTCTGTGAGAGAAGATGCGGTTAGAAAAGGATTGTTATTTGCAGGATCAGAAAATGCAGTTTACTTTTCTTTGGACGCTGGAGAAAATTGGCAGTCCTTAAAATTAAATATGCCTGCTACATCTATTCGTGATTTAGTGATTAAAGACGATGATTTAGTCATTGGCACACATGGTCGTAGTTTTTGGATTTTAGATAATATTACACCGCTTCGACAAATCAATGTAAATAAAACAAAAGAGACCGTTTTATTCAAACCACAAAAAGCAATGAGAGTAAGATGGAATATGAATACCGATACGCCATTGCCTCCTGAAGAACCTGCTGGAGAAAATCCTCCGGATGGTGCGATGATTGATTACTATTTAAATAGTAATAGTACTAGCCCAGTAAAATTAGAAATACTGAATGCTAAAGGAGATATTATTAGAACCTATACAAGTAAGGATACTTTATACACTATACCAGAATTAAATATTCCTTTGTATTGGATTAGACCTCAACAAATATTAGCAGCCACTGCGGGCGCCCACCGTTTTTTATGGGATATGAAATATGAACCTTTGAATGTTCCAGCTGCCTACCCCATGAACGCCATTATTCATAATACAGCGCCCCATGCGACTGCTCCTTGGGTAATGCCAGGCACTTATAAAATAAGATTAACAGCTAATGGGCAAAGGCAGGAACAAACTTTTACTATTACTATGGACCCAAGGGTGAAAACTAGTAATACTGAATTACAACGTCAACATGACTTGTCCATGATATGTTATGAAGGCCGTAAAAAATCAATGAATAAATTTCCTGCCATTAATCAAAAATTTACAGGATTATTTAATATTTTAGAAAGCACAGAAATGGCTCCTACTTCACAAACAGAAAAGGCAGTGAAAGAAACCCAGCTTGAATTAGAAAATTTATTAAAAAAATGAGTTCAAAATTATTCCATAAAATAATCGTCTTCACCTTTAGTGTTTTATTATTGGGTGCTTGTAAGCCAAATGCTTTATTAATAAAAGAGAGAAAAATAGATGCTATTTTGTCGGAGTATAATTCAGATTCAAAACCTGGAGCTAGTGTGCTCGTTTTTCAAAACGATAAAATTGTTTTTCAAAAAGGATATGGTGTTAAAGAATTGAGCGGTTTTGAAAAGATAGACCCTTTCACCAATTTTAGATTGGCCTCTGTGACTAAACAGTTTACGGCTATGTCTATTATGTTACTTGCTAAAAACAATAAAATTTCATTAGAGGATCCACTCACAAAATATTTTTCAAGTTTTCCTGCTTATGGTAAAAAAATTAAAATAAAACATTTACTTACCCATAGTTCAGGCTTGATAGACTACGAAGACCTCATGCCATCTACCCAACAAAAACAATTGCATGATACCAATTGTTTGCAGTTAATGTATCTTGCAGATTCACTTTATTTTCCAGCAGGCACTAATTATAAATATAGCAATACAGGTTATGCCATTTTAGCACTCATTGTAGAAAAAGTAAGTGGTCAAGATTTTGCTGTTTTTTTAAAGGAAAATATTTTCAAACCCTTGGGCATGAAATCCACGGTAGCCTTTGAAGAAGGGAAATCGACGGTTGTAAATAGAGCTTATGGTAGTTCCTTTGAAAATGGAGTCTGGACACAGACCGACCAAAACCTCACCAGTGCTGTATTAGGAGATGGGGGTATATATACCAATACCGTGGAGATGACCAAATGGATTAAAGCATTATGGGATTATAAATTAATTAGCCCTGAGATGCAAAAAAATGCTTGGAGCAGAAAAAAATTAGATAACGGAAAGCTCATTGATTACGGATATGGATGGCATGTAGAAGAATATAATAATATTACGCATCCCTACCATGATGGAAGTTCTATAGGATTTAGAAATAATATTTTATTATTCCCAGCGCAAAAATTAATGGTGATTGTATTAACCAACAGAAATGAAGGCGATCCTATGATTGAAGCTAAAAAAATTGCAGACCTTTATTTAAATTAACTGTTTGTTGGTATATCCCTTTACTATATTTTATTAATGTATATACTTAAAATATAAAATAAATTTATTAAATACGATTAACATGTATACCTCTATTAGTGCTTTTAAATACATTACTCCTTTTATATTGTATGTATTATCCTTATTGGCTTTTCAAGGTGAAGGATGGATTTGTTATACCCCTTTATTGTATACTTTTTTTGCTGTGCCCCTACTAGAGCTGTTTATAAAAGCCAGCCCCGCGAATTTAGATGAAGTGGAAGAGTCCTTGGCTAAAAAAAATAAAATATACGATATCATTTTATACAGTTCAGTAATTTTGCAATATTACTCACTTTGGATATTTTTAAACTCTTTACAAACTCCTTCTTTATCTGCAGCCACTATAGCAGGAAGAGTTATTAGCATGGGTTTACTATGTGGAACTTTTGGTATTAATGTAGCACATGAATTAGGACACCGTGTCAATAAAATGGAACAAACCTTTGCCAAAATGCTTTTACTGACTAGTTTATACATGCATTTTTTTATTGAGCATAATAAAGGACATCATAAACATGTGGCTACTGCTTCAGATCCAAGTACAGCCAAATACAATCAATCTTTATATGCCTTCTGGCAGCAAACTTTAATAGGTACTTATAAAAGTGCATGGAAAATTGCTAATGAAGAGGCAGCAAAAAAAGGACATAACGGGTTTACACTTCGAAATGAAATGTTTTTATTTCAAATGATTCAACTTTTATTGCTAGTGGGCATTTTTAGTTTGTTTGGACTAACTACCACTTTATTATTTATGGTAGCCGCTTTAATGGGTGGTTTATTATTAGAGTCGGTGAATTATATTGAGCATTATGGACTTACAAGAAATGAAACAGGTGATCATCAATTCGAAAGAGTACAACCTCATCATAGCTGGAATAGTAATCACATTATTGGTCGATTAATGTTATTTGAATTAAGCCGTCATAGCGATCATCATTACTTGGCTTCTAGAAAATATCAAATACTAAGAAGTTATGATAACGCTCCACAAATGCCTACAGGCTATCCTGGTATGATTTTACTTTCATTGGTTCCTCCCTTATGGTTTAAGGTAATGAACAACCAAATGAAAAAATATAATTTAATAAAGGCTATTTAAATAAAATAATAACCCTCAAAAAAAAGGTCCCGCGATTTAACGAGGGACCTTTTTTATATTAAGCATATTATATTTAATCTTACCAACGCTTACTGTTTCAATTTCACTACAAATATGCCTGAAGAAGAAATGCCATTAGGTCTAAGTGAGGTTAAATCAATTACTATATCTTTTCCTTTTTGTTTCCAATTCGTTTTTATATCAGCACCTAAAACAGTTGCGGTAGCATTGCTAGGTAATTTTAAGTCTCTAACAGTAAGTGTATTTCTGTAAGAAGGCACAATACAATAAATATCATTTCCTTTTTTAGTGAAGAAGGTTTCGATATAAGCGCTGTCGCTTTGCGGCACCACTAGTTTTGCTACATTATAATTAGCCATAAAGCTTGCACCCTTCTTTGGTGGAACATAACCCCTAGTCCACTGAGCAGGTCTCCAGGCTTCAGTCTCATAAATAGCTTCTCCATTTATCGCTAACCAATCTCCTATGTCTGATAAACGTTGTTGCAAAATCACAGGAATGGTTCCATCTGCATCAGGTCCAATATCTAATAATAAATTACCGCCTCTTGAAACTATATCACCTAGCATTAATATTAAATCATGACTGGTTTTATAATCTTTTAATTGTTCATTTCTATTGTAACCATAAGAATAACCTACTCCCTGACTTTCTTCCCAAATTATGCTTGCATCCATACCACTTCCATATTCTGAAGTCGTATACATGGCTCCATGATTTTTCTCTCTTGTATTATTTCCCCAACGATCATTCACTACTACTTCATTTTTTACCGGTGATTCATTAAATAACCAAGCAAGCAGCGCGGGGCTTTGCCAAGCGGTATCTGAAATATCCCATTCCCCATCAGAAAAAATAACAGAGGGCTTATACTTGGTGACTAAATCTTTAAACTGAGGTGTCATATGTTCAGTCACATATTTTTTACGGTCATACAACCATAAGGGATTAAACCATTCGTATAAAGAATAATAATAACCCATTTTAAGTCCGGCTGCTCTTACTGAAGTAGATAAGTCTCCTAGTAAATCACGCTTAGGTGTTCCTGTTACAGCGTTCCAAGGTCTGTTCCAATCGCGATCGGCTTCAGCACTATTCCATAAGGTATAACCATCGTGGTGTTTAGAGGTAAGCACTACATAACGAGCACCCGATTTTTTAAATACATCGGCCCATTGATTCGGATCAAACATTTCTGCTTTGAACATAGGTTCAAACTGATCATAGGCAAAACTGCTTCCATAATTTTTATTATGAAAGGCCATAAAATCTTTTTGTTTTTCAAATAATCTGTGGCCATACCACTCTGAATAACTATAACCACTATTAGGCATAATGGGTGCATAAGCAGGCACCGAATAAACACCTCAATGAATAAAAATGCCAAACTTATCTTGATGAAACCAGGAAGGAATTTTTCTAGTATTCAAAGATTCCCAATTGGCTTGATAATTTTGAGCCATTATTTTTCCACTTACAGCAAATAGAATAAAGAAAAGAAAATATTTTTTCATGTTGTATTATTTATAAAGTATTAAAAGTTATCTGCCTCTCTATAGGCTTTAATTAAAGCATTAATAGGAAAGCTTTATACTGAGCCGCCATGGATTTGATAAAATCGGTAAGCTTATATTTATTCAAAACCTCTGAAGGTGTGTCAGCTGCGCCTTGTATTAAACCTACACAGCTGGGTTTACCACAATTACAAATAAATTGTTGGGCAATTCTCCATTCGGTGGCTGGATAAAAAAAGCGAAGCTCTTCCCCTGCTTCAATATCACTAATACATTCTAATTGCATTGTACTAGTATTAAATAAAACATTCGGTTCGCAACAATGATTCACGTATTGTAAATATTCAGGAAACAAGTGAATATGTTTTGTTTCACTAATTTGAACCGTTAAATAGTTAGGGGTGTCTACAATTTTAGATGCATTAAAGGCAACAATATTTTCACCTACTTTAAAGGAAGCATTCGCAAATAAGCCATGCTGTTCATTATTAGCATTTTTTTTAACAACACAATGCTCGTGCTCACTAATTAAAATAAAAGCATCTTTTTTTTCAGGGGACATAAAAAAATTTATTATTTATTAATTCTTGTAAATTTTTCACTTCTTCCTAATAAGGAGAAACCTATATACCCTCTAATATTTAGTGTTTGCTTATCTTCACTTAACCACATTTTACTACTATAAGTAGAACCTCCTTCTGGGTCATATATTTTACCTTCTACCCACTGCGGGGCCTCCCAAGTAAAGTCGCTTAACATCACCATACCTTTCACTTCTCTATTTCTTAAACTTTTATCCTTATTATAAATATCTTTTCTTTCCGTTTTTACCCAAACTAATTTACCGTATAATTTATTATTTTGAATATAGGTTTCTACAATTCCTTTTTTACTGGGCGAAAGCCATCTGCCTACAAAATCATTTTGAGCCAATACATTATTTGCAAGAAAAAGTATAAAAATAAATAGGGCAGTTTTTTTAAATAGTTTTTTAAACATAGATTTTAATAATTATTTATTAAAGTTAGTGCAGATTTAGTTTTTTATTTAGAACATTAAAGTTAATCAATATTTTATAAATTTAATTGAATTCAACCTTAAAAGCAATAATACACTTCCTCCATTCACCTATTGCTGGCTTCCTGGGTAGGAAAAAATAGAAGCCCATTAATTCTTTAATCATTTAGTGTATTAACTATTCATTATTTTATTAAAATACGATATTTTAATGATATTAAATAAATAAGTTTCAATAACTTGTTGAGCAGAAAATAATATTCAATTCTGTTTTTTATTTTTTATTCATTACGTTCAAATTTTTAAATATGAAAAAGGTTTTTTTAGTCATTGCAATAGTTGGTATTGGAATACTAACACAAGCACAGGATACAAAAAAAGTTATACTCCCTAATGGCTGGGCATTAAGTCCAGCAGGGTCTAGTGTAGAATTAGGCGATTTGCCATTAAATATGGCAGTGTCTAAATCAAAAAGATTAATGGCCATTACCAATAATGGACAAGGCAAGCAAAGCATTCAACTTATTAATTTAGTTTCAAATACTATTTTAGATAATATAAAAATTGATAAGTCTTGGTTAGGCATTGCTTTTAGTGCAGATGAAAAAACTTTATACGCCTCTGGTGGTAATGACAACTGGATATTACAATACAGTATTACTAATAACAAATTAATATTATCCGATTCAATAAAGTTAGGCGCTAAATGGCCCAATAAAATTTCTCCTGCTGGTATTTGTATTAACGATGCAAAAAATATTTTATACGTAGTTACGAAGGATGATAGTTCTTTGTATGAAATTGATTTAACTACCAAAAAGATTATCAAAAAAATATTACTTCCTGCTGAAGCCTATACTTGTATTTTATCTAATGATAATTCGGAATTATATATTAGTATTTGGGGTGCAGAAAAATTAGTGGTGTATAATACTATAAGTCAAAAAATTACCAATAGTATTGCTACTGGTACACATCCCAATGATTTTATTTTATCTAAAAATGGTAAAATTGGTTATGTAGCCAATGGAGAAGATAATAGTGTTTCAGTCATTGACATTAAAAAAAGAAAAGTAATTGAAACCCTTAACTGTGCGCTATATCCCAATGCACCAACAGGTTCTGCAACTAATGGTGTGGCACTAAGTGCAGATGAAAAAACTTTATACATTGCGAATGCCGACAATAATTGTTTAGCGGTATTTGATGTATCAGAACTTGGCAATAGTAAATCAAAAGGTTTCATTCCTGTGGGATGGTATCCTACGAATGTAAAAGTAGTAGGCAATAAAATTTATGTAGCAAATGGTAAAGGATTTTCTTCTTTTGCTAATCCACTAGGACCTGATCCCTACAGAAAAAATGCACAATTAGGGGTTCAAAAAGGTTTATTAAAAACTGTTAAGGATGTTCAATATATAGGAGGACTTATGAAAGGAACTTTAAGTATAATAAATGTGCCTAGCGAAAAACAATTAGGATTGTATTCGGCAGCAGTTTATGAAAATACACCTTACACAAAAATGAATGAAGAAAAATCTAATGCAGAAATAGGATCGGTGATTCCACAGAAAGTAGGTGAACCATCAGCTATTAAACATGTGTTTTATATTGTAAAAGAAAATAGAACCTACGATCAAATTTTAGGAGATGTGAAAGAAGGTAATGGAGATTCTAGTTTATGCTTGTTTGGAGAAAAATATACACCCAACTTACATGCACTTGCAAAAGAATTTGTTTTATTAGATAATTTTTATGTAGACGGGGAAGTAAGTGCTGATGGACATAATTGGTCATTAGGTGCTTACTCCAATGATTATTTAGAAAAAAATTGGGTAACAAATTATGGAGGACGAGGTGGCACTTATGATGCAGAAGGAACGCGTGCCATTGCCAATAATAAAAATGGGTTTATTTGGGATTTTGCAAAGCGCGCTGGTGTAAGTTATAGAACCTATGGTGAATTTGCAGACGATTACAAACCTAATATTCCAGTTTTAAAAGATCATTTTTGTACTTATTATACAAGCTGGGATCAAACTGTAAGAGATACGACAAGAGTGGGTCAGTGGAAACGCGATTTTGATTCATTATTAGCGATTAATCAAGTACCACAATTAAATACCTTAAGAATTATTAACGATCATACTGAAGGAATGAGACTAGGTAGGCCTTCCCCTTATGCACACGTCGCTGACAACGATTTAGCCGTGGGTATGTTTGTAGACTACTTAAGCAAGAGTTCTATTTGGAATGAAAGTGTTGTTTTTGTGGTAGAAGATGATGCACAAGATGGCCCAGACCATGTGGATGCGCATCGCAGCCCAGCTTTTATTGCTGGGGGATTTGTAAAAAGAGGTTTTGTTGATCATACTGCTTATACCACCTCCTCTATTTTAAAGACCATTGAGCTTATTTTAGGTATGCCTCCAATGAGTCAATACGATGCAGGCGCCAACACCTTATGGAGATGTTTTGATAAAACATCTAATGCTAAAGGCTTCATTACTAAGCCTTTACAATTCGATATCAATGAAAAAAATACTGCTAAAACTGCAATGCAAAGAAAAAGCGAGACCTTTAATTTCAAAAAAGAAGATAGCATCAATGACCATGATTTTAATGAAGTCTTATGGAAGGGCTTAAAAGGCGAAAGCGCCATGGTACCGGCCCCCAAAAGAGCTGCCTTTTTGAAAATGAACCCTAAAAAAGACACGGACGATTAATTACCCCTACTTAATTTATTAAAAAGAGCAGTTTTCAACTTAGAAACCTGCTCTTTTTTTATGTCAAAAAAGTTATCTTAGAGAAGGATTTATTTAAAACCACCCTATATGAAAAGGAGAACATTTGTAAAAAATACTATTATGTCAAGCACTGGATTATTCTTAACAAAAAATTTAATGTCGCCCAATAGTGGTCCAGTATATGGACAAAATGGAATGACTTACCAATTAAATACTAAATGGGGTGAACTCAATGCAGAAAAAACACCAGTGAATGACTGTCATGAAATGATACAAGATACCAAAGGGCGTATTTTACTATTAACCAATGAAACAAAAAATAATATTATCATTTATAATAAATCAGG
>Ga0209499_1001336_pt1 | contig 17263 bp, 18 predicted proteins | sample C_130208_EF_Meta_FD_187306 | JGI IMG/M metagenome (GOLD analysis project Ga0209499, IMG submission 187306) | Freshwater microbial communities from Lake Croche, Canada to study carbon cycling - C_130208_EF_MetaG (SPAdes) (version 2) | ecosystem: Environmental > Aquatic > Freshwater > Lake...
AGAGCCGATTTTGCCGCCCAAACCCGTGCTGCGGGGCACTGTTACCAGCCCCGCGCCCGGCGGGGCCTATCTGGGTGATGATCTGGGCGGAACGGTCGTGTTCCTGCGACCGGGCCAAACGGCGCAGGGGCTGACCCTGTCCGAGGTCTTTGACACCCGCGCCGTCTTTCAAGGGCCGGATGGCCCGATCACCTTGCCGCTGCAAGAAACGGCCCCTCTGGCCGAGCCTGCCGAGCCGAATTTGACGCCAACATCATCCGCCACCCTGCCCGCCCCATGACACGGCAGCCCCCAAGGCGCATCTCAAGACAGCAAATCGCGGCTTGGCTGGGGCCCAGACAGCGTTTGGCCATTGTGATCTGCGCCGCTTTGGCCTTTGGCGTGGCCTTTGTGCGGCACGGCGGGGCCCAAGCCGTGGTTTGCGGGATTTTGGGCGGCATCACCGCCGCGATCACCCTGATCGACCGCCGCCATTTTCTGATCCCAGACCTTTTGTCGCTGCCTTTGATCCCCCTGGGCCTGCTTGAGGCCCATCTGTCAGAGGCCCCTTTGATCCCCCGCCTTTTGGCGCTGGCGGGGGTTTGGCTGCTTATGACCCTGTTGCGGCGGGTGTTTTTCGCGCTGCGGGGCAGGTCGGGCTTGGGGTCGGGGGATGTGAAACTGATGGCGGCGGCAGCGGTTTGGCTGGACCCTGGCCTTTTGCCCGACTGTGTTCTGGCGGCGGCAGGAACCGGCCTTTTGGACGCTTGGGCGCGGCACTTGGGCTTTCACGGACGACTCGCTTTTGGGGCGCACCTTGCGCCTTGGCTGACGCTTTTTGCGCTGGCAGCGTGAGGGGCTTGGGCAATTGCCAGCAATTCTCAAAATATCCGTGACGGTTCCGCTTTATGACGCAAAAGCGGCTTTCAAGCATAGTTATAATATAAATCAATAGTTTAGAAAAAACAGATACCGATAATCTGACCAGAACTGGCGTGGTTAAGCCGACCTAGGCTTATAAACTTCCGACCTATTGGGGTGCACAGGGCATTCCCTAAGCGCCAAGATTAGACGCTTTTGGTGGACAATAGCTGACACAGATCAGGACGCCGTGCTAGAATTTCAGCATCGGCATCAGACCGCCGCACCCCAGATTGCCAGCCACACCCACCTGCCGCGGTCAGGCCTTGCACGACAAAGCTTTCGGACAAACACGCCCATATCCACAGGATGGGGGATTTCATGGCCACCTACAAGTTGAACGTGAACGGCAAAAGCTACACGGTGACGGCGTCCAGCGCGGAGATGCCCTTGCTATGGGTGCTGCGCGATAAAATCGGGCTGACTGGCACGAAATACGGCTGCGGGATCGAGGTCTGCGGCGCCTGCACGGTCTTGGTCGATGGCCAGCCGGAAAAATCCTGCGACATGAGCGTGCAAGAAGCCGTGGGCCGCAAGATTGTCACCGTAGAGGGTCTGGCCGCCGATACCAACGGGGTCAAAGCGCAGGCGGCTTGGGTTGCCAAGCAAGTGCCGCAATGCGGCTTTTGCCAGTCTGGCATGTTGGTGGCCGCGACGGGGGCGATGAAGGCCGGACATCACGGCGCAGCGATCATTCCCGAACTGAATAACCTGTGCGTCTGCGGCACCTATGCCCGCATCAAAGATGCCGCCAAAACCCTGTAACCCATCGGAACACAAGGACGAGCGCTATGAAAGACGTCAATGAAACTGCCGATGAAGCCCAAACCGATACCGCAAAAGGACTGTCGCGCCGCTCCGTGCTGACGGGGGCTGCGGCCCTTGTGGTGCCCTTTGTGTTCACCCCTGCCACCAAAGGCGCACTGGCCGCCACGGCGGGGGCGGGCTCTATCGGGGCCTATATAAAGATTGACACGGCCAATAACGTCACCGTGATCTTGGGGGCCTCTGAGATGGGGCAGGGGATTTTGTCGGGTCTGGCGCAGCTTGTCGCCGAAGAGATGAATTTGAACTGGTCGCAGGTGCGCGCCGAACACGCGCCGGCCTCGATCGCTTGGCCCAATCCTTACGGCAACCCGCTGTTCGGGGCGCAGTTGACGGGGGGCAGCACCTCGACGCGGGGATGGTATGGTCCGCTGCGTTTGGCTGCGGCCAAAGCGCGCGATACGTTGATTGCCGCAGCGAACCTGCAAGAGGGCGGGATTTGGACCTTGGGGCAGGGCGGTACTTTGACCAAGGGCGCAAGCTCGATCACCTTTGCGCAGGTGGTGGTAAAAGCGTCAACCTTACCCCTGCCCGAGACGGCCACTTTGGCCACAACCACCCGTTTTATCGGCCAAAAAATCCCGCGTCTGGATGTGCCTGCCAAGACCAACGGCACGGCGGTGTTTGGCATGGATGTCAAAGTGGCGGGCATGAAGTTTGGCTCGACCATCCACGCGCCGGTGCAAGGTGGCACGGTCAAGATCATGCCGGCCTCGGTGTCGGGCACGGTGCTCTATAACCTTGGCACCGCCGTGGGTGTTTTGGCCGATGACACCTGGACCGCGATGCAACTGGCCAAGTCTGTTGCCAGCCAAGTCACATGGAACCTGCCCGCCGATCCTAACACCGCCGATAGCACCGCTTTGGCGGCTGCGGCGCAGGCTTTGCTGATCTCGACGGCAACGCCTTATGTGGCAGAAGCGGTGGGGTCGCCCTCGGTGACGGCAGGCGCTGGGGCAATGGATGCGACCTATTCGCTGCCTTTCTTGGCCCATGCCACGATGGAGACGGTCAACTGCACCGCCAGTGTCACGGCCAATGCCTGCGAAATCTGGGTGCCCACCCAAGGCCAGCAGTTCATTCCGGGCCTTGCGGCTTCGATCACCGGCCTGCCCACTTCGGCCATCACGGTGCACACCACGCTGATGGGCGGCGGTTTGGGGCGCAAGTTTGAAACGGATTATGTGGCCGAGGCGGTCAAGCTGTCCAAACTCGCCAAGGTGCCGGTCAAGCTGATCTGGTCGCGCGAGGAAGATTTCAAGAACGATTATTACCGCCCCTCGGCGCTGATAAGGGTGCAGGCGGCGGTGACTTCGGGGGGCGAGATCACCGATCTGGTCTATCGCAACGTTTCGCCTTCGATCAACATCCAGCGCGGCACGCTGCCGGCCAACAACCCCGAAGACACCGGCGCTGTGGCAGGGGCCGTGGGCCTGCCCTACAAGATCGGGGCCAAGCGGATCGAGTTTCTGCCGCTGGTGCCGTGCGATGTGCGCTTGGGCTATTGGCGCTCTGTCGGGGAAAGCTACAACACCTTTGCGGTTGAAAGTGCTGTGGATGAGCTCGCCCTTTTGGCGGGCAAGGACCCTCTGGCCTTCCGCAAGGGTCTGGTCAGCGGCCCTGATGGCAACCCGCGCGCGCTGGGCGTTCTAACTGCGCTTGAAACCCTGACCAATTGGAGCGTGCCGCCCGCCTCGGGCACCGCACGCGGGATGGCGTTTTTAAGCGGGTTTGGCAGTTACATTGCCATGGCGGCAGAGGTGGGCAAAAACTCTGCCGGTCAGGCCGTGGTCAAAAAGATGTACTGCGCGATTGACTGCGGCATTGTCGTGAACCCTGACGGGGTGGAAACCCAGATACAGGGCGGCATTGCCCATGGCATTTCCGCCACGATGTGGGGCGAGGTGAAGTTTGTCAAAGGCGTGCCGCAGGTGTCGAACTTTAACCGCTACCGGATGCTGAAGATTTCCGAGATGCCCGAGGTTGCGGTCAAGATCGTCACCAGTTCTGCATCGCCGGGCGGGGTGGGGGAAACAGGTGTTCCCTGTGTTGCCCCCGCGATTGCCAATGCTTGGGCCAAGTTGACGGGCACCCGCGTGCGCACCCTGCCGTTCTATCCGGGTGCCACGATGGGCGACGATTGATCTAAAGGGCCTACATCCCGCCTCAAGCCGCGCCCCTGACCAAGGGGCGCGGCTTTTCTTTGTGCCCGTTTCTTGGGCGATGTGATCAATTCAAGCGCAACCGTGCCGTGGCTTGCCCGCAAGACCCGTGCCGCTGCTGCCAAAACCTAGCGGGCATCGCGCCTTGTGGCCCAGAAGGACAAGGACTCAGCATTGGACGACCCTTAGATGTTTGACCTGCCCCAATCTCAAACGCTGCAACGCAGCAAAGGCCGCGCCTTTGCGGCCTTTGGCCTGCGCCAAGGGCGGGCGCGGTTGGTTGATCTCGCACAAGCGGGGTCAGCCAAGCTGATGCTGCCGCGGGTTCAAGGCGATGTGCCAGAGGTGGTGTTTTTGAACACCTCAGGCGGGTTGACGGGGGGCGACCGGCTTCGCTTTGATCTGACCGTCGGCGAAGGCGTGCGCCTGAGCGCCTCGACCCAAACCGCCGAGCGGGCCTATGCCAGCACCCAAGGTGCCGCGCAGATGCACATTCACGCCACGGTGGGGGCAGGGGGGCGGCTGGACTGGTTGCCGCAGGAAACCATTCTGTACCAATCCAGCAACCTGCAACGACGCACCGAAATCGACCTAGCCGATACCGCCGCCTGCATGACCTGCGAAAGCCTTGTGCTGGGACGCGCCGCGATGGGAGAGGTTCTGACCCATGCCCGCCTGCACGATCACCGCATGATCCGCCGCGCAGGCCGCCCTGTGTGGAGCGAAACCTTTCTGCTGGGCGATGCCGTCTTGCACCACCGCGACAGCCCCGCGTTGCTCGCTGGCGCAAACGCCCTTGGCCTTGTCGCACTTGTGGCCCAAGGGGCCGAAGACGCCGCAGCGCCGCTTTTGGCCCAAGCCAGCGTGGCGGACGCGCAAGTTGCCGCATCGGGCTGGGACGGGCGCTGTCTGGTGCGCGTGCTGGCCCCCGATGGCCTGACCTTGCGCAAACAAATGGCCCAAATCATCAAGACCCTGTCCGCGCGGCCCCTGCCCCGCGTGTGGTTGAGTGGAGGAACCCTATGAACTTAACCCCGCGTGAACGCGAAAAGCTGCTGATCAGCCTTGCCGCCATGGTCGCCCGTGGCCGCTTGGCCCGAGGTGTGAAGCTGAACCACCCCGAGGCGATTGCCCTGATCACCGACTTTGTCGTCGAAGGGGCCCGCGATGGCCGTATGGTGGCCGACCTGATGCAGGCGGGGGCCCATGTCATCACCGCCGACCAATGCATGCCAGGCGTGCCCGAGATGATCCATTCCGTCCAAGTCGAAGCCACCTTTCCCGATGGCACCAAGCTTGTCACCGTCCACCACCCCATCCGCTAAGAGGCCAAAGATGAAACGCCTGACCGCTGTTCTGGTTGCCCTGCCCACCCTCGCCATGGCCCATGCGGGCGACCACACAGGCCTTGGCCTGACACATCTTTTGACCGAGCCCGACCATCTGGCGCTGATCGCAGCCCTTGTCGCCGTGGTGGCGCTGGTGATTTACAAACTTCGGTCGCGCCCATGATCCCCGGAGAGGTCTTTCCCGCCCAAGGCGATATCATCCTGAACGCTGACCGTTCGGCCATCCCCCTTTTGGTCGCCAACACCGGCGACCGCCCGGTGCAAGTGGGCAGTCATTACCACTTTGCCGAAACCAACCCCGGCCTGTCCTTTGACCGCGCCGCCGCCCACGGGATGCGCTTGGATATCCCCGCCGGCACCGCCGTGCGCTTTGAACCGGGCCAGACCCGAGAGGTCAACTTGGTGCCCTACGGCGGCTTGCGCAAAGTTTACGGCTTTAACGCCAAAGTGATGGGAGATCTGTAATGGCCACCCGCATTTCCCGCCCCGACTACGCCGCCATGTATGGCCCCACCACGGGCGACCGTGTGCGCTTGGGCGATACCGATATCATCATCGAGGTCGAATATGACCTGACCACCTACGGCGAAGAGGTGAAATTCGGCGGCGGCAAGGTGATCCGCGACGGCATGGGGCAAAGCCAAATCCCGCGGTCGGGCGGGGCGGTGGATAGCGTCATCACCAATGCGCTGATCTTGGACCATTCGGGCATCTACAAGGCCGATATCGGCCTGCGTGACGGGCTAATCCATGCCATCGGCAAAGCTGGCAACCCCGATACGCAAACGGGCGTTACCATCATCATCGGCCCCTCCACCGAGGTCATCGCGGGCGAGGGGAAAATCCTGACCGCAGGCGGCTTTGACTGCCATATCCACTTCATCGCCCCCGGCCAGATCGACGATGCGCTGCATTCGGGCATCACCACGATGCTGGGCGGCGGCACGGGGCCTGCCCATGGCACGCTGGCCACCACCTGTACGCCCGGCCCGTGGCATATGGCGCGGATGCTGCAAGCACTTGACGCCTTTCCGATCAACTTTGGCCTGTCGGGCAAGGGCAACGCCTCGCGCCCCGAAGGGCTGGTGGAGATGGTCAAGGCAGGGGCCTGCGCGCTCAAACTGCACGAAGACTGGGGCACAACGCCTGCGGCCATCGACTGCTGCCTGACCGTGGCGGACGAAATGGATGTGCAGGTGATGATCCACACCGACACGCTCAACGAATCGGGCTTTGTGGAAAACACCATGGCGGCGATCAAAGGCCGCACCATCCACGCCTTTCACACCGAAGGTGCGGGCGGCGGCCATGCGCCCGATATCATCAAGGTCGTCACCTCGCAAAACGTCATCCCGTCGTCGACCAATCCGACCATGCCCTACACCGTCAACACGCTGGAAGAGCATCTGGATATGCTGATGGTCTGCCACCATCTTGACCAATCCATCGTCGAGGATGTGGCCTTTGCCGAAAGCCGCATCCGCCGCGAAACCATCGCGGCCGAGGATATTTTGCACGACATGGGGGCTTTCTCGATCCTGTCGTCGGACAGCCAAGCCATGGGACGGGTGGGCGAGGTCATCACCCGCACATGGCAAACCGCCCATAAGATGAAACAACAACGCGGCCGCTTGGCAGAAGAGGTCGGCCAGAACGACAACGTCCGCGCCAAGCGCTATGTCGCCAAATACACCATCAACCCCGCCATCGCCCAAGGGATGAGCCGCCATATTGGCTCTATCGCCATCGGCAAACGTGCCGATCTGGTGCTGTGGACGCCGGCCTTTTTCGGGGCAAAGCCTGAAATGGTGCTGGTGGGCGGCATGATCGCCTGTGCGCAGATGGGCGATACCAACGCCTCGATCCCCACGCCGCAGCCGACCTACACCCGCCCGATGTTCGGGGCCTATGGCCGCGCTGTCGAACGCAACGCCGTGCTCTTTGTCAGCCAAGCCGCCCAAGCCGATGGCTTGCGCGCCCAGTTGGGGCTGGGCAAGCAAACCTTGGCGGTGGAAAACACCCGCACCATCGCCAAGCGCGACATGGTGCACAACCACGCCACACCCTTCATCGAGGTGAACCCCGAAACCTACGAAGTCCGCGCCGATGGCGAGCTTTTAACCTGCGAGCCTGCCGCCGAACTGCCCTTGGCGCAACGATACTTCCTCTACTAACCCGCCAAATCTCTACAATTTGACTAAAATTGTCTTCATCTTGGCCCAAATACTCCACGGGGGTCCGGGGGTGTGAAACCCCCGGTCCGCCGGTGCCGCCAAAACCAGCGCTGAAAGCACAGCCTATGCCCGACCTGCCCCCCGCCCGCGCGCTTCTGTCAACCGCCCCCGCCGCAGTCTACGGGGCTGTGGTGCTGGGCTATGACGAACGCCTATTGCGGCGCAAACGCTTGGTGACCGAGCAGGGGGAGGGCTTCTTGGTCGACCTGCCCGCCGTCACCAACCTAGACGACTACTGGGGCTTTGCCTTGCAAGACGGCCGCGCCATAGCAGTTGTGGCGGCTCAGGAAGCGCTGGTGGAAATCACCGGCCAAGACCTGCACCGCCTGGCGTGGCACATCGGCAACCGCCATACCCCCTGCCAGATCGAAGCGACCCGCCTGCTGATCCGCCGCGACCATGTGCTGGAAGCGATGCTGGCCCAACTGGGCGCACAGGTCGCCTATGTGACCGAGCCGTTCAAACCCGAAGGTGGCGCTTACGGCACGGGCCGCACCATGGGCCACAGCCACGGGCCAGAGGCCACGCCAGACCCCCACACGCACGCCGAAACCTTTGGCTGGCACGATCACGGCGACGGAAAGATGCATTTCCACCCCGCAAAGCCCAAATGAGCGCGCTTCTGAGCCTGATCCAATGGCTCTCGCCCGCCTTTCCAACGGGAGGCTATGCCTATTCCCATGGGCTAGAGCAGGCCGTGGTCGATGACACCCTGACCGATGCGCCCGGCCTGCAACGCTGGCTGACCGATATTCTCACCCACGGCTCAGGCTGCCAAGACGCTATCCTTCTGGCCTGCGCCCTGCGCGAAGGGGCCGATTATGACGCGCTGGGCGATCTCGCCTTAGCCCTCGCCTCAAGTGCCGAGCGGGCCGAAGAAACCCTTGCCCAAGGCACAGCGCTTGCCCAAACCGTCGCAGCCCTGACAGGCCGCTGCCTGAAACCCTGCGCCCTTCCCGTGGCTTTGGGCCAAGCCGCTGCCCCGCTCAACCTGCCCGCCCCGCAGGTGATCGCGCTGTATCTGCACGCCTTCGCCTCGAACCTCGTGCAAACCATGGTGCGCTTTGTGCCCTTGGGCCAGACCGAGGGGCAGTCGACCCTTGCCGCCCTGCATCCGCTGATCCAAAGCCTGTCGCAAACCCTGTCCACCGCCACGCTAGATGACCTCGCTACCGCCACCTTCGGCGCCGAAATGGCCGCGATGCGCCACCAAACCCTGCAACCAAGGATTTTCAAGACATGAGCGTGAATGGCCCCCTGCGCGTTGGCATCGGCGGTCCGGTTGGTGCCGGCAAAACCACGCTGACCGAACAACTGTGCCGCGCCTTGGCTGAGCGCTGCTCGATGGCGGTGATCACCAATGACATCTACACCCGCGAAGACGCCGATTACCTGACCCGCGCCCAAGTCCTTCCCGCCGCCCGCATCCGTGGGGTGGAAACTGGCGGGTGCCCCCACACCGCCATCCGCGAGGATGCGTCGATCAACCTTGCCGCCGTGGCCGACCTGACCCGCGCCTATCCCGACCTTGACCTGATTTTGATCGAAAGCGGCGGCGACAATCTGGCCGCGACCTTCTCGCCCGAACTGGCCGATCTGTCGATCTACGTCATCGACACTGCCGCAGGCCAAGACATCCCGCGCAAAAAGGGCCCCGGTGTTACGCGCTCTGACCTGCTGGTGGTCAACAAAACCGACCTTGCCCCCTATGTCGGCGTCGACCTGACCCTGCTTGAAGACGACACCAAACGCGCCCGCGGCCCGCGCCCCTATGTGCTGGCCCGCCTGCGCCAAGGCCACGGCGTTGCTGCGATTGTGGCCTTTCTTGAAAAAGAAGGCGGCTTGGCCCTTAAACCCCAAACCGCCTGACCCTTTCATATGTGCGCAAATATCCCCGCCGGAGGCAGGCTGCGCCGCGCCGGGGCGAAACTGGCGCGGTGCAGCGTGCTACGCTTCGTCCGGCAAAACCCGCACCGCGCCTTTGTCTGCCGAGGATGCAAACAGCGCATAGGCTTTGAGCGCGGTGGAGACTTTGCGCGAGCGCACCTTGGCGGGTTTCCAGCCAGCGGCGTCTTGTGCTGCGCGGCGGGAGGCAAGCTCGGCCTCGGTGACGCGCAGGCTGATCGCGCGTTTGGGAATGTCGATGTCGACCATGTCGCCCTCCTGCACCAGTCCGATCACTCCGCCGCCCGCCGCTTCGGGGCTGACATGGCCGATCGACAGGCCCGAGGTGCCGCCCGAAAAGCGCCCGTCCGTCACCAGCGCACAGGCTTTGCCCAGCCCCATGCTTTTGAGGTAACTGGTCGGATAGAGCATCTCTTGCATCCCCGGTCCGCCCTTTGGCCCTTCGTAGCGGATCACCAGCACATCGCCGGGCACGATCTCTTTGGCCAAAATCGCATTCACCGCCGCGTTTTGGCTTTCAAACACCCGCGCGGGGCCGGAAAAGACCAAAATGCTTTCATCAACGCCTGCGGTTTTCACAATGCAGCCATCGGGCGACAAATTGCCCGTCAGCACCGCAAGCCCGCCGTCTTTGGAAAACGGTGTGGTGGCCGAGCGGATCACGCCTTCAGCACGGTCAAGGTCCAGCGTGGGATAGCGGCCTGTGGCCAAGAACGCCTCGGTCGTGCGCACGCCACCGGGGGCGGCGCGGAAGAATTCGCGCACCGACTCTTGATTGGTCCGGCTGATGTCCCACTGATCCACCGCCGCCCCGATCGAGCGGGCATGGATCGTGGGCACTTCGCGGTTGAGCAGCCCTGCCGCATCCAGCTGGCCCAAGATCGCCATGATACCGCCCGCACGGTGCACATCTTCCATATGCACGTCTTGCTTGGCAGGGGCCACTTTGCACAGCACGGGCACTTTGCGCGACAGATCGTCGATATCCTGCAGGGTGAAATCCACCTCGCCCTCATGGGCGATGGCCAGAATGTGCAAGACGGTGTTGGTCGACCCGCCCATGGCCACATCCAGCGCCATGGCGTTTTCAAACGCCTGTTTGGTCGCGATGTTGCGCGGCAAGACGGACATATCGTCTTGCTCGTAATGGCGCTTGGTGATGTCCACGATGAGGTGCCCCGCCTCGACAAACAACCGCTTGCGGTCGGCGTGGGTGGCAAGGGTTGAACCGTTGCCGGGCAGCGACAGGCCCAAAGCCTCGGTCAGGCAGTTCATCGAATTGGCGGTGAACATCCCCGAGCATGACCCGCAGGTCGGGCAAGAGGCTTTCTCGATCGCCTCAACCTCTTCATCGGTGTAAGACCCATCTGCCGCCGAAACCATGGCATCGACCAGATCAAGCGCCACTTCCTTGCCCTTGATCACCACCTTGCCCGCTTCCATCGGCCCGCCCGAGACGAAGACGCACGGAATGTTCAACCGCATCGCCGCCATCAGCATGCCGGGGGTGATCTTGTCGCAGTTGGAAATGCACACCATCGCATCGGCGCAATGCGCGTTGACCATGTATTCCACGCTGTCGGCGATCAACTCGCGCGAGGGCAGCGAATAAAGCATCCCGTCATGGCCCATGGCAATGCCGTCATCGACCGCGATGGTGTTGAACTCTTTGGCGACGCCGCCTGCTGCCTCAACCTCGCGCGCGACCATTTGGCCGAGGTCTTTGAGATGAACATGGCCCGGCACGAACTGGGTAAAGCTGTTGACAATGGCGATGATCGGCTTGCCGAAATCGCCGTCTTTCATCCCCGTTGCGCGCCACAATCCACGGGCACCAGCCATGTTGCGGCCATGGGTCGTTGTGCGAGAGCGGTAAACGGGCATTCAAAACTCCTGTCAAAAGGCCGCCCACCCTGGGCGCGCGCGCGATCTTGACATGGCGCGACAGGCGCAATCAATCAAGAGCGGTTTTTTATGGCAGGCTTTGGGGCGGCATAAAAGCGGTGTTTGACGCAAAGGGGAAACGCGGTAACGTGGGTTAACAAGATTTGGCGTGCTGCGAGGCTTCGGTGACAACCCAACCCAAACGCGACCACGAGGCGAGTGTTGCCGCTGCCCTGGCACGCGGGGCCGCCGCGCGATCTTTGGTGGCGGCATCTTGGAGCAGGTCTGCCGTGGTGCATGGGCTAGAACCCTCGCGCCGCGTTGATCCGGTGCGTTTGACGCAGGCCGAGTTCAACCTGCTGTTGGAACGCCTCGGTCCTTTGGTTATGACCGCCGCCCCCACTTTGGACCGCCTGTTTCAATCCATCGGCGCTTTGGGCGGCTGTGTGATCTTGGCCAGCCACGAAGGCATTCCTGTCGATCGGCGCGGCAGGCAAGCGCATGACCGCGCGTTTCAGGAAAACGGTCTGTGGACCGGCACCAACTGGTCCGAGGCTGCGGCGGGCACCAATGGCATTGGCACCGCGCTGGCCTTGGGCCACCCTGTCACCATCCACCGTGACCAGCATTTCCTGTCGGCCAACATCGGCCTGTCGTGCTCTTCCGCGCCGGTCTTTGATGCCGAGGGCCAGTTGGTCGCCGTGCTGGATGTGTCAACCGCCGGTGGTGAGACGGGCGAGGCACTGGCCGGCCTGATCGCCCATGCCGTGGGCGAGGCGGCGCGGCGGATTGAAAGCGACCTGTTTCACGCGGCCTTTCCCAAGGCGAGATTGATGATGCCGCCGGGGGTAGACCGCGTGCAAGGGGCTATTCTCGCCGTGGACAGCGACGAATTGGTGATCGGGGCCACGCGGGCAGCACGGTTGCATTTCGGGCTCAAGGGCGATCTGGGGCGCAAACCCGTGCCTGCCGCTGATCTTCTGGGCCTTGAGTCTCCGGCCACGCTAGAAGCAGGCGAGCGGGCCGTGATGGCAACGGCCTTGGCGCGGGCGGGGGGCAATGCCTCGGCCGCGGCGCGGGCCTTGGGGATTTCGCGCGCCACGTTTCACCGCAAGCTGGGCCGTCAGGGCTAACGCCCTTTGCGCGTCAGGCTGACGGCTGCGGCGATAGCGGCAAAGGTTGCTGCCGCCGCCAAGGCCAGTTGCGCGCCCGCCACCCCCAGATGTGCCAGAAACAACGCCACCAAAGCGGCCCCGATACACTGCCCTGTCAACCGCGCCGTGCTTTGCAACCCGCTCGCCGCCCCGCTGCGCGCCCGTGGGGCAGAGCCGATCAGCGTGCGGTTGTTGGGCGCTTGAAACAGGCCAAAGCCCAGCCCGCACAGCGCCATGCGCCACGCGATATTGACCGGATCAGGCTGCGCAGGCAGCAGCCACAGCGCCAGCAAACCCGCCGATAAGACAGCCAGCCCCGCACAGCCCAACACCGCCGAACTATACCGATCCGACAGCCGCCCCGACAGCGGGGCCACAAGGGCCAAGGCTACAGGCCAAGGGATCATCAACAGGCCCACCTCATGCGGGGCAAATCCCATCAGGGTTTGAAAGGTGAAGGGCAAGGACACAAAGGCCATCGTCTGCGCCGTAAAAGCCGCAACCGAGGTGCACAGCGACAGGCTTAAGATCGGGATCGCCAACAGGTCTAGCGGCAAAAGCGGATGCGCCTTGCGCCTTTCGCGGCGGATCAGCAGGGCAAGGGCGGTCAGGCAAATCGCGGCCTCGGCTATGCCTATGGCCAAAGACAATCCCTCGCCCAGACTGTCAATCGTCGTGATAAAGAACCCCAAGGTCAAAGCACTTAGCCCCGCGCTGACCCAGTCAAAGCTTTGCGCCGCGCGGTGGCTTTCGGGCAGGCTGCGCCAGCCCAAGGCCAAGGTCAGCACCCCCAACGGCAGGTTGATCGCAAACAGCCACGACCAATGCACCAAAGACAGCGCAAAGCCTGCAAAGGCTGGCCCCACGCTTGACGCAATCGCGATTGTCATCGCCAGCACACCAAGGGCGCGGCCAAAGCGGTCTTTGGGCACGGCATAGCGCAGCAATGCGCCGTTCACACTCATCAACCCCGCCGCGCCAAAGCCTTGCGCGGCGCGGGCAAAGGTCAAGGCCATGACATCGGGGGCCAGCACACACCCGACCGAGGCCAAGGAGAACAGCGCGACCCCGCCCAGATAAACGCGCCTGTAGCCCAAAATCTCGCCCAACGAGGCGAGAGGCAGCAGGCTGATCACAATCGCCATCTGATAGGCATTGACGATCCAGATCGAACTGGCGGCTGTGGCGTGCAGGTCTTGGGCAATCGTCGGCAAAGCCACGTTGGCAATCGTGCCGTCCAGCACGGCCAAGGTCACGCCCATCAAGATCGTGGCAAGGGCAAAGGCGCGCCTTGGCTTTGGCAAACCGTCCCGCTCAAGATCGCCGCCCGATGTGGGGTTTGCCATTTGGTGCATAGCCTTTTTGTGGAAGAGGTCCGCGTCTTGTGCAGGCAAGTCCAGCCCATCCGCAAGGCCGATCTTGGCGCAATCGGGCAAGGGCCTTTCGTGCGGGGGCTTGGGCATCGAAAACCTCTTGCAAAGGGGCCACTTTGGCGAAACCTTTACCCTATGCAAACCAACACCCCGCCAGACCAAACCACCCGCCTGCACCTGCGCTTGTTTTTTGCCCATGGGGCGATGCTGGGCCCGGGCAAGGCCGAGCTTTTGGAACACATCCGCGACACGGGGTCGATCTCTGCCGCCGGACGGGCGATGGATATGAGCTATAAACGCGCGTGGATGCTGGTGGATGCGATGAACGCCGCCTTTGCAGCGCCCTTGGTGGAAAGCGCGCGGGGCGGGGCGGGGGGTGGGGGCGCGCAGGTGACCGAAGCGGGGTTGGACGTGCTGCGCCTGTACCGCGCTTTGCAAGACAAAGCCGCCCGCGCCGGACAGGCCGAGCTAGAGGCGATCACGGCGATGCTAAGGGATATTCCCGAACAGAAATAACGCTTGAATTGAGGGGCGGCTTGAGTGATATGTTTAACAAAACATAACGCTGGAGCATTTCGTGCCCTATCTCACCCGCCGCTTCGCCTTTGCCGCGCTGATCTTGTCGACAACCCTCGCCCTGCCCGCCGCCAGCTATGCCGCCGATATCACGGTCTTTGCCGCCTCTAGCCTGAAAACCGCGCTGGATGCGATTGCGGCGGATTGGGAGACGCAGACGGGCCATCATGTGGTGATTTCCTATGATTCCTCGGCCAAACTGGCCAAGCAGATCCAGCAGGGCGCGCCGGCGGATGTGTTCATCTCGGCCTCAACGCAGTGGATGGACACGCTGGCCGATGCCAATCTGATCAAGCCCGACAGCCGCAAGACGATCTTGGGCAACACGCTGATCTTGGTCGCCGCCGATAAAGCCGCCCCCGCTGTCACCATCGCGCAGGGCTTTGATCTTGCCGCCCTTGTGGGCGATGGCAAACTGGCCATGGGCATGGTCGATTCGGTGCCCGCGGGCCAGTATGGCAAAGAGGCGCTGACCACTCTGGGCGCATGGGACGCGGTGGAACCCAAAGTGGCGCAAACCGAAAACGTCCGCGCGGCGCTGAAATTGGTGGAAAGTGGCGAAGCGGCTTACGGAATCGTCTATGCCTCGGACGCTGTGGGCGATGATAAAGTCGCGGTGGTGGGAACATTCCCCCAAGACAGCCACACACCCATCGTTTATCCTGCCGCTATAATGGCGGCGAGCACCGCGCCAGAGGCGCAGGCGTTCTTGGACGATCTCTCCTCTGATGCGGCAGCTTCTGTCTTTACCGCGCAGGGCTTTATCGTCTTGAAATAGGAGTGCGATGCCCGACTGGTTTTCCCCCGATGAATGGCGCGCGGTGGCCCTTTCCCTGCGCGTGTCGGCTTGGGCCACGGCGCTTAGCCTGCCTTTGGGCATTCTGGTCGCCTTTGTGCTGGCGCGGCGGCAGTTTTGGGGCAAGCAGGTGCTCAATGGGTTGGTCCATCTGCCGTTGATCTTGCCGCCCGTGGTGACGGGCTATCTGCTGCTTTTGACCTTTGGACGCAAAGGCTTGGTCGGGCAGTATCTTGAGATGATCGGGATCGTTCTGGCCTTTAATTGGACAGGGGCGGTGCTGGCCGCCGCTGTCATGGCCTTTCCTTTGATGGTGCGCGCCATTCGCCTTTCGCTCGAGGCGGTGGATGCGCGGGTGGAGCAGGCGGCGGGCACGCTTGGGGCCTCTGCGCCATGGGTCTTTGCCACCGTCACCCTGCCGCTGATCTTGCCCGGGATCATTGTGGGGTCGGTTCTGGCCTTTGCCAAAGCGATGGGAGAGTTTGGCGCGACGATCACCTTTGTCGCGAACATTCCGGGCCAGACGCAAACCCTGCCCTCGGCCATCTATGCATTTTTGCAGGTGCCGGGGGGGGATGGGCAGGCCTTTGGCTTGGTGCTGGTATCAGTCTTTGTCGCCATGGCGGCGCTGGCTGTGTCGGAATGGGCGTCAAAGGCCGTGGCACGCCGGATTTCGGGCGCATGACGATGCAGATATCGTTGCAGCACCGCTTTGCAGGCTTTGCGCTGGATGTGGCGTTTGATGTGCCTGCGGGGGTGACGGCGCTGTTTGGCCCGTCAGGGTCTGGCAAGTCGAGCGTGATCAAGGCTTTGGCGGGGTTGATGCGGCCAGATCGCGGGCGGATCAGCGTGGGCGGCCAAGTTTTGCTCGATACCGATCAGCGCATCTTTCTGGCCCCCCATCGCCGCCGGATTGGCTGTGTGTTCCAAGATGACCGATTGTTTCCCCATCTGAGCGTGCGGCAGAACTTGCTATATGGCCGCTGGTTCTCGCCCGACAAAAGCGGCGTGTCGTTTGAGGCGGTTGTCGATATGCTGGGCATCGCCCCGCTTCTGGCGCGCCGCCCGCAAACCCTGTCGGGCGGGGAACGCCAGCGCGTGGCGATAGGCCGTGCGCTTTTGTCAAACCCGCAAATCCTGGCGATGGATGAACCCTTGGCGGCCTTGGATGAGGCGCGCAAGGCCGAGATCCTGCCCTATCTGGAACATCTGCGCGACCAGACGCAGATTCCCATTCTGTACGTCAGCCATTCCGTGTCGGAAATCACACGGCTTGCCGGATCGGTTGTGGTGCTGGGCAAGGGTCAAGTTTTGAAAACGGGTCCCGTGGCTGCGGTCTTTTCTGACCCCAACCTGACCCCATGGCTGGGCGGCGTGCGCGAGGCGGGGTCGGTGATCACCGCAAGGGTGGCCGCGCAAGATGCAGACGGGTTGACGCGGCTGGAAACCTCGGCGGGGCCCTTGTGGTTGCCCAAGGTGGAGGCGGCGATTGGGGCAACGCTGCGCGTGCGGATTGCGGCGCAGGATGTGATGATTGCGCTGCAAAGGCCGGATGGGATATCGGCGCTGAACATCCTGCCTGCCACGGTCGTCGCCTTGCGCATGGGCGATGGGCCGGGGGCCATGGTGCAACTGCGCTTGGGCGAAGAGCTGCTTTTGGCCCGCATCACCCAACGATCCGCTGTGCAACTGGGGCTGGCGGTGGGCGCACCTGTCTTTGCCGTGCTTAAATCGGTCGCCGTGGCCCCCGGCGACATCGGCGCGCCGCCGATCACGCCTTGACGCCTTCGCACTGGGCAGACTATCCCCGCGCTCGTTCTTGCAGAGGCCCCCATGTCACACGAAACCGAAGCATCGGGCGATTTGCCCCCCGCGCGCCGCAACTTTTACGGGCGCATCCGGGGCAAAACGCTGCGGGCCAGCCAAAAGGATTATCTGGCCGAGGATTTGGGGAGTGTGACGCTGACCGGTGTCACCCGCGCTGAAAACCCCGCGCGCGGCTTGGTGGACTTGGAACCGTGGCGACAAGCGCGCCCCTTGTGGCTAGAGATCGGCTTTGGCGGCGGCGAGCATCTGGTGCATATGGCCGCACGCAACCCCGATGT
>Ga0209499_1001337_pt1 | contig 17262 bp, 16 predicted proteins | sample C_130208_EF_Meta_FD_187306 | JGI IMG/M metagenome (GOLD analysis project Ga0209499, IMG submission 187306) | Freshwater microbial communities from Lake Croche, Canada to study carbon cycling - C_130208_EF_MetaG (SPAdes) (version 2) | ecosystem: Environmental > Aquatic > Freshwater > Lake...
CTGCTCAATAGCCTCTAACGTTATATCACCTTCTACTTGCACGAGGTAAGTTCTTTTATGTTCAAAGCTTGGATGTAATAGTTGATGATTCATTTTGGTATCGTTTGTTAAAAACAACAATCCTTCACTATCATAATCTAATCGTCCTACTGGATAAACATCTTTAGGAACTTCTACAATATCTTTCAAGCATAATTTATTATCGGTCGTTGTGAACTGCGACAAAACTTGAAAGGGTTTATATAATAAATAGTAGTCGCTCAATGTAGTAGTTCTTTTAATAACAAAGTCCCCCTGAATGCTCAAGAGGACCTCGTATATAGATGGGTTAGTAAGTACGGGAATCAGGTTCCCTTCACAATATTAAATATACTTTTTTCTAATTCAAAAAATATTTTAAACAAATTTATTGACGTTATCCACAATTGGGCATTTTATAGATGTTTTAAAAAATAAATTTAATATAAAATAGTGCATTAAATAAATATAAATTATCTGATGCTATAAAAATTGAAATTGTTGAAACACCTATGAATAAAGGGTTTCAGCAGACACGTTTTTAGCATGATAGGGTAAATATTTTTACTTTTATTATAAAATTATTATAACATAAGGGCTTCTTTTTATGGAGAAATAGGTGAAAAAGATTTTTTTACAAAAAAGCCTCGTTACCTTTGATTTAGGCCAAAAACATACATATGAAGCTTTCTGCACCCGTTTCGGTTAAATGGTTAGCTACCTTAACCTCCTCTGAATTAATAGGTAATTCTTCTTTAGAAATTACTGGAGTGAATGAAATTCATCAAGTAGAAACCGGTGATATTGTATTTGTGGATCATCCAAAATATTATGATACATGCTTACATAGTGCGGCTACTTGTATTATAATAAATAATAAAGAAGTGAGCATACCAGCAGGAAAAGCATTATTATATTGCGAAGACCCCTTTGAAGCTTATATAAAAATTGTACAGCATTTTAAACCTTTACAATTAAGTGATAAAGCAATTCATGAAACTGCCATCATTGGTGAGGGTACTGTAATTATGCCACATGTATTTATAGGAGCCAATGTAGTGATTGGAAAAAATTGTTTGATTTACCCGAATGTTACCCTACTTGCAGATACTATTATAGGAGATGATGTTATTATACAAGCAAATACAGTCATTGGCAGCGATGCCTTCTATTATAATTCCAAAAAAAACCGTGCCGCCTGGTATAAAAAGCTACTAAGCTGTGGTAGGGTGATTATTGAAAATAAGGTAGAAATAGGCGCCTGCTGTACAGTTGATAGAGGCGTAAGTGGTGACACTATTATAGGTATGGGTACTAAGATTGACAATATGGTACATATTGGACATGATACCCAAATTGAGGCCAACTGTTTATTTGCAGCGCAAGTGGGTATTGCAGGGGGCGTTAAAATAAAATCGGGTGTCACTATTTGGGGTCAGGCCGGGGTGAATAAAACATTAACCATTGGAGAGAACGCTGTGGTTTTATCTCAAGCAGCTGTTTTATCAAGTATAGAAGGTAATAAAGTATATATGGGCTTCCCTGCAGAAGATGCTTCTATTAAAAGAAGAGAGCTCGTTTGGATTCGTCGTATTCCTCAGCTTTGGAAAAAAATAATGGAGAAGGAATAGCCTACTTCAGCTGATGCAAATCCGTTAATTCTTCACTTACTCTTTTTATAGTGGTGTCCATACTTCGATATTGAAAAGAAGGAAAAGCCTTTAAAAATTTCTCATTATTAAAATACACTTTGGCCTGCGCCGTGGCAGCTGTCTCTTTAGTAAGTAGTGGCGTTTTCCCTGTAAACAAAGATTTAATAGCCTCTAATCTCCAAACAATAGCAGCTAGCAAAGGTGTTACTTTTCTGGTAGGAGGTTTTTTAGCAAATGCATTGGCAATTTTAGTAAACACTGTTTGATAACTTAAATTTTCAGCACTAATAATATAACGCTCTCCTACAATAGGGCTATCCATTAATAATTGCATAGCATCAATCACATCTAGCACATCCACGAAACCGCTGATACCATTAGTGTACCAAGGGAATTGATGATAACTCGATTTAAAAATTTCAGAGGAGCCTTTGTTCCAATCTCCTGCGCCAAATATAATAACCGGATTTACAATAGCTATATTTAATCCCTCCGCCATCCCTCTCCATACTTCCATTTCAGCTAAGTACTTCGATTTTCCATAAATACTGTTGCTTGTTTCAGGGGTCCAATGCATGGTTTCATCAATTGGTGCGTCTTCTCTAATTCTTCCAAGAGCCGCCACCGAACTTACAAAGACAAGCTTCTCTACTTTTTGATCAAGACAAATATTCACCAGATTCGCAGTGCCCTCTTGATTTGCCTTTATCATCATCGCAGCTTTACTAGGAGAAAAAGAAACAATGGCAGCACAATGATATACTTGCTTAGCTCCTTCCATTGCATCTGTTAGTGCAGATACATCTAGTAAATCGCCAGCTACCCAGTTTACTTTTTCAGCACCTTTAAAACTAGGTATTTGATTGCGGTATAAGGCCCTTACCGTTTTTCCCTTGGCTACTAAAGATTGTATTAAATGAGAACCTACTAGTCCAGATGCACCTGTTACAAAAATCATGGGCTATTTTTTATCTTTTAATAATTTGGAGAGGTCTTGCTTGAGTTGTTCTATTTCTAAAGCTTTTAGCCCATCGTAAATTTTACCACGCACTTTACCTTCTCTATCAATTAAAGCAAAAAATTGAGTATGTATAAATTGATCTTCTATTTTTTCTACATTGTTTTTAGGATCGTCTAATAAATATGAGCCACGAGCCATTAAATATAAACTGTCTTTTCTACCCGTTAAGAAAACCCATTTTTTAGTATCCACACCTAAAGAATCGGCATATCTTTTAAGTACTGGAACCGAGTCTGTGCCTGGATTACAGGTATGTGATACAATTTGAAAATCGGGATTGTTTTTATAAATACTATAAATATCTTTCATATTGGTATTCAGCTTTGGGCAAATACCTTTACAAGTCGTAAAAAAATATTCAACCACTGTAATTTTATTCAATAAATCTTTATCACTGAAAGCCTGGCCATCCTGATTGGTAAAATGAAAAGGTTGTACATAACTTAAAACAGGTAATTGCACCTTCCAATTATCCGTACCCTTAAATAAGAAATAATAAAATGCAGCTAATAAAAGGGAGAAAAATATTATATAGGTAAACAATTTTTTAGGCATAAGGCATTCATTTTGGAGCCTAAAGGTAATATTATTTTAGGGCAATTAGAATTGGGTTATCTTTACACTATGTTTAAAAAATGGAATTGGGACGCTATTGGTATTGGGGCTTCACTAGCCTGTGCCATTCACTGCGCATTACTTCCCTTATTTTTTAGTAGTCTGCCCTTATTAGGTATTAATATCTTACACAATACCAGCTTCGAGTTAGGCATGATTTTACTTTCCTTTGCCATTGGTGCCTATTCTTTATACCATGGCTATAAAAAACACCATCACTCTTACGGACCCATTATTTTATTTACCATGGGCATTTTATTTATGTTAAGCAGAATGGTATTTAGAAATATTGAGATTGTTTTATTATTCCCAGCCGCTTTTTTTATCATTATTGCACATGTCAATAACCATCTACGTTGTAGAGTGCATAACCACGCACATGCAGATGACTGTGATCATTAATTAGTTGATTAAGCAAGGCTATAACTTACTTCCCCGTCTTTTTCGTCTTTGATTTGAATACCCATAGAAATTAATTGATTTCTAATTTTATCGCTTGTGGCAAAATCCTTACGAGACTTGGCATCCTTGCGAATCTCAATTAATAATTGAATCACTCCATGTAATTGTACTTGGTTGGCACCGTTTTCAATTGTGAGGCCTAATATATTTTCAATGAAAATAGTTAACTGAGTTTGTGCTAAAGTCCAACTAGCACTAGATATGGCGTCAGCAGCAATATGCTTATCCTTTAATGAATTAATGAGAGGTGCTATTTCAAATAAATTAGCTACCACTTTCGCGGTATTTAAATCATCGTCCATAAATTCACCTAATTCATTCACCCAAGTGATAAGTTGTTTATCTAAAGCAGCATCGCTTGCACTAGTATTATTTTTAAAGCTTTGTGCTTTTAACCACTCGTAGGCTTCCATTAATCTTTTTAGCGCTTTTTCGGATGCTTGTAATGCTTCATTGCTAAAATCTAAAGTGCCGCGGTATTGACTTTGTAAAATAAAGAACCTTACCGTCATAGGACTATAGGCCTGCGTTAATATAGGATGGCTACCATCAAATAGCTCACTTAGCTTCACTACATTATTATAGCTCTTGCCCATTTTACGACCGTTAATGGTAATCATATTATTATGTACCCAATAACGTGCAGGCATTTCATGGTTACAAACCGTGCTTTGTGCAATTTCACATTCATGATGCGGAAATTGTAAATCCATTCCGCCTCCATGTATATCAAATTGTTTGCCTAAATATTTAGTCGCCATGGCAGAGCATTCAATATGCCAGCCCGGAAACCCTTCACCCCATGGGCTTTGCCAACGCATAATATGTTCAGCTGGTGCTTTTTTCCATAAAGCAAAATCTACTTTATTTTTTTTCTCGTCTTGATTATCTAGCTCACGCGTTGTATCTAGTTGGTCTTCCAAATTGCGCCCACTTAAAATTCCATAGGGCTGATTTTTTTTGGAATAGACATCGTTATACTTAATCACATCAAAATAAACCGAACCATTGGCTTCATAAGCAAAACCATCTGCTATGATTTTTTTAATCATTTCAATTTGTTCTACAATATGTCCTGTAGCAGTAGGTTCAATACTTGGGGGTAAATTATTGAACTGTTCCATGGCCCAGTGATATAAGTGCGTATACTTTTGCACTAGTTCCATGGGTTCTAACTTTTCTAAAATAGCCTTAGTAGCAATTTTATCTTCGGCTTGTTTTCCTTCTTCTTCAAAATGTCCCGCATCGGTAATATTTCTTACATAGCGCACTTTATAGCCTTGGTGCATTAGGTACCTATATAAAATATCGAAGGTGATAAAGGGACGCGCATGACCTAAATGACTTTCTCCACTTACTGTAGGACCACAAACATAAATACCCACATAAGGTGCATTGAGTGGTTCAAAAACTTCTTTTTGACGTGTAAGGGAATTGTATAATTTAAGTGGCATAATTGGTATTGCCTCAAAGATATTTTATTTTAAATTAAATAGGATAAATCTTATGTAAAATAAAGCGGCCTACTTCTTCAAAACAAGGTCGGCCATAATCATATGATGATCACTTAAGTTTTCATCTATCGATTCCCAGCCCTTCACCTCCCATGCGCTATTCGCTAAAATATAATCAATTCTCAAAGTAGGGGTGATGCCTAAAAAACTAGCACCCACACCAAAGCCTTTTTCTAAAAATGCATCCTGCCAATTTCCTTTAATGGTTGTATAGGTATAGGAACTTGGAACATCATTAAAATCGCCCGTGATAATGGCTGGATATTTAGTTTTTGCAAGTTGCGCTTTTACAATTTCCGCCTGAATAGCTCTTTCCATAAATGCGTACCGCATTTTTCGAAGTACCCCTCTTTTTCCTTTGAAAGAAATGGAGTTGGCTACAGAAGACTGGTCCATCATTGCATTGAATTCGTTTTGCTTGAATCGATAAGAAGCAAGATGAGTTGTGCATATTTGAATAGTATCGTCTCCTTTTAAAATAGTTGCGCTAATTAAACTTTCTCCACCTAAAAAAGCAGTACGCTCTGCTTTTAGTATTTTATATTTTGAATAGAGTATACAGCCAGAAAAATAATCATTTTGTGCAATTTGAAAATCTTTAGAGAAAAAATAATAAGGATATTTTTTTATAAAATAGTTGGCGTGGTTCGCAATATCATTAGGTCTTTCATTAGTATTGTATTCTTGCAAACAAATAATATCTGGATTCCATTTTTGAATAGAATAAGACATGTCCTCTGTTCTTAATTTTAAATTACTAGAAGGTGTAATACCATTAAAGCCTTTTACATTCCAACTTAATATACGTAAAATATTTTCTTTCTTTTTTTGTGCAAAAGGCGTTCCTGGATGCCATGCAAATACTACCCATACTACCTGCCATCCAATAACCAGCGTTCCTAAAGGAAGCAAGCCTATAATAGGCTTAGCAATTAACCAAAATATACATAATAAAATTTCAATGATAATTAAATATGGCGCCATCAAGCCCAAAAAACCATTGACCCAAATAAAAGAAGCCGGTGTAAAAAATAGTGGATATAAAAATAAAAGAGAAGTCAGTACATTAAAATAAAGAAATAATTTTTTCCCAAAATTTCTTGCTCTAGATTTTTTTTTCATGTGCATAGAGATGGTTAGTACTCAATTATTTTTGGGGGGCTAAGCTATTATTCAACAAATGTAAAAGTTGATGCATCCATTTTCCTAAATCATTGCCTTTATTTAATAATATTACATACAGCAGTCCAGTGGTGGCTGCTACCAAATTACATATCATTAAAGCAAGGCTTGCATCTTGTAAACTAAAAGCTTGTATAATAAGGTAAACTATGGCTAGTATCCATACTGGAATACCCTTCCCTATATTTTTAAGTAGTCGATACCTAGGAGCCAATGTTACCGTGGCAATGACGATGGCCATCACACCCACTTGTGCACCCATGATGGGTAATTCTGCACCTAAAAAAATATAAGCAAACCCTGCTACGATTCCTGCATAAAAATAAATAGGGAAAATATGTTTGTTAGCAGACTGTTCTTGTAATATAACACCAAAGGCTGTTAACCAAATCATATTGGTGAGTAAAACCCAAAATCCATCATGCACCCAATAATAAGTGAATAAGGTCCAGGGCTGATGCAATAGTTCAGAGGCCGATGGATGTAAAATACTAGGCTCCATTATTTGAGCATAAAATTGCTCTAAGGGATAGCTATTTAAATAATAAACTACTTTTAAAAAACCAATTAGTGCGTATACTACTAAATTAATAGAGAGCACTGCTATTAAAGCATTATTGTCGGCACCTAGTAAAGGCTTAGTTGAGTTTTCGTTTTGCATTAATAGGATTTTTCTTTCTTTTTCCAAATATAGACAAGTATAAAACCAATTATCGCGCCTCCCACATGGGCCCATCTTGCTACATTATCCCCTGCTGAATTTTCAATGCCTTTATATAATTCAAAAGCAAAATATACAATACCTAACCATTTTGCTTTTACAGGGAATAAAAAATAAATATAGATATAGGTGTTTGGAAATAAATAGACAAAGGCAATTAAAATACCAAAGACAGCACCACTGGCACCCAAGGTGGCTGTACCAATTGTTTTATTATAATAGCTTGTAATTAAGTCCATGAGTTGTGGTGCTAAACCAGGAGTGGAGAGATTCACTTTATTTTCAGCAAGTATTTGCGTGAGTGGTATATGATGTTTAGCTGAATAATTAAACACTGCATCTGTAAAGCCTGGACCGTTGGTTTTACTAAGCATTATTAAATGCTCATATTCATTTGTTAAAGGAACCAATTGATAGGAGAGTATAGCTAGGTGAATGACTGCTGCACCCACACCGCATAACATATAAAAAAGTAAAAACCTTTTAGGGCCCCAAACATTTTCAAGTATGGATCCAAACATCCATAAAGCAAACATATTACCTAGTATATGGCTAAAATCGCCATGTAAGAACATATGGGTAATTAATTGCCAAGGCTTGTATAAATCGCTCTGCCAGGCATGTAAAGCAAAATAATCTTCAAATGAAAAACTACTAGTAGGACCCGCAAAAGTATTTTGTGCTAAAAAAACTAAACCATTAATAATTAATAAGTTTTTTATAATAGTAGGAAGAACTTCGAAACGGGTTGGCCTAAATTGCGTCATGCTTTATGATTTGCGTATAATTTTATAGTAAGTCTTTTCTTTTGAGTTGTACTACGTTTTCTATATGTAGTGTATGCGGGAACATATCCACGGGTTGAATTTTAGTAACCGTATACTTTTCATTTAATAAAGATAAGTCTCTTGCTTGAGTAGCGGGGTTACAACTTACATACACTATAATGGGCGCTTCCATAGCCAGTAATTTATGCACTAGTTTCTCGTGCATACCCGCTCTAGGTGGGTCGGTAATAATGACATCGGGCTTGCCATGTGTTTCAAAAAAAGCATCATCACATATTTTAATTACATCTCCTGCAAAAAAAGCAGTGTCTGTTAAATTATTTAGACTTGCATTTATTTTAGCATCTTCTATTGCCTCTTCAACTACTTCCACACCAATAATTTTTTTGGCATTTTTACTACAGAATATGCCAATACTGCCTGTGCCACAGTATAAATCATAAACTATTTCTTTACCACTTAGTTCTGCAAATTCACGCGTTATTTGATATAATTTTTCTGCCTGCTTTGAATTAGTTTGAAAAAAAGATTTAGGACTTATTTTAAATTGAAAGTCTTCTAAGTACTCAGTAATATAGCCGCTGCCTGAATATACTTGAGGTAGTAGGTCCTGCATACTATCATTGCGCTTGGCATTGATAGTATATAATAAAGTAGTGATTTGCGGGAAGCGTTCTAATAAAATATTAAATAATGCTTCACGTTTTTCTTTGTCTTCATATCCCAAAATTAAATTCACCATCCACTCCCCCTTAGTGGTGTTGCGAATAAACATATTACGCACCCAACCTCTATGCTCTTTAATATTATAAAAAGGCATTTCGTTGGCTATCGCGAAATCCACCACTGCTTTTCTTAAATCGTTGGTAGGTTCTTCTTGTAAATAACATTTATCCACTTCAACTACTTTTTCAAAAAAACCTCTGGCATGAAAACCTGCTACCCCTGGCGCTTTTTCAAGCACAGTAGTATCTCCATTTTCAGCTGCCGCCTTCATGGCTTTAAACTCTGAAAAAGGAATAAACTTTTCAGTAGCAAATGTATATTCTACTTTATTTCTATACCCTTGGGTTTGTTCAGCACCCATAATAGGAGGAATAGGGGGCAGTGGTACTTTTGCAATTCTTGTTAAATTATCTACCACTTGTTTATGCTTATAAACCAATTGTTGTTCATAAGGAAGCATCTGCCATTGACAACCTCCACATACACCAAAATGACTACAAAAAGGAGTAACTCTTATACTTGAATAAGTATGAAAATGCTTTACAAAACCCTCTCCCCAATCGGCCTTGTTTTTTTGTAGTTGAATATCCACCACATCTCCTGGTACGGCGCCCTCTACAAATATGACCTTACCATCTACTCTGGCTAATGCCTTGCCCTCTGCGGCATAATCTTCAATTAATACCTTTTCTAATAAAGGGGCTTGTTTAAATTTTCTCACGGAAACAAAGGTACTACCCAAGCATTATATTTAAGGTATATATTGTTATTTTTACCTAGCTTTTTAAAAGAAATAAAACAAGCATTCCAATGAGAAAAATAGTATTTGCATTAATGGCCGGCTTTCTATTACCTAAATTGTTAATAGCGCAAAATACGAAGGCTACAACATCTACAATAGTCAAGTCTGTTGGTCACTCTATTCAAATAGTTTTAAAGCCCTATCAAAATACAAAAATTTATATAGGCACCAATTATGGAAAAAATAGAGTTTTGGCCGATTCTGCTTTATTAAATGCGCAAAGCGAGGGGGTTTTTGAATCTAAAACTAAATTAACCCCTGGTATTTATTTTGTAGTCTCTCCTAAGTATTCCATTTTATTTGATTTTTTAGTAGACGAAGCTCAACATTTTAAAATTATTGCAGATACCGCGGCGCTTACTAAATTTCAAGTTATAGGCTCTACCGAAAATGAAATTTTTAAAGAGTATTCTAAATCAATTAATGATTTAGGTATGCAATTAAGTACAATTGAAAATAAATACAAGACAGCTACAAATGCAAAAGATTCTGCAAGCTTTAAAGAATTGTATTTAACCAAGGATAAAGAAGTAAAAGCCGCTAGAGCGAATGTGATAAAAACAAATCCAGGCTCAATGACTAGCTTTCTTTTAAATGTAATGCAACGCCCAGAAGCCCCAGCCATGCCTACTATCAATGGTAAATTGGATTCACTGTATCCTTACTATTATGTAAAAAATCATTTTTGGGACAATGTTGTTTTTAATGATAACCGTTTAATACGCACCCCTTTTTTTGAAGACAAGCTAGATGAATATTTTAAAAATTATGTTTCCAGAGAACCCGATTCTATTATTGAGGAGCTGCAGTATATATTAACAGTAGCTAAAACCGGTAAAGAAATTTATCCTTTCTTGCTTTTTAAATTTACCAATAAATATATTGCTCCAGAATTTATGGGTCAGGAAAAAGTGTTTATACACTTGTTCCAAAACTTTTTTGCCAAAGGAGATACGGTTTTATTAAACGAGGCATCTAAGAAATCTATTACAGAAAGGGCCTATAGTATGATGGCCAATCAATTAGGTTTAGCCGCGCCTAGCTTGATTGTGAACACACCCGAGAATAAAAAAGTTTCATTGTATGATGTAAAATCTGCTTACACTTTTGTGGCTTTCTGGGACCCTACCTGTGGTCATTGCAAAGTAGAAATTCCAAGACTCGATTCTTTTTACAAAGCTTCTTGGAAAAATTTACAAGTAAAAATATTTTCTGTGAATATTAATTTTAAAGAATTGGCTGCATGGAAAACATTTATAAAAGAAAACCATTTAGAGAATTGGATACATGCTTATCAAACCGAAGAAGATTTAAATAAAGAGATTAAAGCAGGATTACCTACTACTATTCGTCAACAGTATGATGTATTTAAAACACCTACTTTTTATTTATTAGATGCTAATAAAAAAATTATTGCTAAAAATTTAAGCTTGGAACAGTTCAACGATTTTTTACAAAACGCCCATAATAAATTGGCGCCTAAAAAATAACTACTTAAAATACAGCGGCCACTACATCTCTAACCACCTTTGGTTTACCCAAGGTATAGTAATGTAAAACCGGTACACCAGCCGCTTTCAGCTCCTTGCTTTGTGCAATTAACCACTCGGTGCCTACTTGCTCACAAGCTTCATCGGTGGTGGCTGCTAACATAGCGTTTCTTAAATCCGAAGGAATATCTACATAAAAAATATTCGGTAAAATAGTTAACTGCTTTTTATTGGTAATAGGTTTGAGGCCTGGAATAATAGGAACAGTAATACCTATACTTCTGCAAGCGTCTACATAATCGAAATATTTTTTGTTGTCAAAAAACATTTGTGTCATAATATATTCAGCACCTGCATCCACTTTATCCTTAGCTCTTTGTAAATCAAATTCCATACTAGGCGCTTCAAAATGTTTTTCTGGATAACCCGATACACCCATGCAAAAATTAGTCTTGCTGCCGTTCACAATATCTTTATCTAAATATTCTCCCTTATTCAATCCCACTACTTGTTCTAATAATTCAAGGGCTTGCTTATTACCATTGGGCTCTGGAATAAATGTTTTTTGATTTTTTTCAGCATCTCCTCTTAAAACTAGTAAATTATCAATACCTAAAAATTGTAAATCAATTAAAGCGTCTTCTGTTTCTCTTTTTGAAAATCCACCACAAATAATATGAGGCACTGCATCTATATTATAGTGGTTCATAATGGCCGCACAAATACCTACTGTTCCTGGACGTTTACGCACATCTATTTTTTCTTCAGTTCCGTCTTCTTTTTTTCTTGTGATAGTTTCACTGCGGTGATAAGTTACATTAATCCATGAAGGCTTAAATTCCATTAAGGGATCTAAGTGTTCATATATATAAGAAATGGTTTTACCTTTTAGAGGAGGTAGTACCTCAAATGACACAATTGTGTCTTTGGCTTTCGCCAAATGTTCCGTAACCTTCATATTCAATTTACTTTATTAGTGATTGGGTTGTCTCTAAATAGAAACCTAACGCAATACCTATGATGCAAAAATATATAATATTATTAAGCTATGGGTCGAAAAGCCTTATTTACCCTTATTTTTGTGTAAATTTCTATTGTGATACTTGCCATACATACCGATAAACTAATTAAGCAATACAAAGGCCGCAAAGTTGTGGACCAAGTAAGCATTTCTGTGAAACAAGGAGAGATTGTGGGCTTATTAGGTCCCAATGGTGCAGGCAAGACCACCACTTTCTATATGGTAGTGGGTTTAATAGCCCCTGATGAAGGTCGTGTGTTCTTAAATGAAGAAGATATTACAAAGCTTCCTATGTATAAAAGAGCACAAATGGGATTGGGTTATTTACCACAGGAAGCTAGTGTGTTTAGAAAGTTAACGGTGGCAGATAATATCATGGCTGTTTTAGAAATGACTAAACTTACTAAAGGTGAAAGAGAATTTAAATTAGATAGTTTATTAGATGAATTTAATTTACATCAAGTACGTAATAATAATGGAGATAGTTTAAGTGGTGGGGAAAGAAGAAGAACTGAAATAGCGAGAGCTTTAGCTGTTGATCCTAAATTTATTTTATTAGATGAACCTTTCGCGGGAGTGGATCCGATTGCAGTGGAAGATATTCAATCGGTAGTAGCTAGATTAAAATTAAAAGACATTGGTATTTTAATTACAGATCATAATGTAAACGAAACACTTTCTATTTGTGATAGAGCCTATTTATTAATAGAAGGGAAAATATTTAAACATGGCACTGCAGAAGAATTAGCAGAAGATGATCAAGTGCGTCGTTTATACTTAGGCACCAACTTTGAATTAAAACGCAAAGACTGGATCATTGAAATGGGCCAGAAAGCAAGATAAGCAAGTAATGAAAATATTTAGCCCCGCCTTATCAAGATTAGCGCGCCTTCGTTATGGGCAAATTGAACATTGGGTGAATGATCCCATTGCCGCACAAAGAGAAGTACTACAAGATTTAATTACACATGGTCAGTATACACAGTTTGGTTTAAAATATCAGTTTGCAGAGATATTTAATATTAGAAAATTTAAAGACACTGTTCCTATTCACGAATACGAAGACCTCAAACCTTATATAGAACAAATATTAGAAGCAGAAGAAGGCGTGCTCTGGAACACGCCCGTACAGTGGTTTGCAAAGAGTAGCGGCACCACCAGTGATAAGAGTAAATTTATTCCACTGACCAAAGAAAGTATTGAAGACAATCATTTTCAAGCATCGAAAGATGTGCTTACTAGTTATTATCATGTATTACCCGATAGTGATTTACTCACTGGAAAGTCATTGGTGATTGGAGGAAGTCATCAAGTACATCCCATTAAAGATGATATACAATACGGAGATTTAAGTGCAGTCTTATTACAAAATTCTCCTTTCTGGGCAGGCCTTATTCGTACACCTGAATTATCCATTGCTTTAATGGATGAATGGGAAAATAAAATTGAAAGCTTAGCAGAAAGTACGATTGAAGAAAACGTCACTTCTATTGCAGGGGTGCCTACATGGACCTTAGTTTTATTAAAAAGAATTTTAGAAATTACAGGGAAGGCAAATATAAAAGAAGTTTGGCCCAATTTTGAATTATATATTCACGGGGGCGTTTCTTTTACGCCTTATAAAGAGCAGTTTAAAAAAGTAATTGGTGGGGATTGTAATTATTTAGAAATATACAATGCTAGTGAAGGTTTTTTTGCGGCGCAAGATAGATTTGATGAAGAGGGTATGTTACTTTTTTTAAACCATGGCATTTTTTATGAGTTCATGCCAGTAGAAGAATACGGCAAAGCGCATCCAATTACTTATGGACTAAATAAAGTAGTGGTAGGAAAAAATTATGCAATTGTAGTAAGTACCAATGGAGGATTATGGCGTTATTTAGTAGGAGACACTATTCAATTTGTAAGCACAAGCCCTTACCGTATTAAAGTAAGTGGAAGATTAAAACAATATATCAATGCATTCGGAGAAGAATTAATTGCAGACAATAGCGATAAAGCCATTAGTGAAACCTGCGCTGCGATGGGCCTTACCATTAAAGAATATACTGCAGCGCCAATTTATATGTCGGATCAAAATACAGGTGCTCATGAATGGTTAATTGAATTTGATGAAAACCCCCAAGACCTAGCAGCCTTTAGTATTTTATTAGATAAAAATTTACAAGCAGCCAATAGCGACTATGAGGCCAAGAGACATAAAAATATTGCCTTAGGCCTTCCGCAAATTACAGCAGTGAAAGCGGGTTGTTTTCATGAATGGTTGAAACAAAAAGGAAAACTAGGGGGTCAACATAAAGTACCAAGACTATCCAATGAACGTATTTATTTGGAGGAGATAAAAAAACTTCACTTGGCATAGAACACAACAATCTTGTTATCTTTGAATAAATAATTGATATATGAAACTACTTACCGGAAAAGTATCTATCGTTACAGGAGCAGCACGCGGCATTGGTGCAGCGATTGCTTTAAAATTAGCAGAGCAAGGAAGTAATATTGCTTTTACCTATGTAAGTGATAGTAGTGCAGAGAAAGCGAATAGTTTAGTAGCTGAAATAGAAAAGCTAGGCGTGAAAGCAAAAGCCTATAAAACTAATGCAGCCGATTTTGCAGCCTGTGAAAGTTTTGTAAATGATGTAGTAGCTCATTTTGGTACAGTAGATATTTGTGTCAATAATGCAGGCATTTCAAAAGATAATTTATTGTTACGCATGACTCCAGAACAATGGGATGATGTCATGAATACAAATTTGAAAAGCGTATACAATATGACCAAGCAAGTGATACGCCCCATGATGAAAGCAAAGAGCGGAAGTATTATTAATATGAGTTCTATTATTGGTATTCGTGGCAATGCAGGACAAAGTAGTTATGCCGCTAGCAAGGCCGGTATTATTGGTTTTACAAAGTCTATTGCTTTAGAAATAGGCAGTCGCAATATAAGATGTAATGCCATTGCACCTGGTTTTGTAGAAACAGATATGACTCATTATTTAAATGAAGGAGATGCAGGAAAAGCTTTCTTAGATAAAATTCCTTTAGGGCGTTTTGGTAAAGCTGAAGAAATTGCGAACACCACTTTATTTTTAGCAAGTGACTTAAGTAGTTATATCACAGGACAAGTGATAAGCGCTTGTGGTGGTTTGAATATTTAAATAAAGTAATTAGATTCTTGCGTCAATTTCTTTTTTCAAATCGGCATAAATAGTTTCTACCGTGCCTTCTCCAGTAACTGCAACTACTTTATTAAATTTTGCATAATAAGTAGCAACTGCAGTAGTTTTATCTTGATACTCTTGAATTCTAGCGCGTATAATAGTTTCATTGGTATCATCGCTTCTTCCCGATGTTAAACCACGACCTAGTAATCTTTTTACTAATTCTTCTTCACTTACTTCTAATGCTAGCACCACATTAATCTCATTATTTTTTTCTTTCAATAAAGCGTCTAAGGCAATACATTGTGCGGTGGTGCGTGGAAAACCATCAAATAAAAATCCTTTGGCATCGGGACGCGTATCCATAAAATTACCTACCATCCCAATGACTACTGCATCAGGTACTAATTGACCGGCGTCCATTAAACGCTTAGCTTCCATGCCTAATTCAGTTTCATTCGCTATTTCTGTTCTCAATAAATTTCCAGTACTTAGGTGCTGTAAACCAAAAGATTCAATGATATTTTCACTTTGGGTTCCCTTGCCGCTGCCCGGAGGGCCAAATAAGATTAAATTAAACATGCTGTAGAGTTGAGTTCAAAGATACTGAATTGACTTAAATGTTAATTGTGAAAATTTCTTTGTTGCTAAAATTTTATAAGTATCTAAACAAAATAGATGAATAGTTGTTAGTATTTTTAACATCGAAATTAGGACTATGTATAAAATCATCTGTTGTTTACTATTATTAAGTACGGGAGCCTGCTCTCAAGGGCCTAATAAAACCAACTCAAAAAAAGCAGCTATGTCAATCAACCAAAACAAGTACTATTCTACTACCAGTAATGAGAAATTAGTTCTACCCGATAGTGTTTGGAAACAAGTATTGTCACCAGAAGTATATCAGATAGCAAGAGAAAAGGGAACTGAGCGTCCATTTACTAGTGCATTTGAAACCAGCAAGGAAGTGGGTACTTTTCATTGCGCTGCCTGCGGTAATGCCTTATTTAAAAGTTCTGCTAAGTTTGAAAGCGGTTGTGGCTGGCCTAGTTTTTTTGAACCCATTACCAAGGGCTCTATAATATATATACCCGATAACTCACTTGGTATGAGGCGTACCGAAGTAGAATGCGGAAAATGTAAGGCGCATTTAGGACATGTATTTGAAGATGGTCCTCCACCCACAGGACTTCGTTACTGTATTAATGGGGTGGTCTTAAGTTTAGAAAAATAAGTAGAACTTAAATAAGCAAACTTATTTACGCAGCAGCAACTAAGCTTGCTTTATGTTTTTTCGTAAAATAATACATCGCATAGAGGGTAATAAATAAGCCTGCAAAAGAAAGTATCATTACGCTCTGTGAAAAAAACTGCGTCCATTTTATTTTAAGACTCATTCCTTCTTTGGCAAGCATCACACTCACGCTTCCTACATAACCTACAGAGTCGGCTACATAAATAAAGAAGCCCGCATTGCCTTTCATGGAAAAGGCTGCAATGAGCCTATCAAAGAAAATAGAATTAAAAGGAATATACACTAGGTATAAACCAAGTCCTACCCATATCATCCACCAGAATGGATCTAATAGTTGTTGTGAAAAATAATAAGTAGAAACACCTGCAATTATAAAACCCAGTAAAATAAATACATGCGCTACCATTAACGCTTTGAAACTATTTTTAATGAGCACCACCGCTCCCATAATAATTAATATAAAAATAGTAATGGGAATTTCTGTTTGCGTAAAAATAGCAGGCCTTGAACCAAAGCCCATCTCCTTCCACATATCAGCAGAAAAATTATCTCGTATATCTCTAAAAATAGTGGCGAATAAATAAATAGCTACAAAAGCAATGATACCCGGTAAATATTGTTTCAGTAAAAACCTACGCTCCACGCCTGTCATAGCAATACGTTTGGTTCTAAGCATTTCATCTTCTTCAGAAGGGGGTGGTACTTTTTCTAAACCATACACACATATTATAAGAGGTAAGGCAAAAACCAATCCCGTACAAAAAGGAACCCAAAACTCTGTAATATGATACTGCTCTATTAACCAAGCCCCTACCGACTTTACCCATCCCGATG
>Ga0209499_1001341_pt1 | contig 17237 bp, 15 predicted proteins | sample C_130208_EF_Meta_FD_187306 | JGI IMG/M metagenome (GOLD analysis project Ga0209499, IMG submission 187306) | Freshwater microbial communities from Lake Croche, Canada to study carbon cycling - C_130208_EF_MetaG (SPAdes) (version 2) | ecosystem: Environmental > Aquatic > Freshwater > Lake...
AAACCAAGTTTCTTGATTTCCGAGGCCTTACGCGGACATGGGGGAATTTTGAAGAACCAAGATGGGTCTACCTTCATGGAAAAATACGATGCCCGCTTGTCCTTAGCGCCACGGGATATTGTAGCAAGGGCGATCGACTCTGAAATGAAAAGACAAGGAACCGATCATGTGTTTTTAGATACTCGACATATTCCAAAGGAGGAAATCTTACAGCATTTCCCCATGATTTATGCGCATTGTCTCAAAGAATTAGGGATCGATATGTCGGAGGAAATGATTCCCGTGGTACCGGCCCAGCATTATTTATGTGGGGGAATCATCGTGGATGAATTTAGTCGGACAAATATCCAACATTTATATGCCGCCGGCGAATGTTCATATACGGGTTTGCATGGCGCGAACCGCTTGGCCTCGAATAGTTTGTTGGAAGCCATTGTCTATGCACATCGGGCTTTTGAAAAATCAATAGAAGAATTTGGGACGCAGGGGACGCCTTCAAATATACCGGATTGGAATGATGAGGGGACTCGAAATCCGGAGGAACTGGTCTTGGTGACTGAGATGGCGAAGGAGTTGGAATCCATCATGTCGAACTACGTGGGCATTGTTCGGACGGACCGCCGTTTGAAAAGGGCCTACGATCGTTTGGAATTAATTTACATCGAACACGAAGAATTGTATAAACAGTCAAAAATCACGGTGCCACTTTGTGAGCTACGTAACATGATTAATGTGGCGTATTTGATAATCAAACATGCCCGCGCCCAACGAGAAAACAAGGGTTTACATTATAACCTAGATTTGATTTCATAGGCGATGTAATTTCAAATCTAAAGTCCTTCATATGACCCATATTTGAATTCCTGGGTCCCATGCATTCAAGGGGTTCTAAATCTGATTTTTCAAGTAGGAAACGATCACTTCTAGGCCTCTTTCGAAATGGTGATTGTTTGGAATTACGATATCACAACTCCGTTTATGAGGCCGAATAAATTCCTCGTAAGTTGGCCTTACATGGTATTTCCATCGGTACATCACGTCCTGGAGGTCGTATCCGCGTTCTTCGTTGTCCCGTTTGATCCGACGTTTTAATTTGATTTTATCTTGCGCGTCAATGAAAATTTTCAAATCCAATAATTTCGCCACTTCAGGGAAATGAAAGACAAAAATCCCTTCGACCACCAGGATTTTCCGAGGGTGGAAATGCAACATAGCTGGAATTTTTTCAGCGTTATTGAAGGTATATTCTTCCCGGCTAACGATATTTCCAGCTCTTAGTTTTTCGACATCTGCCGCGAAGGACTTATCGTCAATCGCGCCCGGCAAATCATAGTTTTCGATTCCATTGTGGTCCTTGGTTTGCTGGTTTTTGGGCCGGTAATAATTGTCTTGTGAAAGGAGACAAATGTCATCTTGCGCAAATTGCTCGAGCAATCGATTTAAAAATAAGGTTTTACCAGAGGCGCTACCACCCGTGATTCCAATGATAAAGGGACGCTCAATACGAGAAGACATGTAAATCAATTAAGCTACAAAGGTGCTAAATGGCTTTCATTTTTCAAATGTTAGGTAACAGGCTTTTTCGTCTTTTTTTGTTTTAGCCCTAAAAATAAAGCCCGCATTTTCCATTAAGTCAATCAAATCACGCTCAAAAAACAAAGCTTTTCCGCAGTCTTGATGTACTTGATTTTCCTTAGTCGCTAGTTCTTCTTCAATGAGAATTTTTCCTCCTTTTTTACCTATGCGATACATTTCTTGAGCCACATCTGCTTGATGGTCAAATTCATGAAAGCTATTAAAGAGCAATATCACATCGGCTTCCTGATCTTGTAAAGAAGTTTTTTCGGCTGATTCCAGGCGAATTTCGGCGGAGGTGGACAGGGTTTTTTGATGTATTTTTTGGAAATAATCCAGCGTTTCTTGTAGGTCCATAGAGTTTAAAACAGCCGAATTTGAGTCGATGAGAATTAGGTGTTTGGCGGGTTTTTGGTGCATCAATTGGACTTCCCACCAGCCTGCGCCGCATCCTAATGAAATGAGCGTGGCGTTTGCATCGTATCCCACAAGTTCAACTAATTCTTTCATGAACCGGCAAATTATGGATAATTCGGGAAGCGTGCTATATTTGGGGCTATTAATCAAAAGATATGGCAAATTTTATAGCTTCGACGGCCTCTGTGATGGGACGCGTAATAATCGGGAAGGACGTTTCGATCTGGTATGGTGCGGTCATTCGGGCGGATGTGGAAGAGATTCATTTGGGGGATGCATGTAATATTCAAGATAATGTGGTGTTGCATGCAGATGAGGGGGACAAAACGATCATAGGCCCGCGGGTGACCGTGGGTCATTCGGCAATTGTGCATGGGGCGGAAGTGGGGGAAGGTTCTTTGATTGGGATGCATGCGACGATTTTGAACCGAGCTAAAATTGGTAAATATTGTTTGATTGGTGCACATGCTCTGGTGACAGAAGGAATGCAGATTCCTGATTATTCCATGGTTTTAGGCATGCCGGCTAAGGTGGTAAAAACCTTGAATGAGGAGCAAATTGAGCGCTTGAAACAAGGCGCAGATCATTATGTGGAGATGGGGGCAAGGCATTTGTCGGGCGAATTTCCCTTGATTCAGTAAGATGCTGCAACTTATTTTAATTCGCCATGCGCATGCAGGTCCTTATACCTTGCCGGATGAGGCGCGGGGGGTGTCGGTACGGGGGTATCAAGAATTGGAAATCTTAAGGAAATATCTAGTTCAAAAGGCTTTTCCTGAGGGTCTTTGGTTAGTTTCTGGGGCAGTTCGGACGAGGGAGACGGCGGCGTATTTGTTGGAAAAAATCCCAGCGAAACATGTTCTCATTAACCAGGATTGGTACCATGCTACGGGACAGGTGTATGTGGAAAAAATTCGTAGACAAGAGGAGCCTGTATTGATCTTAGTGGCACATAATCCGAGTATTTCTTTTGTTGCGAGTCATTTTTTAGGAGAAAGCCTTCAGATGGATACGGCTTCTTGTGTACATTTGTATTGGCCAAAGGCCACCTCCTGGCATGAAGTCTTAGGAGGTTCCGCATGTTTACTGCCTTAGTTTGATTGCTATGAACAAAAACCGAATGATTTTTCGTTGGATTTTAATCCTTTTCACTTTGCTGATGGTGCTATTGGCGATTGATATGGCGCGTAATACGACCGCTCCTTGGAACAAGAAAAAGCAACAGGCGAAATAGCAATTAGTTCAGATAGCCGGACATTTCCCTAAAAACAATTTACATTACCGACTCGATGTGCTTCAAATGGTGTGTACAATGCCAAGCATAAATCCCTAACACCCGGTCTAAGCGATAGGTAATGCCCCGCTCTGGGTGAAAATAGGTTTTCGACCAATCCGATTCTTGCATCGTTTTCATCAAATAAACCCAACGAAGGTGCACGTATTTGACCCCTTCTACAGACCACTCAATCGGTGCGCCATCGCCATCAGGCATGTGTGCCCAATCGTTTTCAGAATAGGGTTTAATACTCGGATTTTCCTCGGTCAAAGCCATTTTGAAGCGTAAATAACTATTCATGTGGCTATCGAACATGTGGTGAACGACTTGTCGGGCGGACCAGCCCCCCGGCCGATAGGCCTTTGACATATTTTCAGCTGAGGCGCCTTTGACTAAATCGGCTAATTCTTTTGGGAATTGCTCGATCGTTTCGATCCAGGTGGCACGTAGGGCCGGACTTATTTCATCGGGTGCGGAAAATTTTCCGATCGGGTATTGTAGAGGATTTAATGGTTCCATTTAAAAGTTGGTATAAAATGCAGTGATATCTTTAGCTGTTTGACGAGTATGGGCGATGAGCGGGTGAACGCCGCTATGGAGCGCCTCCAACATTTCTTTGGAGGTTTCTTTGGCTAAATGTGCGACATGTAACTCCAGTGCTACTTCGCCTTCTTCAACCTCCATCGGCGTGCATACTTGAAAAGCCACATTGCCTTGTGAAGCTAAGTCAATGAGCCTGGTCTTCATGTCTTGGAAAGATTTTTCAAATTCCTCCGGCGTATTTCCAGAGATTTCAAGGATAATCGGCGCTTGGCTCGCTTTCAGGGCTAAGGTTGATTTGATCGCTTGGTCTAATTGGGCCAAAAGGCTTCGAAACGCTTGGTAATTTTTCCCAGCCCGCATGCGTTCTCGGATGGATTGTCGGATGAAATAGGTGATCGAATCCGTGACATTCAGGCCGATTTCCGCGGTTTGTTTGAAAATCAAGGAACTTGGCGACATGCCCGGAATTGTGTTTGGGTCATGTAAGACAACCACACCTTCTGGCGTTAAAAAACCATCGATTCGCGTGCAAACCCCAAAGCCTAAGTCGTCAAAGGCCTGTTTTACCTGGGCTTGAATTTGTTGAAGATGTGCCAAACTAGCTTCCATCGGGATGCGTTTACGCGTGGCTTTAGACTTGTATTTGGCATTGAAATCGAATACTTCGACGGATTCGTCGATGACAATTTCGGTGGGAGGCAATGCGACAGAATCCCCTTTGGGAGTTTGAATGACACCGCAACTAAATTCCCCGCCATGCACGAAGGCCTCTAATAAAATTTCGTCTTCCGAGTGGATGGAATGAATGCTCGCTTTCGTGACACTTTGTTTGAAATACGCTTGCAAAATGGGTAAAAGTGTGGCGGGATGGTGGTATAATTCTTGTTGGAATAGCACAGGAAAACCAATTCCTTCGTCGAGGTTGGCCATTTTTTGCAATAAATCGACTTGCTCGGATTCGCTATAGGTCAACCACGTTTCACGATATATTTCACTAATAAAAAGACATTTTTTGATCGCTTGGTCAAAGTCCTCGATGGAATCTTTTTTCACAAATGCGAGGCCGATGGAGGATCCTTGGTGCGGAGCTTTGGCGACAAAAGGTATTCCGATTTCCTTTTTTATTTGCTCAAAAAGCGTTTCGCGGCCATATTTTTCATAATCGTCGCGCTTGAGAACAAAGAAATTTTTCTCGAGGCCGACGCTTTTTTTCAACCACTCGTTTTGTTTCGATTTGTCAATCCCAATGGCCGAACCCAAGATGCCTGGGCCTGAATACGGAATTCCGAACCATTCCATGAGGCCTTGGATACTACCATCTTCGGCGCCGGGTCCATGCATGGCGATGAAGGCGAAATCGATGTGTTCTTTGAATTGGTCTGGGCTGATTCGGGTACCAATTTCTTGGATGATGGAATCATATTCAGAAGGATGGAGGGAAGCCAATGATTCGATATAAACGGAAAAAGGGGCCGTTTGATACGAGGCAGGTGGGAAAAAATCCCGAATGGAATCTTTGAAGATTAAGTCATGTTGGATCAGGATGAAATTTCCTAGGCTATCCACAAAAATGGGGATAGGGCTAAATAAGGCTTTATTGATATGTGCCATGGCCGTTTTTCCACCGGCGAAACTGATTTCGCGTTCACGTGCGGGACCGCCAAAAAATATTCCTATGCGCATCATACTTTTATTTCTTCTACTGACAAGATTTCGGGTACTTCTCTCCGAATGGCTTCTTCCACGCCGGCACGAAAGGTCATGTCAGACATGTTGCAAGATTTACAATTACCCACTAAGGCTAGTCGCAATGTATTTTCTGGGGTAATTTCCACGATTTCTACGTTTCCGCCATCGGCCACTAAATAAGGACGAATGGAATCAAGTGCGTGTTGAACTTTCGAAAAGAGAGGGTGGTTTTCCATGGGATTAAGCGAGTGATTTTGCGTTGGTGATGGCAATTTGTTGGGCTAAATTTTCCGCAATTTGCTTGAAAGCTTCGCCACTTGGACCCGCTTCTGCTGCAATGGGTTTCCCTTCATCGCCGGCTTCCCGAATGGCCTGAATGAGTGGAACTTCCCCTAAAAACGGTACTTTATACTTTTCGGCTAAACTTTTTCCGCCATCTTTTCCGAACAAATAATATTTGTTATCGGGCAATTCTGCGGGAGTAAAATAAGCCATATTTTCGACAAGGCCTAAAAGTGGCACATTGATTCCGGGCTGATTAAAAAATTGTAAGCCTTTGGTCGCGTCAGATAAAGCAACTTTCTGAGGAGTTGTCACAATAACTGCACCGGTTAATTTAATTAATTGGACTAAGGTCAAATGAATATCGGAAGTTCCCGGAGGCAAGTCGATGAGTAAATAATCCAAATCCCCCCAATTTGTATCGCCAAAAAACTGCCGCAAGGCCTGCGTCATCATGGGTCCGCGCCAAGGCACAGGGCTGTCTGAAGGAGCTAAAAATCCCATGGAGATCATTTTGATGCCATATTGCATGATGGGTTGAATGCGATTTTTGCCATCAATTTCTTCCACTAGGGGCTGTAAATCTTCGGCTCCAAACATCACGGGGATAGATGGACCGGAGATGTCAGCATCCAAAATGCCCACTTTGGCACCTGATTTTTTCAGGGCCATGGCGAGGTTCGCTGTGACAGTCGATTTCCCCACGCCGCCTTTGCCGGAGGCGATGGCGATCACATTTTTTACGCCTGGAATCAGTGGTTCTGAACTTCGTAGGCCGGTGACTTCGGCGGTCATGTTGATGACAATTTTCAAATCCGGATGCACCAACTTATGAATGGCATCCTCGCAATCTTGTCTAATTTTTTCCTTTAATGGGCAGGCTGGTGTGGTTAGAACTACTGTAAATCGAACTTCTCCTATCCCCAATTCCACATCTTTAATCATCCCGAGGGTGACTAAATCCTTTTTTAAATCCGGCTCTTGTACCGTACTTAATGCCCCTATGATCAGTTCTTTGCTAATACTTAATTCACCCATGTCTTAAATTTCTCCATTCAAACCTCAAATATACGGTTTTTGATGTTTATAAGGAACCTTGTTGGGCTTTAATTTTGGCCTGCCATTTTGAAAAATCAATCGCTGGAAATTGACCTTCAATCCGCTTGAATGCCGAAAGGATGTTTGCTTTGTGTAATTCGATTTTAGTCGGATGTGGCCGATGGTCCAACATACGCGCAAGTCCATGCCAAGCGCTATCTAAGTCATTTAATTCGGTCGAGAAATATGTCTCTTTGGTTTTTTGATACACATAATCTTGCGCGAGTTTATTCGGGTGTATCAAATCGCTTTCATAAAAACGATAGTCCCGCAATTCGTCCAGCATGATTTCGTAGGCCGGGAAATACTGAACATGTTCGAGTTTTTTACAAAGAACATCGGCCAAGACACGCAACAAGGATTTCGAAACCGCATTTTCAGGCATGCCTTCTTTCGTATGGCGAACTGGTGACACGGTGAGGATCACCTTTAGACTTGGATTTAGTGTTTTTAATTTTTCCAAAGCCCCTTCCATCGCGACACCCATCTCCTCTAGACTTGCCAACGATTTGCTGAAGCGACTATTTGCTTGTTTATGACAATTGCCAATGGCTTTATTTAGATGATTGTCGAAATACTGAAACGAAGTTCCAAAAGTTAGGATAAGCCAATCAGCTTTTTGAAGAAATTCTTTGGTCGTTGACTGAATTTCTTGAATTTCATGGCAAAGTGAATCTGCTGAGGTTTGGGTGAAACGAGAAGAAAAATCGGGGTGATTAAAAAAGCCTTGGAATTCGTAGCATTCCTCTGGATTTGGGGGTATGAAATCGAGGATTCGGGCGAGGGTGATGGGATGGAAAATGGTACCTAAGGGTTGATTTTTCACTTCCATGGGGAGGTTTACCAGGCGTATCCCCATGTTTTCTGCAAAACAAGAGCCCATACTGATCACCCGACTCTGGCTTGTGATTTTGTCGGGTGATGCAGGAATGGGGAATGAGGTTTGTAGGAGCATGTTTATAGGTTAGCTGCCCAACGATCCATTTTTTGTTCTAGAATATCCAAGGACATATTTCCGTCTTTTAGTAGTTCGTCGTGGTAATCGGAAAGTTTGAATTTAGTACCGAGTTGTTTTGAAAGGCGTTCTCTAATTTCACGGATTTTCAGGGCGCCTATTTTATAGCTCAATGCTTGTGCCGGTATGGCCATGTAGCGTTCGATTTCGGCGGTGGCCCCTTGTTCGCTGATGGGTTCGTTGGCCATCATGTAGGCGACGGCATCTTCGCGGCTCATGTTTTTGGAATGCATGCCGGCGTCTACGACTAAACGAATGGCCCGGTGAATTTCATCGCCCAAAGCGCCCATGTATTGATACGGATCTGTGTAGAGTCCTAATTCTTTGCCTAAACTTTCGGTATAGAGGGCCCAGCCTTCTGCATAGGCGGAATTTCCACCGAATCTACGGAATTTAGGTAGGCTTTTGTTTTCTTGTTGGATGCTAATTTGGTAATGATGGCCTGGAATGGCTTCGTGCAAGAAAAGGCTTTCCATGCCGCTGGTGACATTGAATTTTGTGGCATCTAAAATGGGCACATAAAAAATGCCTGGCCGATTACTTTCTTCGGAACCTTGGAAATATTCAGCGGAAGCCGAGGCGGCGCGGAATGCTTCGGTTTGACGAATTTCAAATGGGGTTCTTGGAACCTTGCCAAACATTTTTTTCAAGGAAGGCTCCATTTTTTTGTGAATGGTGTGGAATGCGGCGAGTACTTCGGCTGGCGTTTTGTACGGATAAAACGATGGATCCGTTTTCATGTGTTCGAAAAATGCGGGCAGGTCGCCTTTGAAACCTACTTTGTTTTTCGTGTTTTCCATTTCGGTGCGGATTCGTTTTACTTCGGCCAAACCAGTTTCGTAGATTTCTTGAGCCGGTTTCCGGGTGGTGGTCATGGCTTCGATGAGGTATTCGTAATAGGCTGCGCCGTTCGGAATGGCGCCGATGCCTGAGCTTTTCCGTCCTTTTGGCAGGTATTCATTTTTTATGAACGTGGACAAACGTGCATAGGCGGGAAGGATTTCTTCTTGGATTTTTTTTGTGTATTCGGCGGTGAATTGGGCTTTATCGCTTGCTGAGAAGTCTTTTGGGAATTGCTTCAAAGGGCCATAAAAGGTGCTTTCTTTGATGTCTTTGACTTGGAAAGCGTCTAATTGTGGAATGATTTTTTGAATCAAGGCGCTCGGTAGGACGTAATTGGCGGCGATGCCTTTTCGGAAATAGACGATAGCGCTGTCTAGGTATTGTGCGCCGATAGTCATTCGTTTGGCCCAATTTTCATAATCTTTTTTGGTCGCAAAAGGCTGGATGACAGAACCGCTGCCTAATTGTGCAAAGGTTAAATGGAATCCATAAAATTGGTTCAAAGGAATCAGGTTATCGGGGAAGCTGAGGCCTTTTTGGCTTAATTCGAGATCGCGTTTTAGGATGTCGTAGGAAATCTGATCGTTCTCGTCGAGGTTGTCACGCGATATGGATTCTAGGGACTTTTGGGTGTTATCGAGGAGGGATTTGACTTTAGCACGGTGGCCGTCGGTGAAATCGATGCTGAGTTGATCATTAAATCGGTTGTCGCCGTTCGAGGTGGCTGACACGGGATTTAATTTGAGTTGTTCCTCGTAATAGGTATCGATGACTTTGGCCAAATCGGTCTTTTGATCTTTTTTTTGGCATCCCATGGCAAGAAGGATGCTGGCAATGAGGAGTATTTTTTTCATGTTGATGTTTGTTTGCTGGCAATTTACATTTTTTTGTAGAGACACAAAAATTGTGTCTGAATGGTATTTTTTCTATTTTTAAGCAGCATTTACAGGGTGCCTACCTAAGAAAAATAAATATATGTCAGATATTGGAGCTGAGCGTGCGCGATTAAAACTACGAAACGACAATAAGGGTTGGAAAAAGTGGGGTCCTTATCTGACTGAGCGTCAATGGGGTACGGTTCGTGAGGATTATTCTTCGCATGGAAATGCTTGGGGATCGACGACGCATGACATGGCGCGTTCCAAGGCTTATCGGTGGGGGGAGGAAGGAATCGGGGGGATTTCGGATAATAAGCAGCATATCTGCTTTGCTTTTTCATTTTGGAATCATCGGGATCATATTTTAAAAGAGCGATTTTTTGGCTTGACGGGGGCGGAATCGAATCATGGCGAGGACGTGAAGGAATTGTATTATTATTTGGATTCTACGCCGACGCATTCCTATCAAAAAATGCTTTATAAGTATCCGCATGCGACTTTTCCTTATGAAAAATTGATTGAAGAGAGTCGGAAGCGGTCGCGGTTGGAGCCTGAATTTGAGTTGTTGGACACTGGGATTTTTGATCGGGATGAGTATTTTGATATTACGATGGAATATGCCAAAGGGGATGAGCAGGATATTTTGATTCAGGTGACGGTGGAGAATCGGGGGAAAGTTGCCGCGCCGATCACGGTGTTGCCTACAATTTGGTACCGAAATACGTGGTGTTGGGGCTACGAAAATTATAAATATAAGCCCTTGTTGACCGGCGTGGGACATTCGTTTATTGAGGTGGATCATCGGTCTGTGGGTCGATTTAAATTATATGCGGAGGAGGCGGATGAGTTTTTATTTTGTGACAATGAAACGAATTTTGAGCGCTTACATCAGTCTCCGAATCTGTCTCATTTTACTAAAGATGGGATAAATGACTATGTGGTTAATAAAAACAAGCATGCGGTAAATCCGAATCATATAGGGACGAAAGCGGCGGCCAAATATACGGCTAAGATTCCGCCGGGAGGGAAAAAGGTGTTTCGTTTGCGTTTGGTGGATCATACGATTAGTCAGCCATTTGTGGATTTTGATGAGGTGTTTGCTTTGCGTCTTCGGGAGGCGGATGGATTTTATGCGGAATTGCAGGAGGGGATAGAGGATCCTGCTTTACAATCATTGCAGCGTCAGTCGTATGCGGGGATGTTGTGGACGAAGCAGTGGTATTATTACAATGTTTTTGAGTGGATTAAAGGGGATCCGGCGATGCCGAGGCCGGATGCGAATCGGAAGTTTGGGCGGAATAGTACGTGGCGACATATGTATTCGGCGAATATTTTGTCGATGCCCGATAAGTGGGAATATCCCTGGTTTGCGGCTTGGGATTTGGCGTTTCATACCTTGCCTTTAGCGCGTTTGGATCCGGATTTTGCGAAGCGTCAATTGGCCGTTATTCTTCGGGAATACTATATGCACCCGAATGGGCAGATTCCGGCCTATGAGTGGTCATTTTCGGATGTGAATCCGCCGGTGCATGCCTGGGCGACGTGGAAGGTGTATGAGATAGATAAGCAGATGAATGGGGGAAAGGGTGATGTGATGTTTTTGGAGCGGATATTTCATAAGTTGTTGCTGAACTTTACGTGGTGGGTGAATTTAAAGGATGAGGGTGGGAATAATATTTTTGGTGGAGGATTTTTGGGGATGGATAATATTGGGGTGTTTGATCGGTCGGCGACATTGCCAACGGGCGGACATTTGGAGCAGGCGGATGGAACGGGGTGGATGGCGATGTATTCCTTGAATATGTTGCGGATTGCGTGTGAGATAGCGATTGAGAATCCGGTTTATCAGGATATGGCGTCGAAGTTTTTTGAGCATTTCTTGCACATAGCTGGGGCGATGCAGTCGATTGGGGGGGAGAAGCTGAATTTATGGGATGAGGATGATCAGTTTTATTATGACATGTTGCATAAGGAGGATGGGAGTGCGATGTTGTTGAAGGTGCGATCGATGGTGGGTTTGATACCTTTGTTTGCGGTGGAGGTGTTGACGACGGATATGTTGGACAAATTGCCGGCTTTTAAGCGTCGGGTGGAGTGGGTATTGAATAATCGGCCGGATTTGGCGAATTTGGTGTCGCGATGGTATGAACCGGGGAAGGGGGAGAGTCGCTTGTTGTCGATTTTGCGGGGACATCGGATGAAGATGATATTGAAGCGGATGTTTGATGAGAAGGAGTTTTTGTCTGATTATGGGATACGGTCCTTGTCTAAATACCATAAGGAGAATCCGTACAAATTTGTGTTTGATGGGGGTTCGGTGCAGGTGGATTATACGCCGGCGGAGTCGACGGGGGATATGTTTGGGGGGAATTCGAATTGGCGAGGGCCGATTTGGTTTCCGATGAATTATTTGATTTTGGATAGTTTATCGAAGTTTTCGGATTATTATGGAACGGATTATGAGGTGGAATTTCCAACGAATTCGGGTCAAATGATGAACATCAAAGATGCGGCGGCGGGGGTATCGCGGCGATTATTAGCCATGTTTTTACCTGACAAACACGGTAAAATTCCGATGTATGGGGAATATGACAAGATGCAAACGGACCCGAAATTCAAAGAACATCATTTGTTTTTCGAATATTTTGATGGGGATACAGGCAAGGGATTGGGGGCGAATCATCAGACGGGATGGACAGGTTTGATTTCGGAGATTATTCGTCAATTGTATGGGAAACAGGGGTAATTTGGTAAGAAATTTTATTTAGGTGAAAATTAAAAGAAAAAAATGACAGCAGATCAAAATTTTGAGGCATTGGGTTTGGTTTTACCGCCAGCGCCGAAGCCATTAGGGGTTTATAAGCCGGGATTACAGGTGGATCATTTTTATTATGTTTCGGGCCATGGGCCGGTGCTGGTGGATGGTTCATTGATTATGGGTCGGGTCGGGGAAGATATGAATATGGAGGCTGGGAAAATGGCGGCGCAGCAGGTGGGATTGACGATTTTGGCTACTTTAATGGCGCAATTGGGGTCTTTAAATAAGATCAAACGTGTGGTGAAGGTATTGGGGATGGTGAATTGTACCTCGGATTTCGGTCGGCATCCTTATGTGATCAATGGTTGTTCGGAATTATTCGCCAAAGTTTGGGGGGAGGAGCATGGCATTGGGGTTCGCAGTGCGGTGGGGATGGGTACTTTGCCGGATAACATTCCGGTGGAAATTGAGGTGATGTTTGAGCTTGCGTAGCCCTAGCTTTGGCTCCGCGGTACCTTTGTCAATCCTTGCCGGTTTGACAAAGGTAAGTCGGGGAAATAGGTTTGTCAAATAACTAAGTTGATAATTTCATCCTGACCTTCCTAGCTTTGTCAAACCGGCAAGGATTGACAAAGCTAAGTCGTGGGGACCACATAGTCAAACCACTAAACTGATATTTTCAACATCGCCTTTAATGCCTTATAAGCCGGCACGCGAATTGATTCTTCCAAATGGATTTCAGGTAATTCATAGTACAAGGCATTGTACAATTTTTCCAAGGTATTCATTTTCATGTAGGGACATTCCGAGCAGGCACAGGTGTTTTGCTCGTTCGATGGCGCCGGAATTAAATGTTTTTGTGGTACGGCATGTTTCATCTTATGCAAAATACCTGCCTCAGTGGCGACGATGAAGGTTGAATGTTCAGACGTTTCGACAAATTTCAATAAGGCCGTCGTCGAACCCACATAATCTGCCTCCTTCAAAATTACCTCCTTACATTCAGGGTGTGCGATCAGCAAAGCTTCCGGGTATTCCGCCTTTAAAACCGCTAATTTCTCAAGTGAAATATCAATATGCACCATACAGGCCCCTTCCCATAAAATCAAATCGCGCCCCGTTTTATGCGCCACATATCGGCCTAAATTCGCATCAGGAGCAAAAATAATTTTTCGATCCGCCGGAATGGATTCCACAATTTGGACGGCATTGGATGAAGTACAAATAATATCCGTCATCGCCTTAATTTCCGCAGAACAATTAATATACGAAACCACCAAGGCCTCCGGATGGGCCGCCTTTAAAGCCGCAAATTCCTCCACCGGCACCGAATCCGCCAGCGAACAGCCCGCATTAAAATCAGGTACGACCACTTTTTTAGAAGGATTCAAAATTTTCGCGGTTTCGCCCATGAAATGCACCCCACAAAAAACAATTAAATCCGCCTCCGTTTTTTCCGCCGCCTGAGACAAACCCAAAGAATCGCCCACAAAATCCGCTAATTCCTGAATTTCCCCATCCACATAATAATGCGCTAAAATCACGGCGTTTTTTTCCTTTTTCAAACGCAGAATTTCCGTGATTAATTCAGCCCCTTTGGGCGTCGAACGGGCGATATAGCCCACCGCATTAGCTTCTTCTATTAAATTCATATCGCTTTTAAGCTTAAGTCCAAACTTTTTACTTGATGCGTCAGCGCCCCCACCGAAATAAAATCCACCCCAGTTTCCGCGTAGGCTCGTAAACTTTGTTCCGTAATTCCTCCCGAGGCTTCTGTGATGAACCGCCCGTCGATTTTCCGAATCGCATCGCGGAGGCGTGACGGACTGAAATTATCCAACATAATTCGTTGTACCCCACCAATCGCCATCACTTGCGCTAATTCATCCTCATTTCTTACCTCGATTTCAATCGCCAATGGCTCAGGCAACGTAGCATTATAGACAAACGCCTTTCGCAGGGCCGCCTCAATTCCTCCTGCAAAATCCACATGATTATCTTTAATCAAGATCATATCAAATAGAGCATAGCGGTGATTTTCCGCCCCTCCGATCTTACAAGCCCATTTTTCCGCCAATCGAAAATTAGGCGTGGTCTTTCGTGTATCCAATAAGTTGGCACGCGTTCCTTCTACTATTTTAACCAAAGAACGTGTATAGGTCGCAATCCCAGACATCCTTTGCATACAATTCAAGACCAAACGTTCTGCTTTTAAGATCGATTGGGCTAATCCCCGCACTTCCAACACCACTTGGCCCGGTTCGATCCAGGCGCCATCATGAAGGAAAACTTGGACCTCTAAAGCTGCATCAACTTCCTTGAAAATCGCCAATGCCAATTCCACCCCGGCCAATACCCCTCGATCTTTCACCAACAAAGCCGCACCCCCCACCGCATCCGCAGGAACCGTGGCTAAGGAAGTATGATCTCCTGAACCCACATCCTCTCGCAATGCCTCTTGAATAAAATGCCGAATGTTTGTTTCCGATAAATATGCGTACATGTTACCTAATTAACGATCCCAAATTTACGAATTAAAATCTTAGCCCGCGAAGAAATTGATTTCTAAAAAAAATATCCTATTTTTGCCTCTTATCATGCAAAACAAAGTCAAGATATTTCATTTAATCCTGTTCATCCCCGTGCTTTTTTGGCTCGTGGCAAAGCCGATTACCTTATTTTCGGCCGAAAAAACAGCGATTAAGACTGAAAAAAAAGGAAGCCCTGCGAAAGCAACGGTCTATGCGGAGCAACATATATATCAAGTTAGTTCCACCTCACAGGTTGATTTTCCTACTGATTTTGTCTTCAATTCCCTTCCAACGGTCTCGCTTGAACAACTGCAGAAACCCATTAAATTGCCCACTATCATTCATAGAACGCAATTTATGCGAATTTTATTGACTCAATTTATCGCCACACTGGCTCCCTGATGCGAGGTATCTCCTCCATTTTTAATTTTTAATTTCTAATTTTTAATTTCAGATCATGCGTTACAAAAGTGCCATTATTTGGCTGTCTACGATTATTTCAGCCTTATGTATTTTCTTCCTTTCCTTTACTTGGAAAGCCGACAAATTAAGAGATCAAGCCCAAGCCTATGCCACAAGCAAAGACGGGAAATATGATCCAGCGAAACGTTTACATTACATTGATTCTCTTTGGAAACAACCCGTGTATTTAGGATATACGTTTCAAGAGGTAACTCAATATGCCTTGCACAAAGGTTTGGACTTAGAAGGTGGTTTGCATGCCGTTTTGGAGGTTTCTCCAGTCGAGATTTTGCGTGCTCTTTCTGGCAAAAGCAATGATCCGAATTTCGAAAAAGCGTTGGTGCAAGCGAGTGCTAAATTAGCGAGTTCGAATAAGCCGTTCAATGAGCTATTCTATGATGAATTTGCTGCAGTGGCGCCCAATCAAACCTTAGCCTCCGTTTTTGCGAACTCGGTGAACCGTGGAAAAATTAGTTCTACATCGTCTGATTCTCAGGTCAAAAAAGTGATTGACGCGGAGATTGATGGTGCAGTGGATCGGGTTTACAAGATTATTCAAGCACGTATTGATAAGTTTGGAGTTGCGAATCCAAATATCCAACGTCTACCGGGTTCAAACCGAATCCAAGTGGAATTACCAGGCGTAGATAATCCAGAGCGTGCACGTAAATTATTATCGGGTGCAGCGAAATTGGAGTTCATCGAGTGCTTTGAATTAAATGAATATGGCACTGGATTAAATGCATTGGGTGCTTTATTAGATCAAGAAGCAAAAGCTCCAGCGGTAGCTGCTACGGGAGCGGCTCCGGCGGTGAAGGATACGGCGACGAATTCGTTGGCATCTCAATTAGCTAAACCAGCGGTAAAAGATTCAGGGAAAGCGAAGGCAGATACGTCGGCAGGTTCGGCTTTGACGAAATTATTCTTGCCATTAGGAAATGGGATTGGGGTGTATCGGAAAGATACGGCGCGGGTGAATAGCTTGTTTCGTCGTGCAGATGTGAAGGCATTTTTTCCAGCGAATTTAACATTTGCTTGGGCTGCGAAAGGAATTCCGGCGACGAATGGGGATGAGATTTTGACGTTGGAGGCTTTGAAGAAAGCGGAAGGTCAATCGGCTCCCTTGGAAGGAGATGTGATTACGGATGCGGCGCAGGATTTTGATCAAGCGGGTCGTGCGGAAGTAACGATGGCGATGAATGGAACGGGTGCGCGGATTTGGAAAAACTTGACGGGTGCGAATGTGGGTCGTCGGATTGCGATTGTTTTAGATGGTTATGTGTATTCAGCGCCAGTAATTAATGGTGAAATTGGAGGAGGTCGATCGTCGATTTCAGGAAGTTTCACGGTGGAAGAGGCGAAAGATTTAGCGAATGTGTTGAAGGCTGGTAAATTACCTGCGCCGACGCGTATTGTGGAAGATGCTTTCATCGGGCCATCCTTAGGAGCGGAGTCGATTAATCAGGGGTATATGTCCATGTTATTTGGATTGTTATTGGTGATTGTGTTTATGGTGGGTTATTATGGCACACCGGGTTGGATGGCTAATTTGGCTTTGTTCTTCAACTTATTCTTTATCGCGGGTGTCTTAGTTCAAATCCAAGCGGCATTGACCTTGCCGGGTATTGCGGGTATTGTGTTGACATTGGGTATGGCGGTGGATGCGAACGTATTGATTAATGAGCGTATTCGGGAGGAATTGCATAAAGGGAAAGGATTGTTGGAAGCGATTCAATTAGGTTATGAGAAGGCCTTAAGTGCGATTTTGGATGGTAACATTACGACGATTTTGGTGGGTGTTATCTTGATTATTTTCGGTTCTGGATCGGTGAAAGGATTTGGGGTGACTTTATGTATTGGTTTGGTGACC
>Ga0209499_1001343_pt1 | contig 17233 bp, 16 predicted proteins | sample C_130208_EF_Meta_FD_187306 | JGI IMG/M metagenome (GOLD analysis project Ga0209499, IMG submission 187306) | Freshwater microbial communities from Lake Croche, Canada to study carbon cycling - C_130208_EF_MetaG (SPAdes) (version 2) | ecosystem: Environmental > Aquatic > Freshwater > Lake...
CGCCTAAGCGCAATAATATCATATCTATCACAGCAATACGTTCCATTTCCCAATTGTTTAATTTGGGTTTGATGACTTCTTCGGAATACGCTTTTTTCTCTATTGCAGTTTGTAATAAATCGTTGGCAAATTTCATTTTTTCAGTTCCCACTAAATCCATAAAATCGATAGAAGCTGGTTTTTGTAAATAATTTAATACAAACCCAATCATCATATCCCCTTCATCTTCCCAATTACTAAAATGTTCATCAATAAATTCAAGTACACTTTCAGAGGCTATCATATAGGTACCAAAAATGTATTTAAGTATTTCCTTTTCTTTTGCTTTGTCCCTACTATCTTCCAAAATATAAGTTTTGTATAAAGCAGATTCGGACAAGTTTCTAAATAGCGTTTTAACCAAATCACCTTCTAACCATTGATGTGGTTTCACTAATGCAACTGCCTTTTTAAACGATTCAGATTCAATAGTTTGCCAAACTATACTATTGCCTGCTAATTTTATGTTGACCGACAAATCGGCTTGATTGGGTAAATTTTTTGAGGACCTTTGTTGGGATTCTACTTCGGCATATAGGGCTACTTGGTGTAGCAAATGAACCAAGAACACAAATAAATTACGGGTTTTATCAAATTCCTTTTGTAGTAATGAATTGGGATTACCTTGGTTTTGGTTTTCCACCATGTACAAGACCTGCATTACTTTTATTCTAATATTTCTTCGGTTCATCATAAGTATAAGAGCTAAACGGCTGCAAAGCTATTTAAATAAAAGGTAAAAACTGCCATTTTTTACCATAAACCTTTGCAAATCATGCAATTTTAGGCATAGATTTGCTTCCCTTGCACTTTAAAAACCAGAAAACTGAAAATTTGACCTATTCAAGGTGTAAAAATTTCAGTGGCACGGTTATCGATGTATAGGAATTACAATTTTTATTAATAAACTAAAAACGATAAAGTATGGCTAAGAAATTAAACATTACTCCTCTGCATGACAGAGTAATTGTTAAGCCTGCCGCTGCAGAAGAAAAAACAGCCGGTGGAATCATCATTCCAGATACTGCAAAAGAAAAACCACAACGTGGTATTGTACTTGCAGCTGGTACTGGTAAAAAAGACGAACCTGTAACAGTTAAAGTTGGCGATACCGTTTTATACGGGAAATACGCTGGAACAGAAATTCAAATTGAAGGTCAAGATTTATTGATCATGCGCGAAAGCGATATTTTGGCAATTGTATAATTGTTAGAAGCTGAATTATTAATTAACGAAATAAAATAAGTTTATATGTCTAAAATGATTTTTTTCGACTTAGAAGCGAGAAATAAAATGAAAAAAGGTGTTGACACTTTAGCCAACGCCGTAAAAGTTACCTTAGGACCAAAAGGTCGTAACGTAGTTATTGAAAAGAAATTTGGATCACCTTCAATTACTAAAGATGGTGTTTCTGTGGCAAAAGAAATTGACTTAGAAGATCCTATCGAAAATATAGGTGCTCAAATGGTGAAAGAAGTAGCAAGCAAAACCGCTGACCAAGCTGGTGATGGTACTACTACTGCTACAGTTTTAGCACAAGCCATTATTAGTGAAGGCTTGAGAAACGTTACAGCCGGTGCAAATCCAATGGATTTGAAACGCGGTATCGATAAAGCGGTAGATAAAGTAGTAGCTAGTTTAAAAGCACAATCTCAAGCGGTTGGTAATGATACTAAAAAAATTGAGCAAGTAGCTTCTATATCTGCTAACAATGACAATGAAATTGGAAAATTAATTGCCCTTGCTATGAGCAAAGTAGGTAAAGAAGGGGTAATTACTGTTGAAGAAGCAAAAGGTACTGATACTACTGTAGATGTAGTAGAAGGAATGCAATTTGATCGTGGATATGTTTCTCCCTACTTCGTTACCAATAGCGAAAAAATGGAAGCAGAAATGCAAAATCCATACATCTTAATTTATGACAAGAAGATTTCAGCAATGAAAGACATCTTGCATATTTTAGAGAAAGTAGCACAAACTAGCCGTCCATTGGTTATTATCGCAGAAGATTTAGAAGGCGAGGCAATGGCAACTTTGGTGGTGAATAAATTACGTGGTACGATTAAAGTGGCTGCTGTAAAAGCGCCTGGTTTTGGTGACCGCAGAAAAGAAATGTTGAATGATATCGCTATTTTAACTGCTGGAACTGTTATTAGCGAAGAGCAAGGTTTCAAATTAGAGAATGCCGACTTAAGTTATTTAGGACAAGCCACTTCTATTACAATAGATAAAGACAATACAGTGATTGTGGGTGGTAAAGGTAAAAAAGCAGATATCACTGCACGTGTGAATCAAATTAAAGCACAAATTGAAAATACCACTTCCGATTACGATCGCGAGAAATTACAAGAGCGTTTGGCTAAATTAAGTGGAGGTGTAGCTGTTCTTTATGTAGGCGCTGCTACTGAAACAGAAATGAAAGAAAAGAAAGATCGTGTAGACGATGCTTTACACGCTACTCGTGCTGCTGTTGAAGAAGGCATTGTACCAGGTGGTGGCGTTGCTTACATTCGTGCAGTAGCAAGTTTAGATAAATTAAAAGGTGCTAACGAAGACGAAACAACTGGTATTCAAATCGTACGTCGTGCCATTGAAGAACCACTTCGTCAAATTGTGAAGAATAGCGGTATCGAAGGATCTATTGTTGTTCAAAGAATCAAAGAAGGAAAAGATGACTTTGGTTTTAATGCAAGAACAGAAGTTTTCGAAAACTTATTCAAAGCAGGTGTTATTGATCCAACTAAAGTAACTAGAGTTGCTTTAGAGAACGCAGCTTCTATTGCCTCTATGTTGTTAACAACAGAGTGTGTGATTGCAGACAAGCCAGCCCCAGCAGCAGCTCCACAAGGTGGAGGACATGGTCCTGATATGGGTGGTATGGGTTACTAATATTGACCGCGATTTTTTCGCATCAAGAAATAAAAAAACCTTCTCTCGTTTTATCGGGGGAAGGTTTTTTTTATGTTCTAAGTTTAAAAAATATTGACTTTATGAAAATGGATTCCTGCTGTAATAGTAATTAATTTGAAACAGTAGTTTTATTTTCAAAATACAATTGAAACCCTTTCACTAATAATAGTTGCGCTATTCCATAAGTAAGCATTGTTATTACGCCTACATAATGAATAGTGGGTCCTGTTTTCTCCCAACTAAATTTATTAAAAGCCAATATGGTATCTGAGGTAATAAAAAACAACATACCAGGTATCCAAAATAAATGAGCAATTGTTTTACTGTTCGTTTTATTAGAAACATGTATGGCCATCAATGCAGCACTACTAATAAGCACCATGTAAACCAAAACAGGATAAATCAATGCACCCATTGCAGTTCGTAATTGATAATAAATAAAGAAGCAAAAACAAACTAATAATAAAGTGGATAAATAGATTTTAATTGACCTTGGTTTTGCAGGGCCTACTACTTTACTAAAAAATATAATATTAAAAATATGGGTGGTCATAAATGCCCCCATGCCAAAAATAAAATAATCATTGGCCAATAAAAATGCATCTCCTGCTAAAGAACCAAATAATCCAATCAATACCAACCACTTTCCTTTTGGACTATGCACATTGGTATTTTGCATCGCTAAAAACAAAATTAAAATGGGCAGCAAGCTTAATTTACTAACTACTTGTACTATTTTATAAGATTCGCCAAGTACTTGTGCATATAGATGAACAGACAATACTAAAATATAGAAGGGTATGCCCCATTTTTGAATAAAGGACTTCATAAGCTTTGCTTGATTTTATTTTGATTCAATTTATTATAAATTAAAAGTAAGGATTGAATGCCTAAATTAACTAGCAAAGCATAAATTTGTACAATGATTGATGCTGAAGAAGAAAAATTTTACCAGCAATGGGCTAAAGATAGATTGCTTCCCCAATTTAAACGAAAACCTTTTTTAAAGGGGTTAAGTTTAAGTTTATTGTTAGGAATGATTATTTTAATGATCGCAGAGATGGGTTGGTATGAAAGGGCCAATATGATTGCAAACTCTAGCGGTAATGGAATTTGGATGGTGATTGCTATTCTGATCTTCTCCTTTGGATTTGCCTGGATTTATCAACAATTTACCTTTGAAATGAATGAACAAAGGTTCCATGAATTAGAAAACTTAAAAAATAAAAAATGACCCATTTTGCCCTGAAAACCATGAAAAAAGCCTCTTTTTTAACTAAATTTACTGTTTTTTGCACCATTTTTGCCATTTTTTCCATAACAGCATGCCGTAAATCTTCCGTAAGCGAACAAGATCAAATGTTGGCCTTCGCAAAAAAGAAAAACATCAATTATACAGTAGACCCCTCCGGTATATGGTATGAAATTATAAATCCTGGTATAGGCATTAGACCAAAACCAACTAGCACAGTATCAGCAGCTTACGTAGGTACTTTTATGAATGAAAAAATATTTGATTCCACTTCAAAACCCATCGATTTTCCTTTGAATGGCGTCATTCAAGGTTGGACCATCGGCTTACAATTGATAGCACCTGGAGGGGAAATAAAATTAATTATTCCTTCCTCACTCGGTTATGGTCCAGCTGATTATGGATCAATTCCAGGTGGTTCTCCTTTATATTTTGACGTCAAATTAGCTACCATTAAGCCCTATTAGGCATCTTAATTATTTAGTTTATTTAAGATAATTTTGGCCTCTTTCCATTATATTTGCCGACTAAAAATCAGTTAACCACACTATTATGCAACTCAAAGGATTAGTGCGCTTTTTTACATTTGCGCTTATTTTAATTTGTCTTTACCAATTGTCATTTACATTGTTTGTAAGAAACCATGAAAAAGCAATGGAAGCAAAAGCCAGTTCTTGGATAAAAAAGTTCCCAAAAGCCGAACAAGTTTACCCTACTAACAAAGAAGAACAATTATTGTACAATGATAGCTTAAGTGATATCCAAAAAGTCTATTACAAGAGACTGTTGGATAGTACCAAGGATACTAAATTAGCCTTTGGCTTGGTGACTTATGGAACAGCTAAAGAAAGAGAATTAATGTTAGGCCTTGATTTACAAGGTGGTATGAGCGTTACCATGGAAGTAGGTTTGGATGGTTTGATAAAATCATTGGCCAACTATACCAAGGATCCCTCCTTTAATACTGCTTTGAATAATGCAGTGGCAAAAAAAGCCAATAACAAAGCTGATTTAATTTCCTTATTTAGAGATGAATACAGCCGGGTCAACCCTACGGGTAAATTAGCACACCTTTTTGCTACAAGAAGTAATGGAAAATTAAAATTTGATGCTTCTGATGAGGCAGTTGCCTCTTACTTAAAAGAACAAGCTACTCAAGCGTTCAATAATACCTACAGAATTTTAAGAACCCGTATAGATCGTTTTGGATTGGCCTCTCCTACTATTAATCCCGATCCTAATAAAGGCATTATCAATATAGAATTGGCAGGGGTAACAGACAAAGAACGAGTTCGCTCTTACTTACAATCTACCGCTAACTTACAATTTTTCGAAGTGTATACTTTTGAAAATAAAGATTTCCAAAATGGAATCGTCGCAGCAGATAAAGCGATCGAAGCAAATTTAAATGGTATTAAAGATACCAATGCTTCCACTATTGCAGATACTTCTAAATTAGGCATCAATAAAAATCCTTTATTAAAAACAGTTCAGTTCACTCAACCTTACCAAGGAAAAAATGGACAACCTATCTACCCTGCTGAAGTGGGCTACATTTTGAAAAAAGATACAGGTAAACTAAATAGTTATTTAGCACTTCCAGAAGTGAAATCTAAATTTCCATCCAACTTAGTTTTCATGTATGGTAAAATGGAATCTGAAGATGCAAAAACTAAAGAGGTGGTTCCTATTTATGCCATTAAGACATTGGAAAATGGCCAAGCTGAATTGGAAGGTGATCACGTTGCCAATGCTGCACAAGATTTTGACGAAAGAGGACGCGTAGCCATTAAAATGAATATGGATAAAATGGGTACTAGCATATGGGCAAGAATTACGACTAAAAATATAGGCAAACCAGTAGCCATTGTTTTAGACAATATAGTTTATTCTGCACCAAATGTAAATGACGCTATTACTACAGGAAACTCTCAAATATCTGGCAACTACTCTTTAAAGACTGCTCAAGATTTAGCCGAAATTTTAGAAAGTGGTAAATTACCCGCACCAGCTAAAATTGTTCAAGAACAACAAGTAGGTCCAACTTTAGGTAAAGCTTCCATTCAAGGAGGTGCCATGGCATTTGGAATTGCATTTTTAGTCATTTTTTCTTTGATGTTGCTTTACTTTAACACAGGCGGTTGGGTAGCAAACATTGCATTAGTTTTAAACTTACTTTTCACCATAGGTATTTTAAGTGCGCTTGGATTTACTTTGACTGCTCCAGGTATTGCTGGATTGGTATTGACCATTGGAATGGCTGTAGATACCAACGTAATTATATTCGAGCGTATTAAGGAGGAATTAACCAAAGGAAAAAGTTATCAATTAGCCGTTACAGATGGCTACAAACGTTCTATGTCCCCAGTATTGGATGCACACGTTACTACTTTGTTAACTGCATGTATCTTAGCCTATTTTGGATTAGGCCCTGTATTAGGCTTTGCGACCACACAAATCATTGGTATCCTTTTATCTTTGTTCTGTGGAATTTTAGTTTCTCGTTTAATTACAGATATTTATACAAGTAAAAATAGACACTTCGAATACTTCACTGGCTTGTCTAAAAAAATATTTCAACACGCTGCTTTCAAATTTATTGAATTTAGAAAGTATGCCTATATTTTATCAGCAGTCGTATTAGTAATGGGTATTGCTAGTTTCTTTAATGGATTTGACCAAGGTGTTGAGTTTGCTGGTGGTAGAAGTTATACTGTTAAATTTAAAAATACAGTAAACATAGAAACAGTAAGAGATGACTTGAAAAAAGTGTTTGGAGAAGCGCCAATCATTAAAACCGTAGATTCAAAAAATCAAATTAATATCACTACCTCATTTAAAATTAAAGAACAAGGAAATAATATTGATCAAGAAGTAGAAGGATTATTATTCAAAGGATTAAGTAATCAATTACCAGCAGGAACTACTTATAAAGAGTTTGAAACAGACTACAAACAAGGTTCTCAAACGGTATTACCCACCATTTCGGAAGACTTAAAAGCTGGTGCAACCAAAGCTACTATTTTTGCACTAATTGCAATTTGTTTATACATCTTTATTCGATTCCGTGATTGGAGGTATTCTTTAGGTACCATCTTCTCTTTGTTACATGATGTATTTGTAACATTAATCGTATTTAGCTTCTTAAGAAAAGTGGTTCCCTTCCCATTAGAAATTGATCAACATTTTATTGCAGCCGTTTTAACGGTAATCGGATTCTCTATGAATGATACGGTGATTGTTTATGATCGTATTCGAGAGGATAGCCAATTAATGAAAGGCGCAGACAATGCAACAATTATTAATAAGGCGATTAACCAAACATTAAGTCGTACTATTATGACTTCCTTAACGGTGTTCTTGACCATCTTAATCTTATTCATCTTTGGTGGAGAAGTAACAAGAGGTTTTGCCTTCGCTATGTTAATTGGAGTTATTACAGGTACTTATTCTTCTATATTTGTAGCGGCTCCTGTATTAGTTGATTTCTCGAAAACTAAACCATTAGGACGCGCAGAAAAGAAAAAATAATCATTCCAGATGAATTATCATAAAAAAGCCTCCCGAAAATCGGGAGGCTTTTTTATGATGCAATTTTTTTTATGCAATCTGAAATTTGTTTAACTAAGGTTTAAACTGCAAAGGAAGTACCGCATCCACAGGTACTAGAAGCATTGGGATTGTTGAAAGTAAAACCACGACTATTTAGTCCCCCCTTCCAATCTATTTGCATTCCATATAAATAAATTTGATGTGCTGTCTCTATACAACAAGGAATTCCTTCGAAAGTAAAAAGCTCGTCATCCGCTTTGGGTAATTCAAAACCTAAAATATAGGTCATTCCACTACAACCTCCCCCTTTCACACCGACCTTTAATCTTTGTTGTTGATCAAAATCAGGTTCTGCCATTAAACGGCTAATTTCTTCTATTGCACCGGCTGTAAAAGAAACAGGGGTACTTAGCATGGAGGTAGCGGAAGAAGCGGTAGGATTAGACATAAATAAATTTTAATACTACAAAAATACAAATTATAGCTGATGATGGGCAGCAAAGCCTATTTCGAAAATAGAAATAATTGAAGCCCTTCTGTTTTAATTTTTCGTAAATTTAAGGATGCAAAAAGGGGCTAAAAAGACGGATAGTGAAATAGCGATTAAGGAGGCATACACCAGTAAAGATTTACCCAAGAATTTAAATGGAAATTTACTACCAGGCGCTTTCCCTTATACCCGTGGTGTCCAAGCGGATATGTATCGAGGTAAGCTATGGACGATGCGTCAATATGCTGGATTTTCATCTGCAGAAGAAAGCAATAATCGATATCATTTTTTATTAGCACAAGGCGTGAAGGGATTAAGCGTTGCATTTGATTTGCCCACTCAAATTGGATATGATGCAGACGATGTGTTAGCAGAAGGAGAAGTTGGAAAAGTAGGCGTATCCATTTGTTCCTTAGAGGATATGGAACTTTTATTCAAAGACATTCCTTTGGATAAAATTAGTACTTCCATGACCATTAATTCTACCGCTTTTATTTTATTGGCTTTGTATGTTGCTATGGCAAAAAAAAGAGGGATTGCACTTGATCAATTAGCAGGAACTATACAAAATGATATTTTAAAAGAATACGCAGCAAGAGGCACCTATATTTATCCGCCAAAAGCATCTATGCGCATTATAACCGATATTTTTGAATGGTGTGGACAGCACTTACCTCAATGGAATAGTATTTCCATTTCTGGTTACCACATTCGAGAAGCTGGAAGCACTGCCGTACAAGAAATTGCTTTTACATTAAGTAATGGTAAAGCCTATGTTCAAGCAGCGAAAGAAAAAGGATTAGATATAAATGTATTTGGGAAAAGGCTTTCTTTTTTCTTTAATGCACACAATAACTTATTTGAAGAAGTGGCCAAATTTAGGGCCGCAAGAAAAATGTGGGCTCAAATCATGAAAGACCTTGGTGCTACCAACGAGAAAGCTTTGATGCTGCGTTTTCATACGCAGACGGGTGGTGCAACCCTAACGGCGCAGCAACCACTTAATAATGTGAGTAGAGTAACCATACAAACCATTGCAGCAGTATTAGGAGGCACCCAAAGTTTACATACCAATAGTTATGATGAGGCATTGGGCTTACCTACCGAAAATGCAGCCAGTATTGCACTTCGTACACAACAGATTGTAGCTTTTGAAAGTGGTATCGCTGACACTGCTGACCCATTGGCTGGAAGTTATTTTGTAGAAAATTTAACCAATGAAATAGAACAAAAAGCATTGGCCTTAATGAAACAAGTAGATGAATTAGGAGGAAGTGTTGCTGCCATTGAAAATGGATTTATGCAAAATAAAATTGCAGAAAGTGCCTATACTTATCAAAAAAATATTGAGACAAAAGAAAAAATTATTGTTGGTGTAAATGAATTCAAATCAATCAGCTCAGAAAAAATACCCATCTTAAAAATTGATGAAAATATCAGAACAACTCAAATTGCTAAATTAAATTCACTTAAAGCAAAAAGAAATCAAGTTCATGTAACCATTTGTTTAAATAAAATCAAAGAAGCAGCTTTGTCAACAACGAATTTAATGCCTTCCGTTATTGAAGCAGTTGAAGCCCATTGTACTTTAGGCGAAATAGCCAATGTATTAAGATTGGTGTATGGAGAATACAAATCTTAAAAGAATAATCACAACTCAATAAAAAAATCACCCATGAAAAAAATTTGTTTCTTAGCAGGTAGCTTAGTAATGATGAGCCTAAGTAGTTGGGCACAGGAATTACCAAAAAACTATAACCAACTTGTAAAAGAGGTCGAGCCACAATTAATAAGTTGGAGAAGGCATTTCCATGAAAATCCCGAACTCTCTAATCGAGAATTTAATACCGGTAAATACATTGCGGCATATTTAAAAACATTAGGTCTTGATGTGCAATACCCTATTGCTAAAACGGGTGTAGTGGCTATTTTAAAAGGTGGCAAACCTGGTCCAGTGGTAGCATTAAGAGCCGATATAGATGCATTGCCTGTAACAGAAAGAACCTCTATCCCATTTGCTTCTAAAGTAACAACCGATTTTGCAGGACAAAAAGTGGGTGTTAGCCATGCATGCGGACATGATGCTCATATTTCTATTTTAATGGCTACCGCAAAAATATTAACGGCCATGCAAAAAGAAGTACCAGGTACTGTCGTATTTTTATTTCAACCAGCTGAAGAAGGCGCTCCTGGAGAGGAAGAAGGTGGTGCACCCTTAATGATCAAAGAAGGCGTTTTAGATCATCCAAAAGTAGATGCTGTGTTTGGTCTTCATATTGAAGCACAAATTCCAGTAGGTACCATTGCTTATAAGTCAGGTGCATTTATGGCTTCTTCTGACTGGTTCACAATTAAAGTAAATGGAAAAGGAAGCCATGGTTCACAACCTTGGGGAGGCGTTGACCCAATTGCTGCATCGGCACAAATTATTGAAGGGTTACAACATATTGTTAGCCGTCAAATGGATTTAACCAAAGCACCATTGGTAATCACTGTTGGAACCATCAACAGTGGGGTTCGTTCTAATATCATTCCAGAAACAGCAGTCATGTCTGGTACCATTAGAACCTTAGATGGGGGTATGCAAAAAGAGGTTCATGAAAGAATAAAAAATACAGTAAAAGCAATAGCAGCTAGTTCTGGTGCTACAGCGGATGTTACCATTGATACAAAAACATTGGTTACGTACAATGACCCCGCATTGGTTAAAAAAACAGCTCCTTCCCTAATAAAAGCCGCTGGAGGTGAAAATAATATTCTAGAAACTACTTGGCAAACTGGTGCCGAAGACTTTTCTTTTTTTGGAGAAAAAGCGCCTAGTTTCTTTTTTTATTTAGGTGGATTACCGAAAGGAAAAAATGAAAATGACGCGGCATCACATCATACTGCCGATTTTTATATAGATGAATCAGGCTTTATTGTGGGTGTAAAAGCTTTTTGTCAATTGGTTTTTGATTACGGAAAAACAAAATAGTATTAATCCTATAAAATTAAAAAAGCTGCCCTCAGCAATAAGTGCAGCTTTTTTAATTTATTTGCAGACTATTTATAAAACTAAATTTCTTGCACCAAAAAGTAAGCTTCCAATTCTAACCATCGTGCTACCCTGTTGAATGGCCAACTCATAGTCGCCACTCATCCCCATACTTAAGGTTTCAAATTGTGCATTGTTCAACTTAGTTTTTACATGATTAAAAATAAGTGCTAAACTCCCAAATTCTTTTTTTAATACCATTTGATCAGTAGTAAAACTTGCCATACCCATTAACCCTTTAACCACTACATTGGAATATTGAGCCAATCGACCGCTGTCCATTAACTCCAATAAACTGGCTTCATCAAATCCAAATTTTGTTTCTTCGCTGGCAATATGTACCTGCAATAAACAATTAATAATACGTTGGTTTTTAATAGCTTGCTTATTAATTTCTTGAAGTAATTTTTCGCTATCTACCCCATGTATTAAATGTACAAATGGGGCTAGGTATTTTACTTTGTTAGATTGCAAATGTCCAATAAAATGCCATTGAATGTCTTTTGGTAATGCTGCTTCTTTATTTACTAGTTCCTGCACATAATTTTCTCCAAAAGCACGTTGACCTAAATCATATAAAACTTGAATGTCTTCATTGGGTTTAGTTTTGCTTACGGCAACCAAATTTACCATCGCAGTGTCCAACGCTGTTTTTATTTTTTGATAAGTGTCTTTGTGCACTGGCATTTTTTCTTTTTTAATATAATCTATACCACATTCATTTTCATAACTTAAGCTAGCAATTGTTAGTACGCCAATTTATTTTTTATCAACTGCGCTAACACTGATTTATCCTGCTCTTCCATGGTGGCAGTACTGTCTTGTCTATAATGACGTTTGAAAGCAAGAATGGCTGTATTCGTATCTTTGATATCATATCCCACCATGTTTAATGCCAATGGGATGGATAAACCATTTGGTAAAGAATCATTTAAGGTAGGTTCAAACCAGACACCAAATCCATTCAGTGCTAATGTTGACCATGGAAATAGAATGTTTGGATCTACCTTTCTCCCTGGTGCAATATCCCCATGTCCAATAAAATTATTAGGGGGTATTTTATAAGTTTCTTTCAATTTGTCCAATAACAAAAGCAAGCTAACTATTTGTGCACTATCAAAAGGTTCAAATCCATTGTTGTCTAGTTCAATGCCAATAGAACTAGAATTGATGTCTGTGTTATTTCCCCATTTAGCAACGCCTCCATGCCAAGCTCTTAAATAGTCGTTGAGCATATGATGAATGGTACCATCCTTACATATCACATAATGCGCACTCACTTTAGTCCTTTCCAATGTAAAGGTTCTCAAGGTTTGTTCACATGAGTTTTGTGCGGTGTGATGAATGATTACAAAATTTGGTTTGCGTAAATCAAAATTCGTAGTACCTACCCACTCTATTGCTTTTGGTAATTGATCAATAATTTGAATCGCAGGATTTTCTTTTAGTTTTTTAACTAAAATGGATCTTTGATGATGGTAAACACGATTTGTTTTTGCATAGGGAAATGGATGGCAAGCAAAAAAAGAAATAATGGCTATAAATACAAGCAGTAAATTAAATTTTCTAGCAAAAAGCATAGGGCAATTTTTTATGCTAAAGATAGCAAACTAGTGTCTATTTATGATACAAGAAGGTTCTTGTTGGCTCAAACAATGAAAACTTCCCAATCCCCATATAATATCTGTTGAATCGATGCCCACCACTTTTCTTGTAGTAAAACAAGATTGAATTATTTGCATAGCTTGATCGTCTTCCTTACATTTAAAAGTAGGTACCACCACATGTCCATTGCTAATATAAAAATTAGCATAAGAAGCGGGCAACATTTGTCCTTCATATATTACGGGTGAAGGCATTGGTAATTCCACAATATTTAATTGCTTGCCATTGAGCAAACGCATTTGTTTTAATTCCTTTAAATTTTGTTGCAGTATATCGAAATTAGGGGACAGCACTTTACTTTCTATGACAGTTATTACGGTGTCTTCATTTACAAACCTAACCGTGTCATCAATGTGACCATCTGTATCATCTCCTACAATACCATCACTCACCCACAACACTTGATCTATTCCATAATAATCACTTAAATATTGCTCAATTTGATTTTGATTTAAATGTGGATTTCGATTTGGGTTCAACAAACATGATTTAGAAGTCAACACAGTTCCAGTACCATTAAAATCCACGGAGCCTCCTTCCATAATAATACCAGGATTATATACAGGTAAGCCCAATACTTGACCAATACTAGTGGGTATTACGTCATCTAAATCATAGGGAGGATATTTTCCACCCCAGGCATTGATGTTCCAGTCGATGATTGCCTTAGGTTCCATCGGATTATCTCTTATCAAAAATGCAGGGCCATGGTCTCTACACCATGCATCGTTGGTGGGATGCAAATAAAATTGAACTTGATCTAAGTTGGCATTGGCCAACTGCAACATTTTTTTTGCTGCATTGCGCATTTTTTCATCTACTACATTAATACACACTTGCTCAGTTAGTGCAACGACTTTTATAAATTCAGTGTAAGAAGGATAAATACTTGCTATTTTACCCGGCCAACTTTCTTCTTTGTGTGGCCAACTTAACCACATAGCATCATGTGCTGCAAATTCAGCAGGAAAAAAATAGCCTAGAGATTTGGGGGTAGTGTTAGTCATTATTTTGTATGCATTTCTCCTTTGTACCTCTTAATTAAAATTATAGGATAATCTAATACTATTTATTATTAGCATCATCGTCAATATATCTTTTTTTGATAGGATCATAAGAATCAATTCTACGATCTCGTAAAAATGGCCAATGCGTTCTGTAACTATCCAATTTCTCTTTATCAATATCAATCACTGCTACTTCTTCTTGATCGTGGGTAGCTTCGTACAATAAGGTACCAAATGGATTGCTAACAAAACTTCCTCCCCAAAATTTCATGAGGCCATTTTGTTCTAAGCCTACTCTATTTACACTTATTACCGGCACCCCGTTTGCAATTGCATGACTGCGTTGTATCGTTTGCCAAGCATTGTATTGTTCTTTATTAGTAGCCTCGTCCTGTGCGGTTGCCCAACCAATGGCGGTTGGATAAAATAACATTTCTGCGCCCATCAAGGAAGTAATTCTTGCTGCTTCAGGATACCATTGATCCCAACAGATTAAAACCCCTATGGTAGCAAATTTTGTTTTGAAAACTTTATATCCTAAATCACCAGGTGTAAAATAAAATTTTTCATAATAAGCCGGATCATCAGGTATATGCATTTTTCGATACTTACCTAAATAAGTCCCATCTGCATCCAATACCGCTGTGGTATTATGGTATAAGCCTTCCGCTCTTTTTTCAAATAAAGAAGCTATGATAACGACTCCTAATTCTTTGGCTAAGGCTGCTAAGGTATTGCTTGTCTCACCTGGAATTGGTTCCGCTAATTTAAAATTATCATAGGCCTCTACATCACAAAAATATAAAGACGTAAAAAGTTCCTGCAAACAAATAATTTGAGCTCCTTTTTTTGCAGCTTCTTTAATTTTTTGAATTGCTTTTGATGTGTTGGCATTTTTAGATGCCTCACAAGTCATTTGAACCAATCCTACTTTAACTATGGCCATATTATTTACATTAAAACTGTTACAATATTAATCTATTAATTATCCTATTATACGCACATTTTTGTCCTCTATTGTAATTTTGTTTCCTAGGTTGTTTTTTGAATGATGGCGTCAAAACTACGAATACCTAATAACTTTTGTGAGATAAACCCTTCGGCATACTCCACCCCAATTTGATGACCCAACTCTTTTGCTCTTCCTTTCACAAAGTCTAAAAAAGCATTGCCCGATATAAAAGTAGCTGGCTCAGTTGAATTAGGATTGTAAAATTGAGAACTATGCGCCAAAATTGCTTCCATTTTTTTATCCATAAAAGCACTAATGTCTACTACAAAATTGGGGGTCAAATTCCTAGATTGAATATAATGAAAAACCTGCGTGGGTCTCCAAGGAGCTTGGGCTGCTCCATGATGCGTTGTTTGTACTTTAACCAAGCCAGATAAAAAAGCAGCATCCGCAATTAATTGCGCAGCACGTCCATGATCTGGATGTCTGTCTTCGGGTGCATTACAAAATAATATAGATGGTTTGTATTTACGTATGGTTTCTATAATAGCGAATTGATTTTCTTTATTGTTCTCAAAAAAACCATCCGCCATCGCTAAATTCTCTCTAACCCCAATCCCCATTACTTCTGCAGCCAACTGCGCTTCTTTTAATCTTTGAGCAGTAGTTCCTCTGGTGCCTAATTCCCCTTTTGTCAAATCAACAATGCCCACTTGCTTACCTTCAGAAATTGCTACCAACAAAGCGCCAGCACAACCTAACTCGACATCGTCGGGGTGGGCTCCAAAAGCAAGTATATCTAGTTTTTGCATCATTGAATTTTTAACTTTTTATATAGTTGAGTACACAAAAGTCTTTGTTGACAAAAAACCCTCTCTTACTTGCGTAAGAAAGGGTTTGAATAAGTATAAAAAGAAATATTTTTTAATGGTCTCTCTTTTATTTTTTCTTGGCGTAACGCTTATTGAATTTATCAATACGACCTGCGGTGTCTACCAACATGTTTTTACCAGTGTAAAAAGGGTGTGAAGTGTTAGAAATCTCCAATTTAATAATTGGATACTCTTTACCGTCTTCAAACAATACTGTTTCTTTGGTTTGTGCAGTTGATTTGCCTAAGAATTGAATACCGTTACTCATGTCTTTAAACACTACGAAACGATACGCTTCTGGATGGATACCTTCTCTCATATGTATGATTTTTAAGGATGTACGGGTTTTGCCGTACAATTTATTTAATAGGACGCAAATTTAAGCTAAACCTCTGTTTTAGCCAAATTTTAAGGGAGTTAATACGGAATTGACCAAATTACTTCATATTGATGTACTGAAGCGGTAAACCCAGGTTCCCAGCCCTACAAGAAGCGATTACTTCTTGTAAGTCATCAATTTTCTTGCCATTAACACGAACAATATCGTCCATAATGGCTGCCTGCACCTTTAAACCACTCTCTTTGATATGTTTAACTACCTTTTTGGCATCTTCTTGTTTTAGGCCATTTTTAACAGAAACCTCCTTTTTATAAATTTTACCACTGGGAAAAGCGTCTTTGGAAAAATCAAAGGCAGAAGCATCTATTCCTTGTTTCATGGCTCTACTTAATAATACATCTACAATTTGCTGAATTTTCATTTCTGAATCAGACTCTAATTTTAAAAGATATTCTTTTTTATTTAAATCAATTACTACATGATTGCCTTTAAAATCGAATCGATTGGTAATTTCTTTTTTTACAATATTTACTGCGTTATCCAATGTTTGAATATCTACAGAGCTGGCAATATCAAAGGATGGCATAATTTTAAATTTAAGATTTTACAATATTTTTTGGGAACCATTTTTTAGACATGAATAAGAAAACAAAACCTAATATAATTAATACTACAGAAATTAATTCAGCTTGAGTGGGTTGAAACGGTAAGGCAGTTATTTTATTATTGACCCTTATCTTTTCAATAAAGAAACGCTCCCCACCTGCAAATAGAAAATAAATCCCTGTTAAAATTCCAGGCTGGGTAATTTTTTTTCGAAAACTCCACATGATAAAAAATAATGAAAACATAATGATGATTTCATAAAATGTGGTTGGATAAACTGGCACTGGAAGTGCATTGCAATAATTTCCTACACAACCCGGAATGGGCACTCCTTCGTTGACTACATTGTGTGGATAGGTATAGGCCCACATCCAATCGGGCAACCAAGAAAATGGCTTAGTCGTTAAATTAGGAATTCCCCAATCGCCATCTCCACTCATATGACAACCAATTCGACCAGCAGCATAAGCAAAAATCATAACTGGTGCCATGGCATCTGCAAAATGTATTACCC
>Ga0209499_1001345_pt1 | contig 17219 bp, 13 predicted proteins | sample C_130208_EF_Meta_FD_187306 | JGI IMG/M metagenome (GOLD analysis project Ga0209499, IMG submission 187306) | Freshwater microbial communities from Lake Croche, Canada to study carbon cycling - C_130208_EF_MetaG (SPAdes) (version 2) | ecosystem: Environmental > Aquatic > Freshwater > Lake...
CCGCAACAATCGTGTCAAGGGAGATCTTCTTCTGGACGATCTTGCCTCGGGATCCAACACACAGGGCGTCGATGTGGGACGGGTCATCAAGCGTCTCGGCTGTGGACGCATGGAAGTCATGTACTTCGACTACCGTGGTGATGCCTGTCTCATTCAGGCACCTCTGCGCGGAGGCCTCCGTGGCAAGGGCAAGAAGACGGTCTGGGTCGATCCCGACAGCCTGGTCATTATTGCCGAGACGGAGCTGGGTGGTAAGACTCATGAGATCATTGCTGTCATGTCTCCTGAGCAAGTGGCCCAGTATCGCAAGATCGTTCCCGATGCTGACCCTCGACTCTTTGTGAAGGGAGGCATGGAGGGTGATCGCAAGGATGATGGAATTGAGTTCGACACGGCCGTCGAGGAGGAAATTGATGTGGATGCTATCTAGTAATGGGGTTGATCAACCTCACAACCGTAGGCTTCGGCGCCTTCACAATATTTTTACTTTATAACCTGATGGCGGAATCACGAAAGACCAAGGTCGAAGAACAGCGAGATATTCCGGGGTTCTTGGTTCCTATGCAGGTGGGCAAGGATCGGAATCTCGGTGGTTCTGCTCGTGATACGACGATGTATACCCAAAATCTCCGTCGTCAAGTCACGGTCAATGGATTCTGGGCCACGGGTCAACCAATGAAGGAGACGACGCACACAACTGGGTTTGCGACTGGTTCGCTTGATGTGTTTTCTATTTCAGATGTTTTTAGCTCGTAGTAAGCAAGATGAGTCAAGGACCACAGGGTCCTCCGGGCCCTCCAGGTCTTCAAGGAGCTCCAGGCCCTATAGGACCCGCGGGATTACAAGGTTCTCCGGGCTATAGTGGCGCAACTGGAAATACAGGATACACGGGTCCGACGGGACCGCAGGGAACTCAGGGAACACAGGGTGTTCAGGGAACGCAGGGATTTGCAGGTGCGACTGGATACACGGGATGGACTGGATACACGGGACCGCAAAGTACGGTGACGGGACCCACGGGTGCACAGGGTCTTCCTGGAACGGCAACAAACACAGGAGCTACAGGTCCTCGAGGAGCGACGGGACCTGGTGGTATTCAGGGCGCTCCTGGACCGGTCGGTCCGCAGGGTCTTGTAGGCGTGGGACTTACGGGTTTCACGGGTCCGGCGGGTCCTCAGGGTAATCAAGGACCTCAAGGACAGGGGCAACAAGGTCTGCAAGGATATCAGGGTCCTCAGGGACCGGTTGGAGTTCAGGGTAATCTGGGTCCCACCGGAATTACAGGCGCGACAGGACCTCAGTCAAATGTGACAGGACCGTCTGGTCCTACCGGAAGCCAGGGACTTCAGGGTCCAGCTGGATTTGCTGTAAACACAGGAGCCACCGGTCCTCGGGGTGTGCAGGGGTTTCAGGGCGTTCAGGGTTTTCAAGGCGTTCAGGGTTTCCAGGGAACTCAGGGTACTCAGGGCGTGCAAGGTTTCCAAGGTGTCCAGGGTGTGCAGGGTTTCCAGGGAACTCAGGGCTTTCAGGGTGTCCAGGGTTTCCAGGGTACTCAGGGATTCCAGGGCACTCAGGGGTTCCAGGGATTTCAGGGCGTGCAAGGCTTCCAGGGTACCCAGGGCTTCCAGGGTGCAACGGGTCCTATCTATGTGGGACCGCAGGGATTCACAGGCCCGCAGGGATTCACGGGACCGCAGGGTATGTTTGGTGTGAGTTCTGATCGTTACCTCAGTTACACCACAACGGCTTCATCGCCTATCATCCCTCCCAACACGACGAATTATGATTGCTTTGCCAACATTTCGTATGTTAACAATCTGAGCTCTCTTGGACAGGCCGGAATTTCGTTCACGCCGAGTACTGGAGCGTTCACTGTGGTAGCAAGCGATGGCTTGGGAACCTATGAGATTGAAGCCACCCTGGTTATCACCCCTGTCGAGCAACCCGCATCAATTACCTACAGCGTGCTGAAAAACGGGGTGAGCGTTCAGTCCACCTTGGTCAACACCTCCTCCTTGCAGGTCGTTGTACCTATTCGTATTTTTCAGCTCATGTACCCGAATGACTATATCAACATCAAGATTAGCACAGGAACCGTTGCTCATTTCACACTGAACCCGGGTTCGACGATGAACATGAGTCGTCTGTCGGTGGGACCTATGGGACCGACAGGACTTCCAGGAGCAGCAGGTGTTTCGGGAACAGCAACAAATACGGGTGCAACAGGTGCTACAGGACCTCAGGGTCTCCAGGGCTTCCAGGGTTTCCAGGGATTCCAAGGTCCTGCCGGTGCTCAGGGCTTTGCGACAAATACCGGAGCAACAGGTTACACAGGGCCCCAGGGCGTCCAAGGATTTCAGGGAACTCAGGGTGTCCAGGGGTTTCAGGGTGTTCAGGGATTTCAGGGAGTGCAAGGATTTCAGGGATTCCAGGGTGTCCAGGGCTTTCAAGGATTCCAAGGCGTCCAGGGTTTTCAAGGATTCCAAGGCGTCCAGGGTTTCCAGGGGTTTCAGGGTACTCAGGGTTTTCAGGGTACGCAGGGTGTCCAAGGATTCCAGGGTGTTCAGGGTTTCCAGGGCGTCCAAGGGTTCCAAGGTACTCAGGGTTTCCAGGGTACTCAGGGTGTCCAAGGATTCCAGGGTGTCCAGGGATTCCAGGGAACACAGGGTTTCCAAGGTACTCAGGGTTTCCAGGGTACTCAGGGTGTCCAAGGATTCCAGGGTGTTCAGGGCTTCCAGGGCGTGCAAGGTTTCCAAGGTACACAGGGCTTCCAAGGTACTCAGGGTGTCCAAGGATTCCAGGGTGTTCAGGGCTTCCAGGGCGTGCAAGGTTTCCAAGGTACACAGGGCTTCCAGGGTACTCAAGGCTTCCAGGGTGTACAGGGTTTCCAGGGATTCACGGGAAGTGTGGGACCCACAGGCCCCCAGGGTGTGCAGGGTCTACAGGGCGTCACGGGTCAGCAGGGTCCTTCTGGTGTGACGGGTCCTCAGGGATTTATAGGTTACCAAGGTGTCCAGGGGTTCCAAGGAACTCAAGGTAATCAAGGATTCCAGGGCGTACAGGGCTTCCAAGGAACACAAGGATTCCAGGGTACGCAAGGATTTCAGGGTGTACAAGGGTTCCAGGGATTCACAGGAAGCGTTGGACCAACAGGCCCCCAAGGCGTCCAGGGTCTGCAGGGTGTCACGGGTCAGCAGGGTCCTTCCGGTGTGACGGGTCCTCAGGGATTAATAGGTTACCAAGGCGTTCAGGGCTTCCAAGGCACCCAGGGCACCCAGGGTTTCCAAGGTACACAGGGCTTCCAGGGTGTCCAAGGATTCCAGGGTACACAGGGCTTCCAAGGTACTCAGGGATTCCAGGGTTTCACAGGAAGCGTTGGACCAACAGGTCCTCAAGGCGTCCAAGGTCTACAGGGCGTCACAGGTCAGCAGGGTCCTTCCGGTCTGACGGGCCCTCAGGGATTGCTAGGTTACCAAGGTCCTCAGGGTTTCCAAGGAACTCAAGGTAATCAAGGATTCCAGGGTGTGCAAGGTTTCCAGGGTGTGCAAGGTTTCCAGGGTGTCCAAGGATTCCAAGGCACTCAGGGTACCCAAGGTTTCCAGGGTGTTCAGGGTTTTCAGGGCGTACAGGGCTTCCAGGGTACTCAGGGCTTCCAAGGTACTCAGGGCTTCCAGGGATTCACAGGAAGTGTGGGACCCACGGGTCCCCAGGGCGTGCAGGGTCTGCAGGGTGTTACGGGTCAGCAGGGCCCCTCAGGTGTGACAGGTCCTCAGGGTCTGGTGGGATACACAGGTGCTCAGGGCTTCACGGGTCCTCAGGGTACCCAAGGCTTCCAGGGTGTCCAAGGATTCCAGGGTGTCCAAGGATTCCAGGGTACTCAGGGCTTCCAGGGTACTCAGGGATTCCAGGGTACACAGGGATTCCAAGGTGTGCAGGGCTTCCAGGGCGTTCAGGGATTCCAAGGAACTCAAGGTTTCCAGGGAACTCAGGGTTTTCAGGGTACTCAGGGATTCCAGGGTGTCCAAGGATTTCAGGGTACTCAGGGCTTCCAAGGTACTCAGGGATTCCAGGGATTCACAGGAAGTGTGGGACCCACGGGTCCCCAGGGCGTGCAGGGTCTGCAGGGTGTCACGGGTCAACAAGGTCCTTCAGGTGTGACTGGTCCTCAGGGTCTGGTAGGGTATACAGGAGTTCAGGGCTTCACGGGTCCTCAGGGCGTTCAGGGTTTCCAGGGAACTCAAGGTGTTCAGGGATTCCAGGGTGTGCAGGGTTTCCAGGGAACCCAGGGTGTACAAGGTTTCCAGGGCGTTCAGGGTTTCCAGGGTATGCAGGGATTCCAAGGCGTTCAAGGATTTACAGGTCCTCAAGGCACTCAAGGTTTTCAAGGTGTCCAAGGATTCCAGGGTGTCCAAGGATTCCAGGGTACTCAGGGATTCCAAGGTGTCCAAGGATTCCAGGGTGTCCAGGGCTTCCAGGGTGTCCAAGGCTTTCAGGGAACCCAGGGTTTCCAGGGTACTCAGGGTTTCCAAGGTACGCAAGGCTTCACAGGAAGCGTGGGTCCCGTTGGACCTCAGGGTGTACAGGGTCTGCAAGGTGTCACAGGTCAGCAAGGACCTTCCGGCGTGACTGGTCCTCAGGGTCTGGTGGGATATACAGGTGTTCAGGGCTTCACGGGTCCTCAGGGTCCTCAGGGATTTCAGGGAACCCAGGGTGTTCAGGGTTTCCAGGGTGTGCAGGGATTCCAGGGAGTGCAGGGATTCACGGGTCCTCAAGGTGCTCAGGGTTTCCAGGGAACCCAGGGTGTTCAGGGATTTACCGGACCTCAAGGTACTCAGGGGTTCCAGGGAACTCAGGGATTCCAGGGTACACAGGGATTCCAGGGTACGCAAGGATTCCAAGGAACCCAAGGTTTTCAGGGTACTCAAGGTTTTCAGGGAGTTACGGGACACTATGGAAATCAGGGCTTCCAAGGTGTCCAAGGATTCCAGGGTACTCAGGGTTTCCAGGGTACTCAGGGTGTGCAAGGTTTCCAGGGTGTCCAAGGATTCCAGGGTACGCAGGGATTCCAGGGAACCCAGGGTTTCCAGGGCTTCCAAGGTACTCAGGGTACTCAGGGCTTCCAGGGTACGCAAGGCTTCCAGGGTGTCCAGGGTTTCCAGGGTACTCAGGGCTTCCAGGGTACGCAAGGCTTCCAGGGTGTCCAGGGGTTCCAGGGTACTCAGGGATTCCAGGGCACTCAGGGGTTCCAGGGCACCCAAGGTTTCCAGGGTGTTCAGGGTTTCCAGGGAACTCAGGGATTCCAAGGTGTCCAGGGTTTCCAGGGTACTCAGGGCTTCCAGGGTACGCAAGGCTTCCAGGGCACTCAGGGTTTCCAAGGTGTGCAAGGTTTCCAGGGCACCCAAGGTTTCCAGGGATTCACGGGTACTCAGGGCGTCCAAGGGTTCACGGGAAGTATTGGACCTACGGGTCCACAGGGCGTTCAGGGTCTGCAAGGTGTCGTTGGACAACAGGGTCCTTCTGGCGTAACAGGCCCACAGGGATTAGCGGGGTTCACCGGTGTCCAGGGATTCACAGGAGCTCAAGGTGTGCAGGGTTTCCAGGGATTCACGGGTACTCAGGGTGTGCAGGGTTTCCAGGGAACTCAGGGTGTACAGGGATTCACAGGTCCTCAGGGTACTCAGGGTTTCCAGGGAACTCAGGGTGTACAGGGATTCACGGGTCCTCAAGGTGTACAGGGTTTCCAGGGAACCCAGGGTGTTCAGGGATTCACAGGAACCCAAGGCGTACAGGGCTTCCAGGGGACTCAGGGCGTGCAGGGTTTTACGGGAACTCAGGGTGTACAGGGATTTCAGGGAGTCACCGGACATTACGGAAACCAAGGCTTCCAGGGATTTACGGGTCCTCAAGGTGTTCAGGGTTTCCAGGGAACCCAGGGTTTTCAGGGATTTACGGGTCCTCAAGGTGTTCAGGGTTTCCAGGGTACTCAAGGTGTTCAGGGATTCACAGGAACCCAAGGCGTACAGGGGTTCCAGGGAACTCAGGGTGTTCAGGGATTCACAGGAAGTCAGGGTACTCAGGGTGTGCAGGGATTTACGGGTCCTCAGGGGCCTCAGGGTGTACAGGGATTCACAGGCACTCAGGGTACTCAGGGTGTGCAGGGATTTACGGGTCCTCAAGGACCTCAGGGTGTGCAAGGATTCACCGGTCCTCAGGGTACTCAAGGTGTGCAGGGATTCACAGGCACTCAAGGACCTCAGGGTGTGCAGGGATTTACGGGTCCTCAGGGTACTCAAGGTGTGCAGGGATTCACAGGCACTCAGGGTTACCAAGGACCTCAAGGATATCAAGGACCTCAGGGTTACCAGGGACCGCAGGGTCCTCAGGGACCTCAGGGTGTACAGGGATTCCAGGGAACTCAGGGCAACCAAGGTTACCAGGGTCCTCAAGGACCTCAGGGTGTACAGGGATTTCAGGGAACCCAGGGTAACCAAGGATATCAGGGTCCTCAGGGTCCTCAGGGACCTCAGGGTGTGCAAGGATTCCAGGGAACCCAGGGTAATCAAGGATATCAAGGTCCTCAAGGGCCTCAGGGTGTGCAAGGATTCCAAGGAACTCAGGGTAACCAGGGATACCAGGGTCCTCAGGGTCCTCAGGGTGTACAGGGATTTCAGGGAACTCAGGGAACCCAGGGTAACCAGGGATACCAGGGTCCTCAGGGTCCTCAGGGCGTACAGGGATTCCAGGGAACTCAGGGAAACCAGGGATATCAAGGTCCTCAGGGACCTCAGGGTGTACAGGGATTTCAGGGAACTCAAGGTAACCAGGGTTATCAGGGTCCTCAGGGACCCCAGGGTGTTCAGGGATTCCAGGGAACTCAGGGTAACCAAGGTTATCAGGGTCCTCAGGGACCTCAGGGCGTTCAGGGATTCCAGGGAACTCAGGGCAACCAAGGTTACCAGGGTCCTCAAGGACCTCAGGGTGTACAGGGATTCCAAGGAACCCAAGGAAATCAGGGTTACCAGGGTCCTCAAGGACCTCAGGGTGTGCAGGGATTCCAGGGAACCCAGGGTAACCAGGGATACCAGGGACCGCAGGGACCTCAGGGCGTACAGGGTTTCCAGGGAACCCAGGGCAACCAAGGTTACCAAGGACCGCAGGGACCTCAGGGCAATCAGGGACCTCAGGGTTACCAGGGTCCTCAAGGACCGCAAGGTAATCAGGGTCCTCAAGGTTACCAGGGACCTCAGGGCAATCAGGGACCACAGGGTTACCAGGGTCCACAGGGACCTCAAGGATTTCAGGGTAACCAGGGGTATCAAGGCGTCACGGGAACCACAGGACCCACCGGAACCTCAACCTCGGTATCTGCAGTTTTTACATGGACACCCCAGACAAGTGCCTCGGCCAGAAACTGGCGAGCTGTAGCCTCATCATCCGACGGAACCAAGCTGGCTGCCGCCCATCGCGGTGGATACATCTACACAAGTACAGATAGTGGTCTCACATGGACACAGCAAACAGGTTCTTCTACGTATTTTTGGAGCTCAATCGCCTCCTCTGCCGACGGAACGAAGTTAGTGGCTGCTGAAGACGGTAACAGCTCGGGTGGCTTTGTCTACGTAAGTAGCGACAGTGGTGTCACTTGGACACAGACGAGCGCGAGTTTTTTCCCGAAAGTATGGACTTCGGTGGCCTCATCTGCGGACGGATCGGTCTTGATAGCTGCTGACGGCGGTGGTGGATATCTGTATACCAGCAGTAACAGTGGATCAACGTGGACACAACAAACGGGCTCCGGAGCTAGAAACTGGACGGGAGTAGCGGTCACGGCAGATGGTGGCACATTCTTTGCAGTTCTGGGAGGACACCCTAGTGGATACGTCTATAAGAGTCTGGGTGGAGCGGTATGGTCAGCACTTACAAACTCTGGTTCACGAGACTGGAGATCAGTTGCAGTCTCCTTCGATGGAACCTATATCGCGGCAGCCGTATACGGTGACTATGTTTACATAAGCTCAGACGGCGGTGCCAACTGGACACAACGAACGGGCATGGGAACCGGTGTCTGGAACTCGATAACTATGTCCGCTGACGGCACCAAGATTGCCGTAGCAGATAACGGGGATCTGTCAACCATAGGAAGTGTGTACTATTCTGGTGGATACATATACACAAGTTCCGACATTGGTGTCACTTGGGTACAACAGAGAGATGTGGCTCAAAGATGGTGGAGATCAATCGCCTCGTCTTCGAATGGAAAACAGTTGGTTGCAGTAGTAGGTACCCTTGGAAATACGAACGGATACATATGGACTGCGATACCACAGACTGTTCCGACGAAAGCCTTTGTTCGGCAATATCTGACGGCTGGTCAGACATACGACATGGATAACGATCCTCCAGGAGCATCGTACTTTTTCGAGATATGCCCGACGATTGGTGCATGTGCCTTTTACTGTGGCTCTTGTGTCTTTCCCAGTGTACTCCTTCCTCATACAGCCGGTCACTTTGGAGATATTACGACAGTGTCCTTGAAAGGATGTAATCTGGGATCTGGCATCAACGTATACATCAGAACAAACGGTTCTGGATCAACCTCTAATGTCGTCAATAATCTCCGATCGATCATCGGAGCAGAGTTTTCGGTTGGATTCCCCAACTGTACCTGTTTTCCAGGATATATTGTGTTTCAAGGACAGGCCTTGCACTACTGTGGTACGTTTGCCGCCGAGCAGTATCACAATCTTGGACTCACGGGTTAAGACAAGGAGACGGCAATATAGAAGTTGCCATTTGACAGATAATAACGAGGATTCAGACCAGGAAACAGAGTATTCAGAGTGGCTTGAAAGCCCGCCCCATTCGTACTCAGGCAGTAAAAGATGTACTGTGTACCAAACCGGTATCGACCATCCTTGCAGAGATACGACGACGACGTAAACGACTGAGACCATACGACCTCTTGACCACGCCCACCCCCCTTTACCCAGTTGACAAGCTGTGTCTTTAGAAGTTCAGCATCTAAGGCGAATAAGGTCTGAAGACGAGCTGTATCATCATCTTGAGTTGAGTTCGTATTTGCGGTTGCATCTGTAACAACCTCAGTGAACGAAACCAGGGGAGCGAGCACGTATCCTGACGGTAAGGTAGTTCCAGTACTCATATTGCTATAGGTCGAGTATAATTTACATAGAGAGGAATTCCGTTAATTTTAAAGTTCATCATGTGATGCACATGACCACAAATCCATGCCAAAAGAGGATCGGTAAACATCTCCTCCTTTGGCGTACAAAACCCCTTGAAAGGGTAGATCTCAGGATTCATGGACTTGTACTCTCCATACAGACTGCCCTGAATCCGATCGCTGGGCATAAAGTGAGAGGCCAGAATCAACTTCTTACCCTCGGACTTGCAGGACTCGATGGTTGACACGAGAAACTGATGTTCGGCGTTCTGAATCGCCTTCTTCTCACGGGCTCCGGCAAGAACACCGTCTACCCAAAGACCGGGCTTGTAGTCGTCAGCCCACAAGGTGACCCCGGCCAGACGGATATTCGTCTCGGGAATATCGTAGTGTGTCTTGGTCAGCCACACCAAGACGTCCTCTCCCAGAATCGTGTTGACTTCTTGGATCACGGTCTTCATGATTGTCTCGTGATCGGACATCGTAATGATCTCGTCAATGATCGCCCCGTACTGGGGGACCGTGATTCGTGTGTAGTCTTGGGGGTGCTCATACTCCTGATTCCCCATCACAACAAAGACCTTCTGCCAGTTCCGACCACAGTACTCTAGAAACGAGTACATGAATGCGGAGGGTGTATTGAAGATGTCACCTGTTAAGATGAGAAAGGGAGCCTTAGGAGTGAGGAGAGTTGAGAATTCGGGTATCTTTTGATTCAGACGCGCATTCAAGTGATAATCACCACCCCATTGAAATACGAGCATTGTCTTACTAACGTAAACTTTTAGGCTGAAAATAACCATGTAAGGAAACAAGATGAGTTACTTGTCCAGGTATATTCCAGGACAGGGAGTGATTACCTGTGCCCCAAATGTCTGTGCAGGTCCGCTTGGTCCTCAGGGTCCTGCGGGTGGTCTGGGTCCCACCGGATTAACCGGTCCTACAGGTCCTCAGGGTCTTCCAGGTTCTGCCTTCAATCAGGGTCCTCAGGGTGCGACCGGTCCGACGGGTCCTCAGGGACCGACGGGAGCCACCGGTTCTCAGGGCTCAAGGGGTCAGAGTGGTGTGACAGGACCGACGGGCGCTACGGGTCCTACGGGACCTCAGGGTGTTCCTGGAACAGCAACGACAACGGGCATGACGGGACCCACAGGACCTATGACGGGACCCACCGGTCCCACAGGACCTAATGGTCTGGCCACAAATACAGGAGCAACAGGACCGACGGGACCGACGGGACCCTTTGGTCCTCAGGGTCCTGCTGGACCATCAGGAACAAACGGGCCAACGGGTAGGACAGGGCCAACGGGTGCCCAAGGCGTAGCCGGACCCACAGGACCGACGGGATCTCAGGGATACCAAGGACCTCCTGGACCGGCTGGACCGGTTGGATCTATTGGAAATCGTGGACCTACCGGACCCGCCGGCGGTGGTGCAGGCGCACAGGGACCCACGGGAGTAACGGGACCGCAAGGCGGAACATATACTGGGCCTACAGGTCCGAGGGGTCCCAATGTGGTTACAGGATCTACTGGACCTACCGGATTTACTGGAATAACAGGAGCCACAGGTCCGTCGGGACTGGCTGGACCTACAGGAGCTACGGGTCCTATGGGAACCACGGGAATGACCGGAACTACCGGTTCTACTGGAAGCACGGGTCCTACGGGACCTACGGGATCCACGGGACCCACGGGACCCACAGGATCTACAGGGAACACGGGAGCGGTCGGTTCAACGGGGCCGACTGGACCAAACTATCTTAACACGAGCGTTTCTTCCCTTACCCTATCTAGTAGCGCGAGCTTGTCAGCGGGTCAACCCCTTACGTTAAGTCAAACGGTTGGAACCAGTCAATACATCTTCATAAGTGGATATGTAAATGTGCAATCGGACGGTACATATAACATCATCGGCGTGTATCCTACACTTTTGACTGGTACCTGGTCGATCAATGTGACTATCTTGGCGGTATCTGCGGTTAGTTTTTCTTCAACTTCGGTTGCTCAAGTATATTATTACCCCGTATCATCGTAATAGAGTACAATGTACGGTGGATTCTCGCCTCGTGCAACCACAAACTGTACAACTCCTCTATCTTACGTCCCTGGAGCCTTAACAGGCGTGACCGGATTCCAGGGATCTGTAGGGCTATCTGGTTTCACGGGATCAACAGGAAATACAGGAGCTCAAGGACCTAATTCAACGTATGGAGCCACTGGACTCGTGGGACCCGTTGGACTATTCCCGATAGGATTTATCGGACCTACGGGTGCAACTGGTTTGGTAGGAAGCGACGGGTATACGGGTATACGCGGAGTACGTGGACCATCTGGGGTTCCTGGAACCTTAGATAGTGTGGGTGCAACAGGACCCACAGGTCCGGGCCGTGCCGGTGCGACGGGTATGAGAGGAGAAACAGTAGACACAGGTGCTACTGGATACCGTGGATACACGGGTCCTGTTGTTGTAGGACGAACCGGGCCCTTTGGTACTCCAAATCCATACACTGGAATGGCTGGGCCTACGGGTTATACGGGTCCAACAGGCTATGCTCCGCCCGGACCCATGGGGCCTCGGGGATTTCCAGGTATTCCCGGAACCGGAGCAGGACCCTCGGGAGCTGATGGTCCTACCGGAGAAACAGGAACTTTGTTTGTTGGAACAGCATCTACAGGTCCTACGGGACCGACGGGATACACGGGATACGTTCCCTCAATCTATACAGGTCAAACAGGTCCAACCGGTCAGTTTTATAACTCAACGGGTGGTGTTATTCCGTACTCGGGGACGGGTATAACCTATTATAACTCCTCGGGTACAGCCATCGATTTCAATCAATATGTAGGTAGCACAGGTGCCACAGGATATACGGGACCTACAGGAATGAGTGGTAAACAAGGGCCTACAGGATTAACGGGTCCAACAGGGTTCTCACCTCCTCAGGGACCACAGGGACCTACGGGATACACAGGACCATCAGGAAGCACCTCAAAATACACAGGATCTACAGGTCCTACAGGTACATCTCCAACAGGACCAGATGGAAAGACCGGTTCGACAGGGATGACCGGTAAGTATCACTATCTTATGGGAACCGTTGACTGCTCAAATGCAGGTGGGTATTTTTTAGGTTCACTTTCGAACTACACTCTAACCTATGATGGAGATACCGGGAACACAACTCTAAAGAGTCCACTTGCCTTTGCTTGGAAGGTGTACACTCCGGCCAGTACGGGAAACATCATATATTCTGCCGGATTCAATCCAAACAACTCATACACTCAGTACACAAGCATATTGGTTTCTGTAGATGGACCGAGCCCGGCAGCCGGTGATATCCTAACCGTCTTCTTTTATGCGAACTTGAAAGATACGAGTTTACAAGCCGAGGGTGTTTTCGATATGCCCTCAGGACCCATCACACCAACGATAATTCCTTGATAACAAGTCTTTGAACTACAACAATGGACTATCTGCTGGACAAGGATCACTGGGCCTCGCTGGTCCGTGATTTCAAGGACTCCGAGCGGGAATACAATATCTCCGCCTACAACTCTGAACAACTCGCACGGGATATCCTTGCGACTGTTCGTGGTCGTATTCGACAGATGCAGCTCTTCAAGGAGCATCGAGGAGAGGAGTATGAGATGATGGTCAAGAAGCTGAACAGCCTGTACGACGAAGGAGCTGTCCGTCGCCTTCTGGACGATGATGAGTTCTGGGAAGCCACCTTTCGTCTTCGCTAAGACTATGGAGGCCTTTGCAACAGAGTGGACAGAGTGGGCGGTCCACAAGATTCTCTTTTGGGAAACGGATAACGAACGGAAGGGCAAGCTCCTGCGATGGGTTCATCATTTCATGTCGAATGCCTTACTCATCATGATTGTCATCTCTCACACCATCTATCCGGCCTTCTGGCTTCAAACAATCATCCTGGGTTTCTGCCTTCTGGTGTGGCTTCAGCACGTGACCTGCAACGGTTGTGTCTTAAGCAAGGTCGAGCAGAAACTGATAGGGGACTCCAAGAGTTTCATTGATCCCTTTGTGGAGATCTTCCACATCGTACCCACACAACAGATCACGATTGCGATTCTGATTCTAGGAAGCACTCTGGGAGTCATCATGCTCAGTCTGGAGTGGGTTGCTCGGGTTCATCACAAGCTGATTCCGATTGTGAATTCGGCTACAAACTACGGCATAGCGATCTTATCCAAAACGGAATAATCTACACGGAAAGATAAGTAGTCTTAAACATGGGTGACACTATCGTAGGCGTCCAGTTTGGCATTGCAAACCCCGACAACCTTGCCAAGCGCTCGGTTGTAGAGGTCACCACAGACAAGACCTACCAAAGCAATCAACCCGTTCCCAATGGCGTCTTCGATGCTCGGTTTGGCGTCATTGAGAACGGTAAGGTCTGCCCGACGTGCAAGCAGACCAACCAATTCTGTCCTGGACACTTTGGCCATATCCAGATGGCCCGGCCGGTCTATCTCTACCAGTTCTTCGATGTGATCGAGAAGCTGGCGAACGTGATCTGTCTCTCCTGCTCGAACCCGCTGTCGAGTCCCGAGGAACTGGCGAAGTATACGAAGGGAAGTGGCCTGTCTCTCTTCAAGGAGGTCCGTGATCTCCGCCCCACGCCGAAGAAGGATGAGGTCTTCGCATGCCGGACCTGTGCGACGCCCCTTCATCGCAAGATCGCCAAGGTTCTGGGCAAGGCTGCGACGCTGGAGGGTCTGGGCTTTGGTGATGAGCCTCCGACGCCGATTCAGCCGGAGCTGATCCTGCGGGCCTTCCAGCGCATGACGGACGAGACCTGCCGTCTGCTCGGTTTCAATCCCGAGTTTGCGCGCCCTGAGTGGATGATGTGCACGGTCCTGGCTGTGCCTCCGCTCACGGTCCGTCCCTCGGTCGTGATGGATGATAATCAGCGGATGGAGGATGACCTGACGCACAAGCTGATCGACATCCTGCGGGCCAACGACAAGGTCCGTGACAAGATCGACAAGGAGGAGTCGGCCGATCAGCTGGATAAGTACACGGCTCTTCTGCAGTACCATGTGGCGACCTATGTGGACAACGACATCAAGGGTCTGGAGCCCTCGGCTCAGCGCTCGGGTCGTCCTCTGCGCACGCTGAAGTCCCGCTTCGGTGCGAAGACGGGTCGTGTGCGTGGTAATCTGATGGGTAAGCGCGTGGACTTCTCGGCACGTTCGGTCATCACCCCCGATGCGAACATCGACCTCGATGAGCTGGGTGTTCCGGAGGAGATCGCGACTAACCTCACCTTCCCGGAGATCGTCTCGGCGTACAATCGCGAGCGCCTGATCGGGTATGTTCGCAACGGCCCTGACAAGCATCCGGGTGCCAAGTCGGTCTATCTCAAGGCGGATGACCGGACGCTCAGTCTTCGCTACGTCAATCCCGATACGGTGGATCTGCGTGAGGGTGACATCGTTCACCGCCATCTTATCAATGGGGACATCGTGCTCTTCAATCGTCAGCCCTCGCTTCACAAGGCCTCGATGATGGCGCATCGAGTGGTGGTTCTGCCGTACAGCACCTTCCGTCTGAACGTCTCGGCCACGCGGCCCTACAATGCAGACTTTGACGGCGATGAGATGAACATGCACGTACCTCAGAGCATCGCCTCTGCCACCGAGCTTCGGTACCTGGCCTCTGTGCTGCGGAACATCATCAGCCCTCGTACGAACAGCCCCATCATCCAGCTCTTCCAGGACACGATGACGGGTGCCTACCGTATCAGCCAGCCGGGCGTCAAGGTCCCTGAGCATCTGGCGATGAACATCCTGGCTCGGATCAAGCTTCCCTTTGCTCGCAAGAATCGGCCCTGGACGGGTGGTGAGCTGATCTCCTGTGCCTTCCCGATGATGAATCACAAGGGCAAGATCACCCTGGTCAACGGCCAGCTCAAGGAGGGCAACATCATCAAGAAGGCTGCCTTCGGTTCCACCTCGGAGGGTCTGCTCCACGTGGTCTACAACGACTTCGGTCCTGAGCGGTGTGGCAAGCTGATCAACGACATTCAGTCGATCGTCACGCAGTTCAATCTGTACACGGGTTTCTCGGTCGGCACCTCGGATCTGATTGCGAACCAACAGACTCTGGACTTCGTGGCCGATCAGCTGAAGACGGGACGTGAGCGGGTGGCAGCGATTCTGTCGGACATGCATGCCGGTCAGTTCGAGAACCTCTCGGGTCTGTCGAATGGCGAGGAGCTGGAGGACAAGATCTCGTCCGCTCTGAAGGATGTCGCAGCCAATATCAACACCAAGGTGATCGAGTCGCTGGACAAGAACAATCGTATTGTCCAGATGGTTGACTCGGGGTCCAAGGGTGGTGAGCACAACATCACGCAGATGGTGGCTCTCCTGGGCCAACAGCTCATCGAGGGTCGGCGTGTTCAGTACACCCTGCAGGATCGGACCCTGCCTCACTTTGCTCGGTACGATGACGGTGTGGAGTCTCGTGGTTTCGTCCAGCACTCCTTCGTCGACGGTCTCATGCCTGCCGAGTTCTTCTATCACGCCCAGGCAGGTCGTGAGGGTCTCATTGATACGGCCGTCAAGACCTCCGATACGGGCTACATTCAGCGTCGTCTGATGAAGTCGATGGAAGATCAGCATGTGGAACACGACGGAACGGTCCGTAACGTGACGGGCTCGGTCATCCAGTTCGTGTACGGCGAAGACGGTGTGGATACCACGGCAGTGGAGTCGCAGGAGTGTCGTCTGGCTCTGATGACCCTGGAGAACATCTACAAGGAGTACTCGCTGTCGGTGGCTGATGTGAATGCCTTCCTGACCGAGGAGGTGACGGAGGCTCCTGACTTGGTAGAGGAGATCGTGGCGGATCGTGAGATGTTCATCAAGAACGTGTTCCGCTATCGCAAGAACGATACAGTCCTGGCTCCTGTGCACCTGAAGCGTCTGCTGGACAAGTACGGCAATCCGTATGCGACGAAGACAGACCTGACTCCTGCCTATGTCGTGGCGATGATTGGACGCTTCATCAAGGAGTTCCCGTACAGCAAGGTCTTCCACGCTCTGCTGCGGTACTACCTGGCACCCAAGAAGGCCATCGTGACACACCGTCTCAGTGTGGCGCTCTTTGATGAGCTCATGACGGACATCCGCTTCCGCTACCTCAAGTCTCAGGCCCACTCCGGCGAGATGGTGGGTGCTCTGGCTGCGCAGTCGATTGGTGAGCCCACGACCCAGCTCACGCTGAACACCTTCCACTCGGCAGGTACGGTCAAGGCCAACGCCACCTCGGGTGTGCCTCGTATTGAGGAGCTTCTGAGTGCTTCTGCTAATCCCAAGAAGCCTGGTAACACGGTCTACCTCTCGCCTGACATCGCCTACTCGCAGGATGCGGCGATTGCCAAGATGAAGGAGATCCAGCGCACGACTCTGCGGGACATCACGAAGTCGGTGCGGATCTACTACGATCCCCACAGCAATGCCGTGGAGGACGATGCCGAGATCCTGGCTCTGTATGAGGAGTTCTCCCTGGCCAACGAGGAGTCCTGTGCCTCTCCCTGGGTGATGCGTCTCGAGCTGATTGACGAGAAGCAGGTCGCTCGTAATACGCTGGATCTGACAGAGGTCCAGGCCAAGCTCCGTAGCAACTCCCAACTCAAGCTGGTCCAGTGTCTGCACTCGGACGCCTCGGCGCAGAAGCTGATCCTGCGCCTGATGTTCGATGCCTCGGCCATCAAGAACCCGACGCAGCTGCGGTTCCTGGAGGATAAGGTTCTGGATACGGTGCTCACGGGTGTGGATGGTGTCGGCGGTGTGCACATCCGCAAGGTCAAGAACGAGCTGGTGTACAACGAGGCGGTCTCGGGCTACGATCAGAAGGAGCAGTATGTTCTGGATGTGGACGGCACGAACCTGTACCAGCTGATGACCTTCTCTGGGACGGATGGGACTCGGACGTTCTCGAACGACATCCACGAGATCAACGATGTCTTCGGGATTGAGGCAGCCCGTCTGTCGATCTTTGA
>Ga0209499_1001346_pt1 | contig 17216 bp, 15 predicted proteins | sample C_130208_EF_Meta_FD_187306 | JGI IMG/M metagenome (GOLD analysis project Ga0209499, IMG submission 187306) | Freshwater microbial communities from Lake Croche, Canada to study carbon cycling - C_130208_EF_MetaG (SPAdes) (version 2) | ecosystem: Environmental > Aquatic > Freshwater > Lake...
TTTGATGTTCTTTACAATAACGAATAATCTTGGGATATTGAAATAGCAGTTGAATATTATTGTTCGCAGGTAAACAAGTTACTTTGCCTCCAGCTTTTTCTATGGCTTCAACCAATTGATTTTTCCAAGGTAAAAAATAAATATAATGAAACTCAAATTGCTCTTGATGATGAGATTTTAAAGTTTCTGGCAATAACATTTCGGCACCACCACGACCTAAGGATTTTATGATGTGGAGAATTTTAATTTTCAATTTTTAATTCATTTTTAGTAAATCTATCACTTAATTTTCGCCCAATTTTTATTGATTTCTTTTCAATTAATTCCAGTGATAATATTGCTAAGATAAAAGTAACTGTAAATTTCAAAATAAAAGTAGTATAAGGAAGTAAAGTAGAATGCCATAAAAACCATCTAAAAACGGGAAGATGCCAAAGATACAAAGCATAAGATATTTTCCCAAAATAGACAAAAAATCTAGAACCAAGTATTTTGCTTAAAATACTGTCTTTATTTTGAACTAATCCAAGAATTAAAAAAGCAGAAATTATTCCAAAAATACCTCTAAAATCATTATTAAAAAGTGCAGAAGGAATAGACAAAGGAAATATACCTACAATAACTAGTATAAAAAAAGCAGCAATTGTTATAAAATTTGAAATTCTTAGTGTTCTAATTTTCCATCGTAACAAAGCAAATAAACAACCTATAAATAACGATTCAAATATCAATGCATTTATAACAGGAATAAAGTTTGAAAGTTTGACAAACCAAATTACTACAATAAAAGACAGCAATCCATACAAAAGTTTATTAATAGTAAAGTATCGTAAAACAATTACTAATGTAAATGGCCAAATAAAATAAAACTGTTCTTCAACAGCTAATGACCAAGTGTGCCCTAAAATTAATGATTTACATTCCCATAAATAACTAATATTATTCAGGTAAATTGTAGAAGCAAATATTTCTTTTTGAATTATAATTTTTGAAAAACTATGAGCAAAAAAAATAGTATAAAAGAAAACAATGAACAACATTAAATATAAAGCTGGAAATAATCGGAAAATTCTTCTTAAATAAAAACCACTTAAACTAATACGTCCGTTGTTATAATATTCTTCTAGAAGTAATGTGGTGATTAAAAACCCTGAAAGAGCAAAAAAAATATCAACACCTACGGAACCTCCATTTCCAAACTGAAAATGAGCATGTAAAAGCATGACCAAAAATACTGCTATACCTCTTAATCCGTCCAGAGATGGGATATAGCCAATTTTATTTGAAAATATTATATTCATTCTGTAAAGTAGTTTTTATTTAATATTACATACAATTATCAGATTTTTTAATTTTATCAAATCTATAGTTATATCTGCATCCCTGTGATTTTCACGATCACTTTCGCATAATAAATAGCTGTAACGAAGTTTGGCAAGTCTAGCCATTGAAAAAAAACACCAATAATCATTATTATGCGCCTTTAATTCTATCACTTTTGTCTCAGGTTGCATAAATAATATATTAGTTAAGCCAGCACCATGTGGCGCTATAACTATTTGAGTTTCATAAAGCAATTTAATTTGATGTTCAATAGTATAATCTTCCAAGAATACAGTTTCGAAGTTATAATTTGAAAGTAAAATTGATAAATCATCTTGATTAACAATTTTTCTTCTCGTTGCTTTTCTCCTACTAATATAAATTTTTCGAAACGGCTTAATTTGTTCCATTAGGTTAAGTTTTTGAAAAAAAGCATTACGCATATTCAATAAGAATGGTTCATTATAAGAACCTACCACTGGTATTTTTATAGAATGTAATTTAGAAATTTTTATAGATTTATGAATATCATAATAATAAACTGGGTATCCCAAAAGTTGGAGAGTTTCATTTATGTGCTTATGTCTAATGGAAGAAGAAACTAATAATACAGGAATAGTTGTTTTATCATTGACTCCATATAAAGCTACTAATGAAGGTAAAGTTTCAGTCATCCAATGAAAATAATTAGCGCTCCAATCTTGAATACCTAAATAAGCTTCCTCAATAGTTTCTTTTGACCTTGCCCATTTCTTAACTATACTTTTAAAATAATTTTTATTTGAAGGTTTTTTATGATGAGTTAATCCATATAAATGTTTTGAATTTGAAAAAACTAAATTATTACAAACAGTAGCATTTTCTAATGTTATTAAATCAATTGATTCAATAATGTTATTAAAATTGACATCATAAAACAAAAACCGATCTGATTCACTAAAGTTATCTGGAACAGAATAATGTATAGTATAGTTAGGGAATAACTGCATTTATAATTTAATATTTTAGTAAATAAAATTAAATAATATTTTTATGTGTACTTTTTAATTATTAAGAAATAAAATTAACACAATTTGAGAAGATGAAACTCTATAATTTTATAATTAGTAAAACTTTTTTTACCACTATTAAATAATTAATAACAATAATTTTTAATCATATAATCGAATAATATACATTTATAAATGCATACGTATTCTTTTCTAAATCAAATCTTTCAGTAACTAAAATTTTTGATTTTTCACTAAATGAAGACAACATTGAAGCGTTTGTTAATAGTTGATCACACTTAAGAGAAAATAGTTCAATATCATGATGAGAAACTAGCAAACCATTTTCTCCATCAGTCAAAACTTCTTTGACGCCTCCAACATTTACAGCAACCGTTGGAACTCCCTGCATAGCAGCTTCTATTACAACTCCTGGAACGCCTTCAACAGTACTACAAAGTAACATGATTTTACTAATCGCCAACCAATCCGTTATATTGGTTTGTAAACCTGGTAAGAGAACCGAAGTAGTTAAATTTTTACTATGAACTAAAGCATTTATTTCTTTATTTAGTGAGCCATTTCCTAACAGTACTAGTTTAATATTAGTATATTTAGATACTAACATTTCCCAAACATTAAGTAAGAAATGGTGATTTTTTTCTACTGAAAAATGACCTATGTGAATAAAAACAAAATCGTCATCAGAAATTGAATATCTTTTCTTAATCACCTCAACTTCTGATAAATTGGGTTGTAGTAATGGGATTCCTCTTCTAATTACTTGAGCTTTACTTTCGGAAAATTTGAAAAAATTATTGAAATCTTGAAGCGCCTCTTCTCCAACAGACACAACTTTATCAGTCTTGGAAAACAAAAATCTAAAAAGATAATATTTAGGTTTTGTGTTTACCCATTTGCTGATTATGCTAATATTTCTATAAACCAACTTTGCTTTATCACCTAGTAACTTTAAAGCTACTAAATACCTCAATGTATCACTACCGTTAGCTTGAACAATATCAGGTCTGTACTTTGAATAAAGCCTTGCCAATGCTTTTAGTTTTTTAAAAGATAACCAAAACGTAGAGTCTGGCAAGTCAACATTAATGGATTCCTTTAAAATCAGAGGATTTTCACCTTTGAAGGAATATAATCCTACCCAAATAACTTTATGCCCTTTTTCAACCAAAGATTTAGATAAATTAAAAGCCGAAATTTCAGCACCTCGATATTGCCTTTTGGTGACTAGCATTAAAATTGTCAACTTTTTATCAGTCATTTATAGAAATTTGGATCTTTTTACCTGAATATCTCCACAAAACAATCCGTCATTATAATTGAATGTATGCGTTCCTAAAATAGATTTCTTCCAATTTGGTGAAAGCTGAGAAACCTGAACTTCCTCAAAATCGGTTTTAGTTAAAGTAGTGATTTTAGAAAATTGTATACGATGACCATAACGCGGGGTACAACATTGTGCCGAACGAATTAAATCGCCATTTTCATCTTTAAAAATAGCTCCAGCTGGTCTTGAAATTCGGGCATCTCTATAAATTGGATTCAACGGATGGGCATTTAACGGTTGATTAAATAAATCATCAGTATAATAAATATGCAAATACATATCACTACTAGAATCCGAAAAAACCCTTTGATTACAGAACAAAAACCAAGTTCCGTTATGTTGAATTAATGTTGGATCATAAGCTTTGATTCCCTCCAACAACTTTTTGACTGGCGACCATTTATTTGGAAAAACATCCGCTTTGTATAAAGTTAATGCTTTTGAAGCCGCACTTTCTGGACAACAATAATATTCAGCATCTATTTTATAAATGGATGGATAAGACAAATGAAAAGGCTCGTCAATAATAACAATTGGTTTCTTTGTTGTGGGTTTTAAATTTTTATCTAATTCAAAATAAGAAATATGAGCTTTTCTATTTTTGTGGATTAACTCTTCGAAAAATAAAAACTGCTTGTTTTCATGTAAAACAGTAAACGGATCAGCCCAAATCCTATCTTTAGGCGGCACTAATTTTTTGGAACGATACAAAGCCAATTCATTCCAATTGGATTTAGAAGCCATTAAAACCAATTGCCATTGTTCTTGAAAAAAGAACTGATTCCAAACTCTTTTTATAATTCCTTTTAGAAATTGAAATGAAATGGTTAAAGCTTCTTTATTTTTTGGATTGGTATATAATCTATCCGAATAAATAGCATTTGGAAATAAATTACTACGAGAAGCAATCCAAGAATCGGCTGAATGCTCAATAGATTTTGATAAAAAATTAGTAATTAATTCAATTCCTGCAAAATATAATTTACATTGATTTCTATAAAAACCAGTCAAATCGGTTCGTTGATAAGCTTTGTCTAAAACAACGCCGCCATCTAAAGTTTCGGTCAATAATTGCAAACTCACACAAGTGTCTGGTGCTGCGTTTACAACTTCCCAAAAAGCTGGTGGTCCGCCTCTGTAGGTATCTGTATCACCATGATGCAAACTCAGAATTCCATATTTAGAAGAATTTAAAATGGCTCCTCTTAGAATTCTAAATCCAAAACGCAACATAAAATCGACTTCGTATCCATTTATTTTAGCTACATCTTCAACAGAAAAACGATCCGAAAAACGAGTTTCTTGGGGAACAATTTCCAAAATATCGATTGACTTCAAATCCAATTTTACTTTTTTGAAAGGATTTCCAGTAGCTTTAAATAACTTTCTATCTATCATTCTCAGAGCACGATAAACTAATGAAGACGAAGCGCCTTTACTTTTGGATTGATTTACAGCAATAAAAGCAATCTCGATTGAGGAATGCTTTTCAATAAAATCAATTATAGTTGATTGCCAACTCGTTACCGTTAAATCATCCAAAAGAATACCAACTTTCATGATATTTTATAATTAAAATTAACAATATTTAAGTAATAATATTCAAATTGTTTAGCTATATTTTCCATTTTATAATTTTTAGTAACCAATTCAAAAGCATTATTCTTTATCATATTATCATCAATTTCTACAGCGCATATCATAGTTTCTAAAAAAAGTTTTTCATCATTTATTGGCACTAGATATCCTGTTTTTAAATTTTTTATGATTTCGGAAACACCTCCTACATCATATGCAACAATTGTTGTTTTGACCATCATTGCCTCTAAAAGAACACTAGGTAAACCCTCTACTAAACTCGGCAAAACTAGCATATCGGCTTTAGCTATATAATCAATAGGATTATCAACCCATCCATAAAATGTGGTATTATTTGATAGCCCAATTTCCTTTGCATTATTTTCTATTTCTTCCTTTAATGGTCCATCTCCCAATAAATGTAAATGGGAATTAGGAAATTTTTCTAGAAATTTTTTATAAATAGTGAATAACCCATTATGATTTTTTTCAAAAGTAAAGCCCCCAACATGTATTATGTGATAATTTGTCTCATGTCCGTTATACCATTCTACTTTAGCGGTTTCTTTATTTTCAATACCCACAGGTACAACAACTGTTTTCCCCTTGAGAAAGGGATATAAGGAAAGTAAATTTTCTTTGGAGTTGTTTGAAACTGAAATTATAAAAGTGGCTTTTTGATAAAGTTTACCTACTACCCATTTTTTTATTGGATTGGTGATATAACTCCCAACAAGACTTGCATTTCTCTCAAGTAAGGGTGTTTGCCATCCAAACATTGTCTTCGAAAAAACCATATATTTTAGAGTATCACCAGAGTTACATTGAACAATATCAGGCTTGTAATTAAGAATAAGTTTAGCTATTTTTTTCCACCCAATGTAATCGTAATTCCTTTTATGATAAGGTCTTTGCAGAAAAATTAAATCTTGATTTTTTTTAAAATTATTTTCAGATTCAAATAAAGCTATGGTTATTACGCTATGCCCTAATTTTTTTAAATAGTCTGACAAGCTTAAGGCAAATAATTCGGCACCTCTTTGTTGTGGTTTTTGTATAATTTGAAAAATTGTCATTTCCCCATCAAGTTAGTATACAATGTCATCATAGATTGATGAACTGCTTCTAATTGAAACCTTTCTTCAAATAGTTCACGGCTTTTGTTCCCGAATTTTAATCTTAAATTGGAATCATTAATCAGTAATGCTATACAATCAGTAAATTCTTGAATCTTATTAATATCGAATGTTAAAGCATTTTGATTTGGCTCTACAACTTCTAGCATCATTGGCAAATGACTACAAATAATTGGCAACCCTGCTGCTTCAGCTTCTATAAGAGCTCCAGGCAATCCTTCAAATCGGGAAGGAAAAACAAATATATCTGCCATTTTCAATAGAGCAGGAATATCTGTTCTGTGTCCTAAAAAGATAATTGTTTTTTCTAATTTTTTTTCTGTTAGTAATTTTTGTAAGTTAGAGGTTGCATTACCTTCTCTACCAACAATAAAAAGTGCTGTTCTCTCTTTTATGGAATTGGGTAGTAAAGCAATACTTTCAACTAAAAGATCTTGTCCTTTTTGAAAATCTTGTCTTCCAACATTTATCAAAACAATTTTATCGTTTTCAATGCCCAAATCAGTTCTAGGAGTTGGAGCAACTTCGTAGTTTTTAGAATTTCTTCCTCTATAAACCAAAGTCATTTTTTTAGAAGAAATATGAAGTTTATTTTGAAAATGTTGCATTACGGAAGCTCCATTAGGATGAAAATGATCGGTACCAAAACGTGCCGTAATCATATTAATCCATCGATGTAATTCTAATTTATAATAGTTAACTCTTGGATCTTTAAGTCGTTCTCTACTGTAGGAATGGTTAACCAAACTTTCCAAGTGTATGAAAGAAGAATCAAATACTCGAATAGAGCGAACCATCAAATTAGCATTAAATAAAACACTATGAACAATATCGGGTTTAAACTCTTGTATGCTTTTTTGAAGTGTATTTCGTTTAGTCCAAAAACCTCCAAAAGGAAGTGTAAAAACATCAGAAGTATTTAATCCAAAAACTGAAGCATCGAATTGTGGCTCTTTATTTTTTAATTTACAAACACTAATTTGGCAACCATTTTCTTTCAAAAAACGAACAATTTCTAGGGTAGAAAACTCAGCTCCGCCTGTAAAAAAAGAATCAATCACAAAAAGAATTTTCATGGAATAGTCTAGTTTATTAAATTTTATAGTATTTCTTATACCATGATACTAATTCTTTAATTCCGTCGTCTAAACCAAACTTTGGTTGGTATCCAAAAGCGGCGATTTTTTCGGTAGAAGCATACGTTTGACTAACGTCTCCATCTTGAGCAGGAAGCAGATTGTATTGGATTTTTTTGCCAACCTGACGCTCAATCGTTCCGATAAAATCCATCAAAGGAACCGGATTTCCACAGCCAATATTGTAAATATGATTTCCAGCCATGTTCTCAATTTTGTCAGCCATAAGCTCAATTCCTGAAACAATATCGGTTACATAAGTAAAGTCGCGACTTTGATTACCGTAATTAAACACATTAATCGGTTTGTCTTCAAAAGCTGCTTTAACAAATAAGAAAGGTGCCATATCGGGTCTTCCCCAAGGCCCGTAAACGGTAAAAAATCGAAGTCCAACACAAGTTATTCCAAACAAATGAGAATACGAATGTGCCATAAGTTCGTTGCTCTTCTTTGTAGCAGCATACAAACTAATTGGACTATCGGTTTTATGACTTTCTTCAAATGGAGTCTGATCTGAATTTCCATAAATAGAAGAACTTGAGGCATAAATGAGATTGTTGATGGAAAATTGTCTACAAAGTTCTAAAATATTAAAAAAACCATGAACGTTACTATCAACGTATAGTTTTGGATTTTCAATAGAATACCTTACACCTGCTTGAGCAGCCAAATTTATGACCACATCAAAAGATTGTTCTGAAAATAAAGAATTCATAGATTCGAAATCTCCCAAATCTAATTTGATGAATGAAAAATTAGATACGCCCCGGTATAAAGTAGTATCTAACAATAACGCTTGATCAATTCCTAATTCTTTAAGTCTATCATATTTTAGTTGCAAATCATAATAATCACATAAGTTATCCAAACCTACAACTGTATGACCAGAAGCTACTAACTTTTTTGCAGCATGCATACCAACAAATCCTGCAACTCCCGTAACTAGTATTTTTTTGTTCATAATTCTATTTTAGAATAATCTATCTGTTGGAAATAAATATATTTAACGATTATTTAAGCACTAATTCATTCAATCGTTCACCTACTTTCTCAACCCATTTAGAATTAGAAAGTGCTTTAGTTGATGCTTCAAAGTTTAGATTGTGTGATTCATTGGAATTACTCTCCAAAAACGAAACAATATTTTTTGCAGTTTCCTTTAGCGGGGCATTCGGATTGACTAGAATACCTGTTTTAAATTCGTTTACATAGTTATTCAAATCCCATTCTAAATCGGACAAGGCAACAAAAGCGCCACTGGAAACATATTCGGCATATTTAGTTGGAAAAGAAACATTATTTACAATATGATTGCGACGAATTAAAAATCCCATTTTAGATTCCGATAAAAAATCGGCAACTTCATTAAAATCTGAGGATGAACAAAAATTCATTCGCTCTTTAGGTATTCTTTTACCCAATAAATCACATCGTTTATCTCTTGAAATCACTCTAAAAATGGCATTTTCATCAATCAAACTTATCTCATACCAAAGTTGTTCTAATAAATCGATGGCTTGCCAAGCCGCACCACTACCTAAATAAGTTAAGTATTTTTTGGTTTTATCAGAATTGGTAAACGTAACATCATCAACCGTTATTGGAGTAATGAAATAATCGGTATCAAAAGTTTTTCTTTTAACATGATCTTTCATCGGTTGCGAAACCGTTACTATCAAATCGGGTTTATTCTGAATTTTAACTAAAAACCAGTTAAAAAAACACTTCAATCTATTGGAAAAAGTGTCGCCATTAAGAATCATTTCTTCTGGAATTCCATTGATGTACCAAACCTTTTTAAATGCAGTAGCGCAACTTTCAAAAAAGTACGATTTAAAACCAATATAATGAGCAATTTCAAAATTGGTTTTACTAAAAAAATTCTTAATTTCTTTTTTGACTTTAAACGTTTTCAGTCCGTTATCGCGATAGATGTATACATTTTCTAAATTGAAATAATTTATAAAATCAAAAAAATGTTTTTCCTTGGCAGCATCCAAAACTTTTGGAAAAATCCAAACAAAAGTCACATCCGAATGTTGCCTTGAATGTATAGAAGTTATAAGCAATTTCAATCTGGCTCTTTCTAAAGGACCACGATAAAGTATAATTTCTTTAGACATGAGATTGAATCAATTTAATAATCTGTTCCGACGAATCACCATTTCCATAAGGATTTTGATTTCGTAAAAACGAATGGTAATAATCTTGTTCTTCCAAAAGTCTTGAAGATTCAATAATAATTTGATCAGCATTAGTTCCAATTAATTTTACAACGCCTGCAGCTACTCCTTCGCCTCTTTCAGTATTGTTACGCATAATCAAAACTGGTTTTCCTAATGATGGTGCTTCTTCTTGAACACCACCTGAATCCGTTAATATAAAATAACTTCTATCCATTAACGAAATAAAATCAGGATAAGACAAAGGCGCAATTAATTTTACATTTGGCAAATCTCCTAATAATTCATAAACAACTTCTTTCACATTAGGATTAAGATGCACCGGATAAATAAAACTAACTTCCGGATATTTTTGAGATAACATTTTAATTGCCAAACAAATACCTTGAAAACCTTGTCCAAAATTTTCTCTTCTATGACCTGTAATTAAAACAATTTTAATATCAGATTTTGTTCCAGTATAGTATTCTTGTAAATGCTGAGGAAAATAGTTTTGCTCAGCAATTTTATTTTTAGAATAAAGTAAAGCGTCAATAACGGTATTTCCTGTTAAATGCAACTTTTTTTCGTCTATTTTTTCGTTGGCTAAAACATCATAAGCCATTTGAGTTGGTGCAAAATGCAAATCGGCAATTTGACCAATTAATTTTCTATTGATTTCTTCAGGAAACGGCGACCATTTATCGTAAGTTCTCAATCCGGCTTCAACGTGAGCCACTTCAATTTTATTGTAAAATGCAGTTAAAGCTGATGCAAATGCTGTGGTGGTATCACCTTGGACGATCAATAAATTTGGTTTTGGATTAATGGAATAAAACTCGTTAAGTTTTTCCAAACAAATAGATGTCAATCCTGCAAGAGATTGATTGGCTGTCATGATGTTCAAATCAACATCCGGGCGTATTTCAAACCATTCTAATACTTGGTCTAACATTTCTTTGTGCTGACCTGTAGAAATTACTCTAACTTTTTCAGGAAATTTCGCTCGGCATAATTTGACTAACATAGCCAATTTAATAGCTTCAGGTCGAGTTCCAAAAATAATATCTATCATTACTTAATATTCTATCTGATTTTTAGTTTTAAAAAAGTCCACTAATTTTGTCATACTATAACTATAAATGAGCTTAATCATTCTATAATAGTTCTTTAAATAAAAAGGCTTCATTTTAAATGCTCTGACCAAATAATGCGAAGCAATTTTATATTCTTTTAGAATTATACCATTAACTACAATCACATTAAAATATATAAATTTATTCTTAATCGAATTATCAAAAAAAAATGGATGTTTTTTTAATAAATATTGACACGATGTAAAAATATTTTTTATGTTTTTACTCCCGCCATCTATGGATTCATAATAAATAAAATTATATTTATCAATTAAACCAATTTTAGGTTTTGCTTCATCCAAACGAAATCGTAGTTCTGTATTTTCTCCATATTTTAATTTTTCATCATACATACCAATAGTTAAAAAAATATCTTTCTTAATTGACCAAGAACCAGGTATGCTAATCCCTTTTGAACTTTTATTATTATAGGGATCTAAACAAGAAACCAATTTAATTGTATTATCTGCTTTAATGACTTTCATATTGCAAAAAATAATATCATAGTTATGGTCTTTTATATTATAAAAATCTTCTAACCATGTTTCTTCAACGGAGTCATCACTATCGAAAAAAATTAAATAGTCCCCAGTAGAGTTTAGTGCACCTTTATTTCTTGCAGCACAAACTCCTCCATTATTTTGATAGATATATTTTATCCTTTGGTCTTTTAAATATGGCTCAATAATAGTTTGGGTATGATCAGTAGAACCATCATCGACAACAAGCAATTCAAAATTTTGATAGGTTTGTTGTAGAACAGCTTCAATTGCTCTCTCAATAATGTGCACCCTATTGAATGAAGGTATAATGACTGAAAATAAAATATCTCCCATCTCTAATAATTTCTTTTTGATGAAATTCTTCCGTAAATTCTCAAAGAATATTTAAAACTATCCAAAACCCAGTTTTGCCAAAAATAATTTTTATTGAATAGCATTTGGGGGGTATTTAAAATTAATAGATAAGGTGGTACTAGTATCACACGAAATGATAATATAATTTTTTTATAAAATGATAACTTTGGTAAATACACATTACCATCTCTACCTTTAAGATAATACCTGTTCAAGTTCCAAATTAGACCAAACTTAAAATCAGATACATAATGACGCATTGACCATTCAGGATTAAACCCAATTATTCCTCCAAGCTGCCATATTTTTTGTTGTAAAAAGTCCTCTTCGCCGTATCCCATTTTACCATCTCTAGGGCCAACATCTGTTGAAAAACAACCTGCTTTTATAACTATTTCTTTTTTAAAAGCACAAATTCCAGCAGCTACAGTTTCTCCATACGGAATTTCACTGATTATTTTTGTCAAAAAACGCATAGTTGTTACTTCTTTAGGTATCCACGAAGGAACTTTTTTATCGCCATAAGGATACCACATTCCTCCAAATCCATCAAAGTGATAATTTTTAATAGTAAAAACCAGTTTATCTATAAAATCAGCATCTGGAATTCCATCATCGTCTAAAAAACACAACCAAGAACCTTTGGCTTTATCAATGCCTTTATTTCTAGCAAATGAAGCTCCAACTTGAGATTCAATAAAATAGTGAAATTTAGAATTTTTAGTAGTAAAATCAATTAAAAAATCACTAGTTGCATCTGTTGAATTATTGTCGATAATTAGAACTTCAATAGCTGATCTATCTTTTAGTTGTTCGACTAATGGGAGAAGACATTTAGAAAGTAGTTGACTTCTATTTCTAGTAATAACAATTATGGAAATATCTACTTGAAGCATTTTTATTTAAAACTAAATTTAAAGTATTTAGATTATTTTAGGCATGAAATTCATTTTAACATATCATTTTAGATTGTTTGATATCAAATAATTAAATGTTATTTTAAAATTAGTCTTAGTATAAAAGTTTTTATCAAAAACTATTTTTGATAAAAAATAAAAATCTTTTTTATTTTTTATAAATATATTTGTGACAATATTTTTTAAGTGCTTATCAAACAAAAATTTCAAACCATCTTGTTCAAAATTTTTAGTAATTAAATTTAATTCTAACAATCTAAAAGCTAACTTTTTTACTTCTTTATAAGAAGCATAGTCTAAAGCAGTTTCATCTATTAGTTGAGTATATAATTCTTTATTGTTTTCGATAACTTCTCCAAAAATAAATCTTGCATAATCTATACGAACAGCATTAACAGTATTTTTTTGTATATCTTTTTTAGCAGATGAAATCTGCATCGGATGTATTCTATAATTTAAAAGTAGTTCTGGCAAATTTGAAATTTTAAGACCTGCTTTTATAGCATCAATCCAAAATTGATAATCCTCAGCATGTAAAGCACTATGTTTAAATTTTATATCTGCATTTAAAATTGATATTTTTCTAAGAATAACTGAAGGATGACATAATACAGTATTATTTATCAAATTAAGTTTACATGCTTCAAATGTAGTTGGATTTGTATTTTTAGTAACCCTATCCGACTTTAAAAACCAAGTTCCTGAGATATCAATGTCAGGATTCATTTGCATAAATGACATTTGTTTTTCAAACCTATTTGGATAGGAAAAATCATCTGCATCCATTCTTAAAATATAATGTCCTTTGGCTAATTCTATTCCATTATTAAGACACGTAATTAAACCTAAATTTTTTTCGTTTTCAACATAATGAATTCTATCATCTGTGTAAGATTTAATTGTTCTTTTAGATTCGTCTGTAGAACCATCATTTATTATTATAAATTCAAAATTGCTGTAAGTTTGGTTTAAAATACTTTCTATTGCCTCTGCCAAATAGGTTTCACCATTGTAAACAGGCATTAAAACAGATAATAATGGATTGTCTAAAGAACTATGATTCATGAATAAATATTATTTATTTATAATTTGTAAATAAATATCTTCTAAAAGATAAAGAAGTTGATCAACATCTATATTTAAACTAAAATCATTAAACTGCAAATTTGATAGCTTTTCTGCACTTTTGGAATTTGTCAACAATTCATAACTTTTCGCAACAAATTGTGTTATGCTTTTATAATGGGGATAAAACTCAATACCTGGATAAGTCAAAATTAGGTAACTGCACTAAAAGCAATTAAAAAGTTTAAAAAAAGGATTTAATATTCTAAATTTAATTACTCTAAAATTCATCTTGAGAAGTTCAAAAAAAGAAATATTCCCAAGTTTATATAGTTTAAGTTCAAACTTAAGTTTTGCAATATTTTTTTCTAATCCTATTAAATCTTGATGAGTTAACAGATCTAAAGACAACCATGAAATATCATTATAATGAACACAAATCGTGTTCTTTGTTGAAAAAGAAGAATCATAAGATTCAAACCAAGCTGTAGGATAAAAGTAGTCATTAGACAAAATTCTAAGATCACCCAACACACTTGCTTTTCCCTTAAATCCAATCTTTTTTAACTCATCTGTAGTCAAAATGGGAGAAGATAAATTAGCTAACTCAGTACCGTCAAATCTTTCATTAATAGCATTAAAACACTGCACGATAAAATGATGATTGGGGACTACTGCAATTACAGCATTATTAACCATATAGGGAAATTCAAACGGTTTTGTCTCCAAGCACAAAAAGCAATTTTCTTTATAATTAGATAAATCAGGTATTTTAATTACTTCTACATCTGTATCAAAATACCAACCTCCCATTTGTTTTAAAGCAAATAGTCTTGTATAATTACTAAGATTTGCCCAATTTTTTTCTTGATAGGCATTCTGCATATAAGGATCATTCATAGGACTGTTTTGCTCATTCCAAAGAATTATTTCATAATCTGGCATGAACTTTTTCCAACTAGCAATACATTGCTGAGCTAAATCAGGTAATTTTTTATTACCATACCAACAATAATGAATAATTTTTGGTATCATTTGTATTTAAATTTAAATTTATAGATTTGAATTAAAAAGGTTATTGGCAAATATTTGATGGAGTAATATAATCCAGTGGTTTTTTGTTTATATATTGCTTTTTTCCAATATAATAACAGCCAAAAATAATTTACATTATAAGATAATTTTTGATTTACTAATTTTGAAGTTTTTTTTACAACTTTAGTATATTCTTTTAATTTTATCCAATTATTAGAATTTTCGCTACTTGTAGCAGAACCGCTATGAATTCTAAAATAATTTCTTGTATCGGCCATATAAACAATCTTTCCTTTCATAAATATTTGCGCCCAAAAAAACCAATCTCCTGAATATCTGAAAGATTTCGGTATTTCAATATTTTTCAAAATATCTTTCCTGAAAATAGCTGAACTTACATTTAAAACTGGACATTTGAATATTCCTATTTTTTTTAGCAACCATTGACCATCCTCTACATAATCTTTATCTTGAAAACCTTTATCTAAATCGTCTAACCAATTATTTTTTTTCGAATGATTCATGTCTTCTGTGAAATTATTACTTCTGCAATGTGCTAGTACTATATCTTTACTTACAAACTTCGCAACTAGTCCTTCTAAAAAATTTAAAGCTGCTACATCATCACTTTCTGCAATCCATATAAATTTACCCTTCGCTAATGAAAAACCCTTTTCCCATAGCCCAAATGGAGAACCTGAATTCTGACTATTTCTTTCTATATGAGAAACTTTCGGATGGTTAGCATAAGATTGTAATATCCTCCAACTATCATCAGTTGAACAATCATCTAAAAGTATTACTTCAAAATCTTGATAAGTCTGATTAAAAATACTTTCCAATCTTTGAAATAAAAACTTTTGGTGATTATAATTTGGGATTATAATAGAAACTTTTGGATACAAATTTTATATTTTTTTTGTAACAATAATTTTAGAATATTATGCTGATATCCTATATAATAATAAAATATTTATTATTTTGAATTTTATCTTTAAACTAAGGTAATTTAGTTCAATTTTTTTTTAGAACTTAATTAGATGTTAAATAATTAAATTAAACAATCTTTTTTTTGCAATTAAAACTTGATATCCACTTATAATTTTAAAGTCATCATATTTATAGGTGTATTTTTCAAATGATTTATATTTAATAAATTTACCTAGGTAAACTGTTTTTATATATTTTCTTAAATAGAAAAGCTTAATTAATCTATTATAAACTCTTAATGGAAAAAATTGAATTTTATCTCTAATGGGATTATTTATTATTATATTTTGAAAATATGCTTCATCAACACTAAAAAACTCATTTAATAAATTTTTAAAATCATCAAAAGACCATTCGATAATGTGATAAGGGTTTTCAGGGGTTTTAGTAGTTTTTTGTGTTATTGGTGTTGATATATATAATAATCCATCATCCTTTAAAAGATTGTTATAATTTTTTAGTAAACTTCTGAAATCATTTACATGTTCAATAGTTTCATAACTTACTATAACATCAAATTTTTCATTATAATTAAATTTAGTAGCATCGCAAACAATTCTTTCAATATTACTAATATTATATCTAATATTGGCATACTTTATAGCTTCAGAATCTATATCAACTCCAACAACTTTTTTTGCATTCCCTTTTGTTGCCAATAAAAAACTTCCATATCCAGAACCACAAGCGATATCTAAAACCTTTTTATTTTGTACTTTATCCAAAATAAAATTATATCTCTCTAAATGTTCATCTTCTATATTTTTAGATAAAAAGCCATACACCCATCTTTCAGCTTTACTATAAATTAATATATCTTTTAATGCTTTTAATTCATAGTTTAAGCAAAACAATTCATTTTCCAAATTATTATCCATTATTTCCATATTTGATTAATTATATAATTTCCTTGAGTATTATCTAAAACATAAGTCAAATTATTATTTCCTATCATCTCTATATCTATAGTTAAACCTTTATCATAGTAATCATAAATTTCTGTCTCCGTACCTACATATATTTCTAAAAAATAAGTGGCTGGTTTTAGTGGAAAACTAAGAATTTCACAAATGATTTTATTTATTCCCTTTTTTATAGAATATGACTTATTTGTATGCTTTGAAAAAGGTGTAATTAATCTATTTCCATATAAATCATTTATTCCAATACCTATAAAAATTCCATCTTTATCAATTAATGAAGATATTTCTAATTCAATAATTGCATTTTGTCCAGTAATAATAGGTTTATAATTATCATTTTTTGATGTTGCTTTAAGATTACTTAAAAATATTTCTTTAGAATTATTTGGTAAAACAGAATATTGATTAATACTCAGATAATTAGATAAAACTTTTTGAATTTCGCCATCAGATTTAATATTACCATTATTTAATAATATACCTTTATTACAAAGATTTTGTATTGCAACCATATTATGACTTACAAACAAAACTGTTCTACCCTCTCCTTTGCTTACATCACCCATCTTTCCCAAACACTTCTTTTGAAACTCTGCATCACCAACTGCCAAAACCTCATCA
>Ga0209499_1001350_pt1 | contig 17202 bp, 18 predicted proteins | sample C_130208_EF_Meta_FD_187306 | JGI IMG/M metagenome (GOLD analysis project Ga0209499, IMG submission 187306) | Freshwater microbial communities from Lake Croche, Canada to study carbon cycling - C_130208_EF_MetaG (SPAdes) (version 2) | ecosystem: Environmental > Aquatic > Freshwater > Lake...
AGTCCTGGTTTACCAAATGAACATTATGTTAAATTTAGAGGATTAATTGCTACTGGTAGAGTAAATAAAAGTAATACTTATAATTATGGTAATAAAGGGTGTACTTTTATAACTATAGGATATGATAATGGAAAATATGTTGATATAACAATAGATAAAATTGTTTATTTTTATCCATTTGATATTGTCGAAGGAGAAGGTATAATGTCTTCTTATGATAATAAAAAAATATTTTTTAGTAGAAACACAAATAAAATTATGGCATCAAATTATAAATTAAAAAAATTAAATTAAATATTCATTTCTTTATCTTCTATTTTTATTATATCTGGATTATTATTTTTAATTTTTGCTAAATTATTATAAAGTACTAATTTAATTTCTTCTTTCTTAATACCCTTCATTTCATCCTCTTCACTGTTCATTCTTTCAATAAACTTTTTTATTTGGTCTGATTTTTTAGAATCTAATGTTGGACCAATTTCTTCAAAAAACTTTTCAATATCATATAATCTTGCATCTACTAAATCATTTAATAATTCATTTTTATTAACCGCAATAAAGTTATTCATTTTCTCATCAAATCTATATGCTATCGTATTTTGTAAATTTGTTATATATACATTCATAAACTTTTTATATTTACCAGAAATATGTACAAGGTCTACCAAATCATTAAGTCCCATAACTTGACGATTTAATATACCTCTTTTTTCTTTATCACTTAAAATATCACTTAAATTTTCACGCCCTAGTTGAACAATGTTAATGTTATTTATTACACCATTATTATTTAATTGACTATTTATTTTGTTTAATGTTTTTGGATGTATTTTCAATGACTTTTGTAACATTTCTTTTAACTTTTCCATTTCTTTTTTTATTTCTAAATTTTCTTTTTTTATTAAATTTATTTCTTCATTACTTGACATTTTATTTTCACATATTTTTTCGTGCCTCCATTTACTTGTTCTACTATTAAATTTTTCATTACATTTTTTACAGTTATGTATTATATCATCTGATTTTTTTTGTGAAACATTTGAAACACTTTTTGAAACATTTTTTTGATTATTTGAAACTTTTGAAACATTTTCTGAAACATCAGAAATATGTTTTATATTGTTGTGACGCCATAGGCTTTTATATGTTGTATAAGTTTTAGTACAATATTTACATTTATACTCTATACTCATTTTATTTATATATAATATAATATATATTTTATTCTTATATATTTTTTTATATATATCTACATGAGGATATACCCATGTAGATATCCACTTTTCATGGGAGAGAGAGAGGAAATAAAAAATAAAAGTATTTGGAATTTATTTTTATATTCTGAAAAGTCTTGTTTTGGTCGAAACCCCTGAAAGGGTAAAATATGGATTCAAGCGAATGCTCAAATATTAATTTCTTTATCTTCTAATTTAATTATATCTGGATTATTATTTTTAATTTTTGCTAAATTATTATAAAGTACTAATTTAATTTCTTCTTTTTTAATACCCTTCATTTCATCCTCTTCACTATTCATTCTTTCAATAAACTTTTTAATTTGGTCGGATTTCTTAGAATCTAGAGTAGGACCAATTTCTTCAAAAAACTTTTCAATATCATATAATCTTGCATCTACCAAATCATTCAATAATTCATTTTTGTTAACTGCGATAAAATTATTCATTTTCTCGTCAAATCTATATGCTATAGTATTTTGTAAATTTGTTATATATACATTCATAAATTTTTTATATTTACCAGAAATATGTACCAATTCTACTAAATCGTTAAGACCCATTACTTGACGATTTAATATACCTCTTTTCTCTTTATCAGAAAGAATGTCATTTAAGTTTTCACGTCCTAATTGAACAATATTAATATTATTTATTACACCATTATTATTTAATTGACTATTTATTTTGTTTAATGTTTTTGGATGTATTTTCAATGACTTTTGTAACATTTCTTTTAACTTTTCCATTTCTTTTTTTATTTCTAAATTTTCTCTTTTCATTTCTTGATTTTCTTTTTCTATTTTTTCTATTTTATCATTTTTAATTTCTATATTTTTACAACGATTTTTATTTACATGTCTTGTTAATGCGTCCTTTCTTGAAAATACAATATCACATAAGGAGCACATATTTTTCTGGTGTTTTTGGTGGGGTTTTGGTGGATGGATTGGTGTTATTGGTGGTGTTTTGGTGTTAAGTTCACTATGGTATTTTTTAATGTGATTACTTCTAGAAGATTGTGACGAATATTCTTTATTACAATATTGACATATTACTACCATTATTTATTTATTTATTATATAATATTATAGATTTTATATTCTTATATATTTTTCTAATATAAAAAAAGTGAGTTAACATAAAGTGAGTTCATTTTGAACATGGGAGAGAGAGAGGAAATAAAAAAATAAAAGTATTTGAAATTTATTTTTATATTCTGAAAAGTCTTATTTTTTGTCGAAACCCCTGAAAGGGTAAAATATGGATTCAAGCGTATGCTCAAAATAAAATAATTGAATTAAAATTTTATTATTATTAGTTAAATTATATATGGAAAACCTAAAATTAGTTAATGAAAATATAGAAGCTATTATAAACAGATTAAAACAATTAGAAACAAAAGAATGTAGAAAAATATATGGTTCAAGAATAATTATACATAAAAAATATGCAACTGAAATGCTCAGAGCATTAATTAAACATAGAGAAGATGTAGAATATCTAATTAAACAAAATGAAATATTGTACAAGATAAATTAGATGTTTATATTTATAGATAAATTATCATATTTATTATAATAAATATGGTACATTATTTAGTTAAAATCAACGGTGTTTATGATATATTATGTGGAATGTCTATATTAAATTTTATTTATATTCCGTTCCTAGATAATATGCATTTACAAATGTTTACTAATAATGAAAATAATATAATTTTCAAAAGGTATTTTGCATATTGGATTATGACATATGGTTGTATTAGATTATCAAATGATTTAGTACTTGTTAAAACATCTTACTATATTGAAGCACTGTTTTTTATAAATGAATTATATAATAATGTTAATATTAAAAAGGAAAAGGTTTTGTTTGTTATTCTTACATCTTTAATGATTGGTTATTTGTTATAAAATATTTTATTCTAAATTTAATTAATGTATTATGAAAAATATATAAAATATAAAAACAAATATTTATTTTTAAAAAGCCAACTTGGTTCTGGTGAAAAATCTGCTAAAGATATATTTATAAAAGCTTACGCTAGGATTCCAGATGAAGTATCGAGAATATTAAATAATGATAAACGCTTCTTAACTTTCATTGATATTCCTACTGAACTGGATTCTATATTTAATCAAATATTTACTTTAACTGGTAAAGATAAAAATACTATAGATTGGGTTACTAAAAGTTATGTTAATAATACTTTTGGAGTACCCAGTTCTTTGGAAAATTTAGGTCGATTTAAAGATAGTATGAAAAAATATAATCTTCTTAAAAAAAAGATAGAAGGATTCAAACCTATTTCTGAAATAAACGGTCTTGTAGAATTAGAAGGGTTGCTTCATAATTATGAAGATAATTTTAAAGAAATAGAAAAAGGTATAGATGATAAAGAAATAATTCTTGAAACAGATAAAGTGTTTATATATAAACCAACAACAGAAGATGGTGCTAGATATTATGGTAGAAAAACTAGATGGTGTACAGCTTCAGACCATGAACATAATCAATTTGATTATTATAATAAAGAAGGAAATTTATACATAATTCAATCTAAATCAAATAATAATGATAAATATCAATTACATATTGAAAAAGAACAATTTATGGATTCTAAAGACGAAGCAGCTAAAATATTTGATATTAAAATACATTTTAATGATGATATTTTAAATGAATGGTTTACTAGCATTTTTAAAAAATTTATAATTATACATTATAATGGAGATTCGATGTTTAGGCTTTCTGAATTACATTATTTACCTAATTTAGAATCTTTAATATTGGATATTGAAATTAGGTCTTCATTAGGTAATTCTTTAGACAAATTAACTAATTTAAAAAATTTAGTTTTTGGATATAATTGTAATCCACCTTTAGGTAATTCTCTAGATAAGTTAACTAATTTACAAACTTTAAATTTCGGCAGAGGTTATAATCAACCATTAGGTAATTCTCTTGACAATTTAATTAATTTAAATGTTTTATATTTAAGCGGTGCAATGGACCTACCACTTTTAGGCAATTCTTTAGACAAATTAACAAATTTAGAATATTTATATTTAGGTAATTATAAATTGAAAAACTTAGGTGATTCTTTAGACAAATTAATTAATTTACGTGTTTTAATTTTTGGAGATAGATTTGATGGTAAATTAGGTAATTATTTAGATAAATTAACTAATTTAAAAACTTTAGATTTTAGTCGTAGTTCTTTTAATCAACCATTAGGTAATTCTTTAGACAAATTAACTAATTTAAAAAGTTTAAATTTTGGAAATAGTGAATTTAATCAACCATTAGGTAATTCTTTAGATAAATTAACTAATTTACAATATTTAAATTTAGGAGAAGAATTTAATGAACTATTAGGTAATTCTTTAGACAAATTAACTAAATTAGAAGTTTTAAATATACATAATTACAATAAACCATTTGGTAATTCTTTAGATAAATTAACTAAGTTGATAGTTATAAATGATAAACCATATTTGAAAAATTATAATTTTTTTTAATTTTAACAAATCATTAGGTACCGTCTAGTGCTTAAGTTAAGTACAATTAAAAAAATAAATTTTTTTAATTATTAATATACTTAACTTTTAAAGCACTGAACAGTCGCGTTTTATTTCAAATTTAAGTAAACTTAAATTTGGCACAAAACGGTAAAATTAATTTAATTGTTTCTTGGCAAGTTTTAATATCTCTTCTTTCTCTTTTTCACTCTTATTCTTCCAATGAATAGTCTGTCTAGATGTTGCATAATTATTTTTTAATAAATCATAATGTTTATGAATAAATGAATAATAAATTGCATCCCATATTTTCCACCATTCTTCATCTTTCTTTCTTTTAAAATTACTCATTTTATCTATATAATTTGATGACGAAAAATAAATTCTGGTCATCATTTTACCCCCATCTGAATATTGACTCATACCCATAATATTTGGTACCATTACCCAATCATATGCATCAACTGTCCATTCCATAAAAATACGATGTACTTCTTTTGGGTCTATTTGATTAATTAAAAACCAATTACCCATATACATTAATCTTTCAATATGATGCATATAAGAATATTTAACTATATTAGTTATAATTGAATCTATTGGTTTAATTCCAGTTGTTCCTAACCAATATTTTTCGCTAATTTTATTTTTATGTTTTAAAAAGTTTAAATCATACATTTTAGGTTCTAACATATAAACAGAATAAACATAATTTCTCCATCCAATAACTTGTCTAATAAATCCTTCAAATGATGCAATAGGTATTTTATCTTTATTTTTTTCATAATATTCATTTGTTGTTTTTACTACAACAGTATCTGGTAAAATACCTATATTCATCATAGGACTTAATACAGAATGAAATAAAAATGGATTTTCAACGTCAACTGCATCTTCATAAGGACCAAATTTTGGTAATCTTTTTTTAATAAAATTTTTTAACCATTTAATAGCTCCTTTATTATCTATAGGAAAGTTCCATTCTTCAATTGCTCCATAATTTTTTTCAAAATGTTTATCTATATATTCAACACCTTCTTTATAATATTTATCTTTTTTAACTTTTGGAACTTTTGGTATTATAATATTTTTAGGTAATGCATTTCTATTTTCAGTATCAAAAGACCATTTTCCACCTACAGGTTTATTATTTTTTATTAATATATCTAATCTTTCTCTTTGAAATTTATAAAATAAATCGTGTGAATATTTATTATTTTTATAAAAAACAGTTTTATTTTCTTCTATTTCTTTGGGTGTTAATAAAAAATTTAAATTATCAATCATTGTTGCTTTAGATAATAACTTTTCATATTTCTTTAATAATTTATGGTCTATTGGATTGAAATAATATGTTGATTCTTTGTTTAATGATGAATACAAAGTATTATTTACTTTACTAAAATCTTTATAAACACATTTATATTTTTTTGATATTTCGTTTTCATATTTTTTCATTGAAGCTCTATGATATATTAATTTTAATTTGTGAAAATCAAAATCAGTAAAATATCTGGGTTCTTCAATTAAATAAACAGTATCGATATTATCAGGTAACATTTTTAAAGGAAATAATTGGTTGGGTAATATAATTAAAATCATTATTTAATATTAGATTATAAACTATTTTTTATATATTAAATTTATATCTTTAACTAATTAATGAAAGAAATATATTTTTTTTATTTTTATATTTTAATTCAATTAATTAGTGTAAAAATTTATATTGAAATATTAGTTAAAAAATTTAAAGTCCCCTGTAAATATGGTATGCAAGCAGGCGTGTTTATACCAATTATTCTCACTACAATATTTATATTATTTTATAAAAATGAAGAAAATGAAGAAAATGAAGAATCTATTAGCTTACCAACATTATTTCTTAATTATATTTTATTTTTTGGTTTAATACCATTATTTATAATTAGTTTATTTTTAGCTATATATGCATCTGGATTGAAAGATGAAGCAGGTGGTGTTCAACCTTATTGTTTAGATTCCAATCATATTGTTTTATAATTTTTTTCGAAAATAAATTATAAATCAAGACAATATTCTAATTTTAAAAACTATCTACTTTTTCAATAAATTTAGTAACATTTTTTATATTATCTCTATCTGCTTTCACTAATTTTATTGCATATTGTCCATTTAAATTATTATTCATTACATAATCAGCTGTTTTTTTATTATCAAAATTATTTTCAATTAATATTTTTAAAAAACCATCTGATGCATTTTTTATATTTAAGTGATATTTACGTTCTTTAAATATTAAATAATTAATAATTCCGTGTTGCATTAAATATGTATTATTTTCATCTTTATTAAATATTTTATCAAAATTTAATCCTGTAGGTGATAATATACTTTTTTTATAATGTAAAAATCCAACATTTTCAGCTTTAGCAAATTCTTTATATAAATCTCTTAAATAACGACTATTTTTTGGAGCCATTATAAACCAATTTTCTAAATATGGATAATATTTAAATTTTTGTTTATTAGAATTATGTTGTAATTCATAAATACACGCTTCATATTTTCCTCTAATCATTTCATTATGAAATTTATCTATGAAAGTTCCATCAAGTATAATAGTTGATAAATCCATCCACACACCTCCTTTATTTATTAATAATTCTAATCTTAAAAAATCTGAAAATCTGAAAGCAGGTAATTTTTTATATTTATCTAAAAAATCTTTATCTACATAGTCTCTAAGAGTATCTTTTGATATTATAATTATTTCCCATTCTTTTGATAATTTTTTATTCCAATTTCTTGAAAAACTTTTTATTAAATCATTACCATCTAAATCATCCCAATAACAATAAATACGTTTTGGTAAAATATATTCATCGTCATATTCATTGGTAAATTTTTCTGATATTTTACATATATTGTCATAAAATAGTATAATTAATATAATAATTAATATTAATAATAGTTTATTCATTAATATTATTTAGAAAAAAAAAATTAAAATATAAATTACATTATATGTCTAAAAAAGAAACTAAAAAAAGTATTATTGAAAAATTTAGTAATTCTGGTGGCTATTCCTATTATTCTATATTTCATTTATTTTGTATGATATACGCATTCTATTTAATGATAAAATGCAATAGAGAACCAAATATTGGTGCTATCTTATTTGCTTGCTGTTGTCCTTTCATATATATATTATATCATTTAATTGATGTACACTCTTGTGAAAAACCTAGTTTTTAAATTTGTAATAATTAAAAATAGAAAAATATTTTTCTATTTTTAATTAAAAACTATGTTAAATAAAATAATTTTAATTTTATTTATTATTTATATTTTGTGTCTAATAAATAATAGAATAATTAAACCAATTGAATATATAAAAGATACAACAAAAATAATGTCTGTTTATAGAGCAGTTCAAACGGAATTATTAGGTTTTGTTAAAAATTATGTTATCGAAAAAATGAAAAAATTACAATTACAAATAACTGAACAACATTTTTCTAGAAATATTAAAAATAAAGATTATAAATTCTCTAATATTATTGGTATAAATCCTAATGCAAAAGCACCATATATTTTGTTAGTAGCTCATATTGATTCGCCACGAATAGATGGGTGTGAGTCAACTATAGATGCTGTTACATCAATTTCTATAATTTTAGAATTAACAAAAAATTTATTAAAGAAAAATCCTAAATTGCCAATAATGTTATTATTTGTAGATGGTGAAGAAGCAATTGATGGTAGTTGGGAAGAATCAAATACTTTATCTGGTTCAAGTTATTTTGTTAACAATTATAATTTAGATTTAATTGATAAAGTATATGTTTTAGATTTAATTGGTGGAGATATATCAATGAATAAAATAGCTGCATTTGAAAATAATCCTAAATCTCACGATGATATAAGAAAATTATATGAAATCAATAAGAAATATAATAAACTAATTTTTATAAATCCAGCCAAATTTATTTCTGATAAAAATATTAAAGATGATCATGTACCATTTATAAATAAAAATAAATATGTATTAGATATAATACCATATAAATTTCCAAATTCACATCATACATTAGAAGATAATTATAATAATGTAAATTGGGAATATGTTGAAATATTTTATAATGTTTTTTATGAATTTTTAGAAAATACAATTAATTAAAAGATATAACATAATATATAGATTATGTTTAATATTATGATTATAACAGATTCTGATTATGGAATATCAAAATATAATAAAATGCCTTGGTATTTCCCAGATGATTTAAAATTTTTTAATCATACTACATTAAATAATATATGTATCATGGGCTCTACAACAGCTAAAGATTTAGGTAAACCGTTGTATAATTGTGATAATATCGTTATTTCATCCAATGATGATTGTAAAGATTTAGGTAAATTATTACCCGATTATAATTATAATGATTTTATTATAGTAAGAAATTTCGAACAAGCGTTAAATAAAGCCAAAGAACTAGCAATATTAGATAAAGAAATATTTGTTATAGGTGGTTCGAGATTATTTAATGAAGCATTACAATCTGATAAATTAGATAAAATATATTATACTCAAATTAATAAATCATTTGATTGTGATAATTTTGTTAGTTCAATATTAGATAGAGATGATATGAAATATACAATTTTTAATAAAATTAAAACAATAAGTATAAATAATCAAAAAGTAGTAAATACAATTGGAGAAGTAGAATTAACATTTTATTTAATCAAAAAGAAAAATTAAATTTTTATAAAATAATAATTTAATTATTTTTATAAAAAAAATTTTATAATTTAGAGTTTATCTAATATAAATCTTCAATTTTACCAAATGCACTATAGAAAACATCATTATAATTTACACCAGTGAAAGATTCATTTAATTTAGGAATATCTATTACTTGTTTTAATTCACCATTTAACTTATTACTTTCAAATAATACTTGTTTATTAGAATCGAGTAAATATATTTTATGTCCATTACCCATTCTATCTGAGCAGCAATCAGAACGATTATAAACTACTACTGATGATACAATTGAAGGTTTTTCTAATTCTACTTGAAAAAATGCATTTTTATCACTGCTACTGTGATATTCATTAGGGTGACCTCTGGGTTGTTCAGAACCATCTACTGCTTTCTCTTCACGACCATCAAAACCTACACCAGATGATGTTGTAGGTCTTCCTTTAGCAATATTACCTCCATTAGAATCAAATACAACTAATTGTGATAAGTTAATCCAATCATTACCACCACCTAATTTAACATATTTAACAGAACCAGATTTTTTAGAACTAGAACCGGAATTTTCAGTAATGTTTATTACTTGTTTTAATTCAGAATTTAAATCATTACTAGTAAATATTACTTTATTATTAGAATCAAGTAATGATATTTTGTGTCCGGCCATTCTACCTCCAAAATCATTACGACCATAAACTGTTACTGATGATACATTTGTAGGATTATCTAATGTTACTTGGAAAAATGCATCTTTATTACTGCTACTGTGATATCCTCTAGGGTGATGTCTTGGTTGTTCATCTCCATCTACTGCGTTACCTTCTTCGCCTCCTGCACCAACACCAGATGATGTAGTAGGTCTGCCTCTAGAAACATTAACTCCATTAGAATCTTTTACAACTAATTGAGATAAGTTAATCCAATCATTACCACCACCTAATCTAACATATTTGGCTAAACCTGATGAACTAGATTGAGCTTGAGCTTGAGCTTGTACAACTTGTACAGGTTGTTGTTGTACTTGTTCATTTGCAAATTTAGAACAATCAATATTTACAGCACCATTATAACCTGCTTCAGCGGGAACTACTAATTTTTGTAAATTATTATCACCACAGTGAAATTTAACTTCTAATATTTTACCACAACCTTCAGCTGGGTCTCCGCCTGTCTTGGTGTAATCAAATTTATATTCAACTTTTTGTTTTCCATCCATTAATCCTTTAAAAAGTTCAGTTCTGTTTCCTCTTAAACTATTATTACAGTTTATACCATATGAAGCTTCAACTATATTAATTCTTCCTGCTTGTTGTCCATTTCCTGCTTGTTGTACACTTCTTGCTTGTTGTACAGGTTGTGCAGCTTTAACAGTTTTTCCAGGGTGTACAAGATTTCCAGGTCCAGATACTAATTCCCATAATCTATCTCCTTCTCTATCGGGAGCATAACCAGCTGGACCTGCACCTTCTACCATTTTAAATACTGATCCTTGATAGCTTACTACATTACCAACTACATAAGGTTTATTATTATCATATGCAGGAGGTTCGTTTCCAGGGTGTACACGATTACCGGGTCCAGATACTAATTCCCATAATCTATCTCCTTCTCTATCGGGAGCATAACCAGGAGGGCCAGCACCTTCTATCATTTTAAATACAGAACCTTGGTAACTTACTACATCACCTACTACATATGGTTTATTATTATTATAATTTTCTACATTTTCAAACCCTTCTATTTCTCTCATATTAGAGCTTTTGCACATATAACCAATAAGATTAGATTCGCCATTAAAACCTTCAGTTACCATAGGAGCACAGTTTAAATTAATAGAATTTAATTTAACTTTAAAAGACATATATAAATTAATTGATATAATATTTTTTTAAATATTTTATAGTAATTTATAATGATAAACAAAATTTTAATGATCATTATTTTTCTTTTATTATTTATTTATATTAAACAATATATATTTTTGGAAAATTTTGTTGAAATCAAAAAAGTACCCAAAAATATTTATGTTTATATGGATAAATCTGTTTTATCACAATTAGATATAAAAGCATTAAAATTAAACGCAACAAATGACTGGAATATAATTGTACTAACTAATGATAACATAGCAAATTATATAGAAAATAAAAACTTGAAAAAATATACAAATCTTGTTATAGATAAAACTGATCCTAAAAATGTAAATAAAGCATATATTAATAAAAAATTTATTGATTTAGTTTGTTTAGAAATATTGTATAATAAAGGAGGAATTTTTATTGATTCTTTTATTATTGTTTATTCTCCTAAACAGCTAATGAATTATATAAATGAATTATATTTGAAAGAATATGATTCATCATTAATTCAATTTGATCAAGTAAAAAATAAAAATAAATATAATGAATTTATTAAATCTTGGATTTATATCGCTCCAAAAAATAGTATTTTTATAAAGAGATTACATACAATGTTATATAAAAATTATATATTAGATTTTGAAAATTATATGGCAAATAATAAATTAAATGATAAGAAAATATTATTATTTCCATTGAAAATACAAGCATATTTTATTCATAATAATTCAATGAATGCATTATTAGGTGATGGATATATGTTTAAAGTAAATAAAAGACTTGAACAATCAAAAAAAATATATGGAATTAATATAACGAAAGCACATAAAAAAATACAAATAGGAAATTTTATTGATTTATATCATAGATTTATGTCAGTAAAATATTTAACATAATTAAAAATAATAAAAAATTATTTTTAATTAAAAGAATTACATTTCAGTATCAAATTCAGTAAATAATGAGGTTTCCATATCATTGAAAAAGTTTTCAAAACCACCTACTTTTTTATAATCATTGATTTTAATTGGTGACATTGGTTCGGTTACTTTTGTTAAATCTAAAGGAATTGAATTTGTTGAAGGAGCTTTTACAGAAGCTACATCTGCAGTAGGTAATACAGGTGCATATATTGTATTTGGCGCGGGGGCAACAGGGGCAACAGGGGCAACAGGTGCTGCTAATTGAACAATTACTGAAGGGGCTGTTGTTTTAACTGGTATAGGATTTTCTAAGAAAATTTTAACAAATAAAAAGAGTATTAATATTACTGCACTAAAAATAATAGGCCATCTATATTCTACTAACTTACTATTTCCGAATAATTTAATAACAGTCTTATCGAATTTATCAAAAGGAGATTCATTTTTTTTATTTTCATCTGAGATTTTATTTTCTTCGAAATTTTTAAAAGTTGGTATTAATTTTGTTTCCATTAAATAATGGTGGTTATTTTTTTTAAAGGATTTTTTTATATTTTTAATATTGTGTTTATAATAACTTACTTTTAGATGTTCCATTTAATCTATTTATTTTTATTTTTAACCAAGCTATCTTATCTTTTAATGGATTTTGTCCGATAATACCAGTTAAATCTGAAACTAAATTTACATAATCTAGTAATTCACCTGATTTAGGATCTTTAATAGTTACTACATCACCAAAATGATATATTCTACTATTATTATAATTAGATTTATCATAATCTACATCTAAGAAATGGAGAGGTACATGAAACTCACTTACAATTGCATATAAATCTGTACCTACACTAAATTTTTGATTTATATCTTTATTTGTATAAGGTACAACGTGTTGATTTATAAGATGATTTGAATTAATTTCAGTTCTAAAAATTGGGTCTACACTTTTAAAAATTTTCTTTGAAATTTTCTTTGACATTTTTTTTGCCCTTCTCCTAATATGTATACAGTTTTTTTCTTTACAAGAACACTTTTTTTTTCTATGAATACAATTTTTTTCTTTACAAGAACACTTTTTTTTGTAACGTCTAGAACTTATTTTTTTATATTTTCTTGAACCTTTCTTTTTACTGCATCTAGAACTTATTTTTCTTTGATTTCTAGAACCTTTTTTTCTGCGACACAAGCTTCTCTTCTTACTATGTTTTTTCTTCTTACTATGTTTTTTCTTCTTACTATGTTTTTTCTTTTTACGATCAACGACTATTTTAATATTTTTACCTTTCATATATAGATAAATTATTGATATTGCTACAAAAACAAATACTATATATAAAATATTAAATGATATTTCATTATTTTCCATTATTATAAATTAATAGATTTTAAATATTTTTAAAAAATTAAATAATAATTTAAATAAAATACTTATCAAGAGTAAAAATATTAAAAATAAAATTATTAAAAAACAAAAAAATATTCTTAAAGATGGTCGAGAATAATGATAATAATTAATTGGATTATTAATATATACATTTTTTTTTATAATCTTATGTCTACAAGAAGGACAATCTATATCTAAACATTCTATCATTTTATCTAAACATTGTTTATGTAACATTATTTTACAATTACAATTTTGTGGTAATATCAAATTTTTGTCTTCATAGCAAATAATGCAAGAATCCATTAATGTGTACTATAAAAAAATTTTAGCAATTAGACAAGAAATAAAATAAATATTTAAAAAATATATTATATGTTAATGTAATGTGGCCTTTAAATGTTTTAACAAGTGAAATCATTGCATTTATTAATTTCTTAGATCAAAAAAATGTTTTAACAACAAGTATGGGATTGATTCTTGCATTACAAATAAATACTCTATTTTTAAACATAATTGATGATATTATAAAACCTGTAGCTTCTAAAGTTGTTGACGAAGATATTAATAAACATACTGTTGATATATATGGTATTAAATTAAAAGTAGGTCATTTATTTTTTAGTATATTTAATGTATTTATCACACTTATTATGATTTTTTATTTATATAGATTAACTAGTGAATCTACAAATATAGTATCGGGTATTCAAGACTCTTTCAAAAAAATATTAAGTGTTTTCCATTAATTTTAATAATATATTTTCCCATTCATTTAATGATTCTTTATCATTAAATAGAATATCTTTCTTCTTTTTTATTTGTTCTTCTATTGTTTTTCTATATTCTTTATCAATTCCTAATTTAATTGCTAAGTTAATATATTCTTTTTTATTTTGACAAATCATATTTTCTAATTCCATTTTCTTATAAAATCCACTTGTAAATCTTCCATTAATCATTTTTGATGGTTCTGTAATTATAACTTTACCTAAGCTGAATCCTTCGAATGAAGAATTACAACCACCAAATGGATGTATATCTAAAATAACATCAGATATATTCATTAAATTTAAATAATCAAAATGTGATTGTAATGGAAAAAATCTAAATTTATGAGATATATTCATATTTTCAAATCTTTCTATAAATTTATATTTATCTTGATTTTCTAATAATAGTAATACAGAATTAGGTATATTATTTAATATTTCAAAAATATATTCATCAAATAATGGATTAAATTTAAACAGTGATTGAACACAAAAATATATTACTGTATCATTTGTAAAACCAAAATGATATCTATTTTTAAATGATATATTATTATATCTTATTAATGGATTTTCATAAACAGTGCACAATGAATCTAATAATATTAATTTTTCACTATAATGTTTTTGAGATTCTTCATATGGTAATTCATATAATTTACTACTAATAAAATAATCTATTGTATTTATTCCACTAGTATCTGAATGACCCCAAGTATTAATTTGTATTTGGGCTAATCTTAAGTGAGCCATATAATATGATATTGGATCCATTCCTATTTCACAATAAACAATTATATCAAATTGTTCATTTAATAGTTTTTCTTTTATTTCCGATAATTTTCTTGTTAATTTTATATGTTTTGCTTTTCCAAATGTAAATTTAACATCCAAATGAATATCATCAAATGTTGAATAATATACATTAAATTTAATGTTTTCAGATAATCCTTTTATAATTTGATGTCTATCTTTATATACCGAATGTCGTCTTGTAAGTTGCGAACCGTGAAATAATATTTTAATTTTATTTGAAATATTTTTCTCATTTTTAATTTTTATTATTTCATTTAATCCTGGACAAATTTTTCTATTAATTTCACATTTTAATTTGAATATATCAATTGACGATATACCTTGATATGATAAATTAAAATTACCAACATTAAACATCATAATTTGGTCCAATTCTATGTTTATTGTAATTCTTGTTTTTAAATATTCTAAATTATCTTTAATTTGGTCTCTTGTTATTAAAAATTCATTATATGATTTATAATAAAGATCAAATGTATTTGCTATCAATAATAAAAAATTTACTATTATATGATTATCTGCTTTTTTTAAAATACTATCAAAGTCTTGAACATTAATAATATTAAATAAATTATCTGATATTAAATTAAATTGTTCAATTAATATTGGATTATTATGATTACATATTAATTGATTTATTAATAATAATAACAAATTTTCTGTTTTTAGTTTAATCTTAATTGAATTTGAATTTTTTATTATTGATTCAAATATATTTTTCAAATTATTTACTGGTTGAATATATTGCAAACTTTTTATTAAATATAAAAAATAATCATTTGTATTTGAATCAGATAAAGATAACAATTTTACAATTAAATTTTTTTTAGTTTCTATAAAATTAGTATTATTAATTAACATAAACAATGTTTTTAATAATTGTATATCATTTATTGAATTTAATATATTTAATACATTAATATTTAATGTTTCTTCTTTACCAATTAAAATACAACAAGTAATTTTTTTTATTATTAAATTTTTATAATTATCTTCTGATAATGTATTTTCAGCATTTTCGTTTATATATTCAACTAATTTTTCATAATCTTTAATTTGAAATAATTTTCCTTGAAGTATTGAAAAAGGGACTTTATTACATAAATATTTTTTATTTAATTTTTTACTATTAGAATTTAAAAAATAAATATTATCATAGTAACAACTTTTCAAATAATTTATTAATATTTTATTAAAATTTAATTTATCATCATATTCTGTTTTATTTTTATAATAAAATGGTATTTCTACAAATATATTTGCAGGTAATACTATTAAATTTTCTCTTATTATAATTTTATAATTATCTAATTCATTGACAAAATTAAATGAAAAGTTAGAATAATTATAAATTAAAATTACTTTTTCAAACCATAACAATATATCATCTAATATATTTTTCATTTGGTGTTTATTATTTAAAACAATTAAAGTATAATTAATTTTATTTTTATTTAATTTTTGTATTTTTGTTTTCATTATTGATTCGAATTCACTTTTAATAAATATTGTTAATCTATATTTTATTCTAATACTATCTTCGTAGTTATTAAATGTTGTAAAATTATTATCTAATATATTAATGTTATTTTCGTTTATTTCTAAAACAATATTAAAAAATATATTATTAGGATAATCTCTTTCAATAATATCATTTACTTCTTTCATTGCAATATTTTTATCATAAAAAAAAGATATATTTTTATTCATTACTTATTTTATAAAAATTGGGTTTAAATTAAGAATGAGAATTATATCATTTAATATAATATGTCACAAAATTTTCATAGATTCTTTATCAATTCATATTTTAATGTTCAACAAAATTCAAATATTAATATGTCTAATTTTAATTTTGATTATATTTTAAATATAGATTTATCACTATATCCAGATTTTATGAATATGGATCAGTTTTTTAATACATCTACATAT
>Ga0209499_1001353_pt1 | contig 17162 bp, 18 predicted proteins | sample C_130208_EF_Meta_FD_187306 | JGI IMG/M metagenome (GOLD analysis project Ga0209499, IMG submission 187306) | Freshwater microbial communities from Lake Croche, Canada to study carbon cycling - C_130208_EF_MetaG (SPAdes) (version 2) | ecosystem: Environmental > Aquatic > Freshwater > Lake...
AATAACGAACTAATTTATCTTCTAATTGTTGCTTTTCTGAATCGCTTAAAAGTTTCGCGTAATCGTAAACCGAAGTTTGAAAATCTGGTTTTTCAGGAATGGTAAATTGTGAAAATGCGGGTAAAAAACTAAACAGTGTAACAAACAAAAGGAGAGGCACTATTCCTTTGTACTTTGCAATTTGTACTTCGTACTTCATAATTTATCCTTTTGATATTTCGTTAGAAAGTTCGTTCACATCGTCGTCTTGATGAGGAAAATGATATTTCAATTGTTGACCAGCACTCAAAATTCCATCAACTAAGGCTTGTTTGTTGTCGCCATTTTTAAAATGATTCAACATAATATCTTTAGTACTGTTCCAAAAATCATCGGCAACTTTTTCATTGATGCCTTGATCTCCATAAATTGCAAATTGTTTGCTTTCTGTAGCTACATAAATGATAACTCCGTTTCGGTCTTTGGTGTTTTGCATTTCCAGCATATTGAAAACTTCCACAGCACGATTAATGGGAGCTATGGAAGTTTGTTTTTCTATATGAATGCGTATTTCACCAGAAGTATTTTCTTCTGCTAATCGGATTGCATCTACTACCTCTTGTTCTTCCGATTTAGATAAAAAGGATTGTATTTTAGACATGTTAAAATTTAACTTCTACAGGTTTATCTGCTCCAGCAACTGCCTGAAAATAAGCTTTTTCTTTGTAGTTTCCTAAAAACCAACTTTGCGGCATTGCTAAAATATATCCATTATAATCTTGAACACTTTCGTTAAATCGAGTTCTAGCAGTTAAAATTTGGTTTTCTGTACTAGCCAATTCGTCTTGTAGTTTCAAGAAATTCTCATTTGCTTTTAACTCTGGATATTTCTCCACAGAAACTAATAATCTAGACAAAGAACTACTTACTCCACTTTGTGCCGAATTAAATTGCGCTAATTGCGCTGCTGAAACATTAGTTGGATCAATAGTTATCGCTGTTGCTTTTGCTCTTGCTGCAATAACCGCAGTTAAGGTGCTTTTTTCAAAATCGGCAGCGCCTTTAACGGTATTTACTAAATTACCTATAAGGTCATTTCTTCTTTGGTAAGAAGTTTGAACATTACCCCATTCTTTTTCTGTTGCTTGGCTAAATCTCAAACCATTATTTTTAACACCCATAACCCAAAAAGCAATTACCAATACTGCTCCAATTCCAATAATCCAAGGTAAAAATTTTTTAAAATCCATTTTTGTTTAATTTAAAGTTTATTTATTGATTTAATTTTATTGTTAATCAAAAATCATTCCTAAAGTTGATTTTTAATATTTGTCAGTTCGGCTTTAATTCTTTCCAACTTTGAAATAATATCAAACTTATCTAAAGTCTTTTTTTGACCTTGTTTTAAGTGGGTTTTGGCACCTTCCAAAGTAAAGCCGCGTTCTTTTACTAAATGATAAATCAATTGTAAATTTTTAATATCTTCTTGAGTAAACATTCGGTTCCCTTTGGCGTTTTTTTTAGGTTTTAAAATATCAAATTCTTTATCCCAAAAACGAATGAGAGAAGCATTCACTCCAAAAGCATCGGCCACTTCGCCAATACTAAAATACAATTTCTCTTTTGATAATTCAATGTGCATATTTTTTAAATTACAAATTAATAAATTCTACATTCCAATCTGATTTCTTTATAATATACTCTATAAATCAAAAATCGTTAATCTAACGATTGGTTTTCTTGATTCGCTATTTTTGATATGGCAACATATTCTGCTGCCGAAATATTTCCATAATAAAAATTTATTGGATTCACCACTTTACCGTCTTTATGAACTTCATAATGCAAATGTGGTGCTTCACTTCGGCCTGTACTACCGACATAACCAATAATATCGCCACGTTTTACACGTTGACCAGCGTGAACTTTAAATTTACTTAAATGTCCATACAAAGTTAAATAACCATAACCGTGTGTAATCTCAATATGATTTCCAAAACCCGAAAGCGAATTGTCTGCATTCTTAACTACCCCATCACCAGAAGCATAAATAGGAGTTCCCGTTTTTGCCGTAAAATCCATTCCTTCATGCATTTTTCGTGCTTTTGTAAATGGATCACTTCGATATCCAAATCCAGACGCCATGTGTTTCAAATCTTCATTCTTAACAGGTTGGATTGCCGGTATAGCACTTAATAATTTATCTTTTACCTTTGCCATTTTCAAAATTTCATCTAACGATCTTGATTGAACTGCCAATGCTTTAGAAATACCATCCACTTTCTCTGAAGTTTTAATTACTAAATCAGAATTGTCAAATCCTTCTAATTCTTTGTATCGTTTTCTATCAATAATTCCTCTTCTTTTTTCGTTTGAAATAGGAGCGGAGTTGAAATAAACGCGGTATAAATTATTATCTCGTTCTTCTAAATCGGTTGCTACTTGGTCAATATCTTCAATTTTTTTATTTAAAATTGCATAACTCAACTTCATATTCTCAATTTCTCTCGTCTGAATTTTGTCTTTTGGTGTTTCAAAATAAGACGTGTTCATCAAAATCACAAAACAAAGAAATCCAAATAATGCTGACGCAGCTATGAATAACAAGGCATAACCAATTTTTTTTCTTTTTTGCGGACTAATTATTCTGTAAGCTAAACTTTCTGTGTCGTAATAATACTTAACTTTCTTCGACATTTCTTAAATTATACTATTTTTGTAAACGTTTTAATAACAACAATGGTTATACGAACAAATTTAAGAAATGTTTCATTCTAAATCTATTTTTATTTTAGAAAGTAGATTTGGATAGTTATCGGTTCGATTATTTTAAATATAATATCTCGTCCAACTTTCTATAACCAAATAACCTAATAAACATATAAATGAAATCACAAGACATTCGTAAAGCGTACTTACAATTCTTTGAAAGCAAAGGTCACTTAATCGTTCCATCAGCACCAATCGTGCTAAAAGATGATCCAACTTTGATGTTCAACAACTCAGGGATGGCGCAGTTCAAAGAATATTTTTTGGGAAATGCAAATCCGAAAAGTAAACGAATAGCCGATACCCAAAAATGTCTTCGCGTTTCAGGGAAACATAACGACTTGGAAGATGTAGGTTTTGATACGTATCATCATACCATGTTTGAAATGTTAGGTAATTGGTCGTTTGGTGATTATTTCAAAGCAGACGCTTTAGCTTGGGCATGGCAGTTTTTAACTGAAATTTTGAAGTTAGATAAAGAGCGTTTGTATGTTTCTGTTTTCGAAGGTAATCCATCAGAGAATGTGCCTTTTGATCAAGAAGCTTGGGATATTTGGAAACAATTTGTGCCAGAAGACAGAATTATTCTTGGAAATAAAAAAGATAACTTTTGGGAAATGGGCGATCAAGGGCCTTGTGGTCCCTGTTCCGAAATTCATATCGATTTAAGAACCGATGCTGAAAGAGCTGATGTTTCTGGAAGAAGTTTGGTGAATGCTGATCACCCACAAGTGGTAGAAATTTGGAACAACGTATTTATGGAATTCAACCGTAAAGCTAATGGTTCCTTAGAAAAATTACCCGCACAACATGTTGATACGGGTATGGGTTTTGAGCGTTTGTGTATGGCCATGCAAAATGTGACTTCCAATTATGATACCGATGTTTTTACACCTTTAATTGAGAAAATCGAACAAATTACTGGTTTAAAATATACATCTAATGAAGTTAAAAACATATCAGAAGAACAAAACAAAATCAACATAGCCATTCGTGTGATTGTAGATCACGTACGTGCCGTAGCATTTGCTATCGCAGACGGTCAATTGCCTTCCAATACGGGGGCAGGCTATGTGATAAGAAGAATTTTGCGACGTGCCATTCGTTATGGATTTACATTTTTAAATACTAAAGAACCATTCATCAATAAACTAGTTGAAGTTTTGGCCAATCAAATGGGCGATTTTTTTCCAGAAATAAAATTGCAACAGCAATTAGTTACTAATGTAATTCGTGAAGAAGAAGCTTCTTTTTTGAAGACTTTAGACCAAGGATTACAATTGTTAGATAATGTTATAACACAAACCATAGGTTCTGAAGTTCCAGGGGCAAAAGCTTTCGAATTGTATGATACTTATGGTTTTCCAAAAGATTTGACAGCTCTTATTTTAAAAGAAAATAGCATGTCGTTTAGTGAAGCTGAATTTGATGCCTCAATGCAAGAACAAAAATCGCGTTCTCGGGCAGCTTCAGAAGTTTCAACTGAAGATTGGTCGGTTTTAATTCCTGGTAATGTAGAAACTTTTGTGGGATATGATCAAACGGAAAACGAAGTAAAAATTACTCGAATTCGTAAAGTTGATAGTAAAAAAGATGGTGTTTTATACCAAATAGTTTTAGATAATACACCTTTTTATCCTGAAGGTGGAGGACAAGTTGGCGATAAAGGAACATTAGTTTCGGCTAATGAAACGATTGACATCATCGATACCAAGAAAGAAAACAACTTAATTCTTCATTTCGCAAAACAATTGCCTGAGAGTATTAATGCTGATTTTGTGGCAAAAGTGAATACCGATTTAAGAACGTCAACTTCCAAAAATCACTCGGCTACACACTTGATGCATTTGGCATTGAGAACCATTTTAGGGACGCATGTAGAACAAAAAGGATCGTTGGTAAATCCCAATTACTTGCGTTTTGACTTTTCACATTTTGCAAAAGTAACTGACGAGGAATTACATAGAGTAGAAGCTCTTGTTAACGCTCAAATAGAAGCGCATTTGCAATTGGTGGAACACCAAAATATCCCTATTAAAGAAGCATTGGATAAAGGCGCGATGGCGTTGTTTGGAGAAAAATATGGGGATAATGTCCGTATGATTGAGTTTGGTAAAAGTAAAGAATTGTGTGGTGGAATTCACGTAAAGAATACTGCTGAAATCTGGCATTTCAAAATTATTTCAGAAGGAGCAGTGGCAGCCGGAATTCGTCGTATTGAAGCGATTACAGGCGATGCTGTTAAGGACTATTATACTAATCAAGAAGGGATTTTAAATGAAATCAAGGAACTCTTGAAAAATCCGCAAGATGTTTTGAAAGCGGTTCTAACTATACAAGATGAAAATATGAAACTCTCAAAGCAAATTGAGGTTTTAATGAAAGATAAAGTTAAAAATCTAAAGACATCATTGGCTTCAGAAATAAAAACAGTAAATGGAGTTCAATTTTTAGCAAAACAAGTAGATTTAGATCCTATTGGAGCTAAAGATTTGGCTTATGAATTAGGTACTTTGGGAACGAATATTTTTTTGGTTTTAGCTACTTCCGAAGATGGAAAGCCCACAATTAGTTGTTATATTTCTAAAGAATTAGTGGCGGAGAAATCCCTTAATGCTAGTAATGTAGTTAGAGAACTAGGTAAATATATTCAAGGCGGTGGAGGAGGCCAACCTTTCTTTGCAACTGCGGGTGGTAAAATTTCTGCAGGAATAGCTGAAGCTCTTGAAAAATCAATTGAATTCGTAAGATAAAATGAGTTTATAAACAAAAAAACCTTTCAATTGAAAGGTTTTTTGTTTGTAATTGCTAATTATTTCCCTTCTTTTGCCGCTTCCTTTTGGGCTTTTTGAACTTCTTTTAAAGCTTTGTATTTTTCAACACCTAATAATTCTTTAATTTTACCCTCTTTAGCTTTACTATATTCTTTAGATTTTTCAGATTTTTGCTCGTCTGTTAGTGTAGCATCCGCTTTTAATGCTTTACCTAACGCAGAACTTTCTTCCATAATTGCTCTGTATTTTTGTTGTTCATCCTCAGTTAAACCGGCAGTTTTGAATGCAACCATTAAATCAGCTTCTTTTTTCGCTTTAGCTACAGCTTTTTCTTCTTTAGATAATGTTTTTTCTTGTGGTGCTTTGTTTGCTTCTTGAGCTTGAACTCCTGTAATAGCAAAACCAATTGTCATAATTGTAGTTAATAAATACTTCATCTTATTGTTTTTTTTAATTAATTATTAAGACAAATATAGATAAAAATAGAAGCGAAATTTATAATTTTTAAAATTTAAGATTAATTTAGTAATTCCCTGATTTATTCTAAAATTTGATAAATTAAAACTCCAAAAAATGAAATGATGCAATTTTAAATGTCATTTTTTGCACTCTAAGTTTTTATTGATTGTTAATTTATTTCGTTAGTTCTAATTTTATGTATAAACTAAAAAAAATGAGCTCGATTATTTATCGAGCTCATTTTTAATTAAACATTAAATCTAATTATTCCGCTTTAGGAGTAATTTTATTTTCTTCTCTTGGAGGTCTTGGTAAAAGTGCTTTTCTGGAAACTTTTTCTTTTCTAGTTTTAGGATCTAATCCTAAATATTTCACTTGAAACACATCGCCCATATTCACAACATCAGAAACATTTTCAGTACGTTCCCAAGCCAATTCCGATACATGTAATAAAACCTCATTTCCTGGAGCAGCTGTATATTCTACTACCGCACCAAAATCCAACATCTTAATTACTTTAACTTCATAAGCTTCTCCAATGGCTGGTTTAAAGATGATAGAATCAATCTTAGCCAATACTGCCGCAATTCCGTCTGGATCGGTTCCAAGAATTTCAACCACACCTTGCTCGTCTACTTCGTTAATAACGATAGTGCAACCAGTAGCTTTTTGTAATTCTTGAATTACTTTTCCTCCAGGCCCTATTAAGGCACCAATAAAGGCACCAGGAATAGTTCTCATTATAATTTTCGGAGCATGAACTTTAACATCAGCTCTTGGTTGCGCTAAGGTTTCTGTTAAAATATTTAAAATATGTAAACGTCCATCACGAGCTTGAGCCAAAGCTTGCTCCATGATTTCATATTTCAATCCGTCAATTTTAATATCCATTTGACAAGCTGTAATTCCTTCTGAAGTTCCAGTTACCTTGAAATCCATATCTCCTAAATGATCTTCATCACCCAAAATATCCGATAAGACTGCAAAACGTTCTCCGTCTGTAATCAATCCCATTGCTATCCCAGAAACAGGACGTATCATTTGAATTCCAGCATCCATTAAAGATAATGTTCCTGCACAAACAGTAGCCATAGATGACGAACCATTTGATTCTAATACTTCCGAAACCACACGAATGGTATATGGACAATCTGCTGGAATCATGTTTTTCAATGCACGTTGTGCTAAGTTTCCGTGACCTACTTCTCTTCTTGAAGTTCCTCTTAACGGACGTGCTTCTCCTGTAGAAAATGGGGGAAAATTATAGTGTAAATAGAATTTTTCTTCTCCTTGTTCACTTGGCGAATCAATTTGGTTAGCTTCTCTAGATGTTCCTAAAGTAGCAGTTGCCAATGCTTGAGTTTCTCCACGAGTAAATAATGCTGAACCGTGAACTGATGGTAAATAATCTACTTCACACCAAATTGGTCTGATTTCTGTAGTTTTTCTTCCATCCAAACGAGTTCCTAAATCTAAAGTTACATTACGAACTGCTTCTTTATTCGTTTTGTAGAAATATTTAGAGACTAAATCGCCATTTTCTGCCAACTCATCTTCAGTAAACAATGCCTTCACTTCTTCTTTCACAGCATCAAATGCAGCCGAACGCTCGTGTTTAGATGAACCTTTGCTAGCAATTGTATAAATTTTATCATAAGCTGCTGTTTTTACTTTGGCGTAAATAGCATCATCCGATTTTTCTTGTTCATAACTACGAACTTCTTTTTTACCAAAAGCCGCTTGTAATCTTTCTTGCGCCGCAATTTGATTTTTAATATGTTCGTGAGCAAATTTAATGGCTTCTACCATTTCTTTTTCTGAAATTTCTTTCATTTCACCTTCTACCATTGCGATAGAATCTGTTGAAGCTCCAATCATCATGTCAATATCCGACAATTCTAATTGAGCGCGTGATGGATTGATAATGAATTTACCGTCAATTCTCCCCACTCTAGCTTCAGAAATTAAAGTTTCGAACGGAATATCAGACAAAGCCAATGCTGCCGAAGCAGCTAATCCAGCTAATGCATCTGGCATTACCTCTTCATCATGTGACATCAATTGAATCATTACTTGAACTTCTGCATGGTAATCTGAAGGGAAAAGGGGACGCAAAACTCGGTCAACTAATCTCATGGTTAGCACTTCGCTGTCACTTGGTCGTGCTTCTCTTTTGAAAAAACCACCGGGAAAACGACCTGCTGCAGCAAATTTTTCACGATAATCTACCGTTAAAGGCAAAAAATCAATACCTGGACTTGCTTTTCTTGATGATACAACTGTCCCTAAGATTACAGTGTTACCAATTCTAACTACTACAGATCCATCAGCTTGTTTAGCCAATCGACCCGTCTCGATTGTGATGTTTCTGCCATCACCTAAATCGATACTTTCTACAAATAATTGTGGAATCATAAATTTTCCTTTTTAATTTTACATTGGTTTCCTGCCTGTCAGCAGAGTTGTTGTGTTGTTTTTCCGATAGTAAGTCGGATTGTAGCTGTTGTATTCCAATGAAAAACCAAACTTTTTCTAATATAAAAATCAAAAAAAAAGAGGCGCAAAAGCACCTCTTAAAATTTGTATTATTTTCTAATACCTAATTCTTTAATTAATTCACGATATTTTACAACATCTTTCTTTTTCAAGTAGTCCAAAAGACTTCTTCTTTTACCTACTAAAAGAACTAGCGAACGCTCGGTATTATAATCATGACGATTTTTTTTCAAGTGCTCAGTTAAGTGAGAAATTCTAAATGTGAAAAGGGCTACTTGACCTTCTGTAGAACCAGTGTTTTCTGATTTTCCTCCGTGTTTAGCGAAGATTTCAGCTTTTGTTTCTTTAGTTAAATACATTCCAATATTATTTAAATGATTATTATGTATGAATAAAGGTTTTCTCTATTCGGGTGCAAAACTACACTTTATTTTTAAATTTACAAGTAAAGCTATTAGTTTATTACATATTTTTATTCCAAATTCCTTCTTCCATCTACTAACTTCTAGCTTTCAACTAAAACAATTTTGCAACTTCTTCATTTACAAATTCTAAAAAACGTTCGTCTTTTTCTGTAAATGGGTCAATTACATGACTATCAATATCAATTTGCCCAATATTGGTTCCATTTACGAATAAAGGCACGACAATTTCCGACTTAACTGTAAAACTACAGGCAATATAATTGTCTTGTGCCGATACATCAGGAACTACAAAATTAGCATTTGATTCGGCAACTTGTCCGCAAATTCCTTTTCCGAAGGGAATTACTTTATGATCTGTCTCTGCTCCAACATAAGAACCAAGATGCAAGGTTTTTGTTTCGTGATTGGTAAAATAAAAGCCAACCCAATTATAATAATTCACATTGTCAGATAAGAATTGACAAAGTGTTTTTAGTTTTTCTTCCCGACTTTGACTTTCGTTTGAAAGTAGATGTATTACTTTAGGTTTTAAAATGTCAAAATTCATTATCTATTTTTTTTTACAAAAGTAACCAATGCAATTTCTTACTTTTACCTAAATTTGTTAAAAAATTACATTTTGAAAGAATACCTCATTCAATTCAAACCTTTTTTGATTTTTCTAGCCAAGTTTGCTTTGACCTATTTGGCGTTGACACTTATTTATGGACACTATTTGAGTCATTTTAACAAAAAAAAAATTGAAGTTGATGGTTTTACAAGATTAGTCGCCAATCAATCTCTAAAAGTACTTTCTGTTTTTGATTCGAATTCGTATACATTACCCAATTTAGAAGAGGCAAGTGTTAAAATGTATTATCACAATAAATGGGTTTCTAGAATTATTGAAGGGTGTAATGGATTAAGTATTATTATTTTATTTGTAAGTTTTGTAATGGCATTTTCAGGAAATTTCAAGCATACTTTCTCTTTTATTTTGGCGGGAATCTTTTTAATTCACCTTTTCAATGTAGTTCGAATTGCAATACTTTGTATGGCAGTATTTCATTTTCCTCAGTATGCACATTTTTTGCATGGAGTGATTTTTCCTTTATTTATATATGGATTTGTTTTTTTGTTATGGATTATCTGGGTTAATAATTATTCGTTTTATGCTAAAAAATCTATTAAATAATAAGCTAAAAGTTGCTGCAGGATTGTTTTTAATTATGTCTCTTTTGTTTCTAAGAACATTTGAAGACACCATTTTTTATGACCCATTTCTTAATTATTTTAAATCTAATTATCAAAATTCGCCATTGCCCAAACTAAATATCATTAAGCTGTTTTTTTGTTTGGGATTTCGATATTATTTAACTTCTATCATTTCTTTAGGGTTACTTTATTTGTTTTTTAATGACTCGAAGGTTATTAAATTTTCAATTTTTTTGTATTCTGTCTTAGGAATAATATTGATAGTGATTTTCTTTTTTATCTTAATTAAATTTGGAGAAACCAATAAAATGAATTTGTTTTACATCAGAAGATTTATTATACAACCGATATTTTTAATTCTTTTTATTCCAGCGTTTTATTATCAGAAAAAGATAAAATAAAATAAATCTCATGAATTGTTAAAGATTAATTATCTTATCTTTGTATTATGAACTTTAGAAGGCAAATAAATTTATTTTTAGCAGTTTCCTTATTGATTTCCAATTTGGAATTGGTTTTTAATGTACATTATTGCGATGATGAAATTGCATCTGTATCCATAAATACTGTTTTTAATTCTCAAGAAATTGAGAAAAATTGTTGTGGAAAAATTGAAAATGCATCCAAATGCTGTAAAAACAAAATCATAAAAGCCAACCAAAAATTAGAACAAATTACTGTTAAGACAGTTTCGGTTGATGCCAATTATTATTTAGTATTCAACGAATGGAACTCAGATGGTTTTACTAATAAAATTAACTTCAAAAAAAGAGCTTTACCTACTTACTTTTGCGATGCGAATGCCCCGCCATTATATCTATTGTATAGCCAATATACCCTTTACGCTTGATTTGATTATAATTCTGTCGATTCTCAACCTTGAAATGAGAATTATTTGAAATAGAATTAATTTAAATCATTTCTAATGAAAAATACAACTCTATTCCTAATGTTGTTCTTTTTTTCTGTAGCTTTTTCACAAAAAAAATTAGAAGAAGTCAAAGTCGAATCGAATAAAAAAGGAATACAAAAATCACTTTCCAAAACTGCCAATACTATAGTGGTTTCTGGAAAGGAATTACTCAAAGCGGCCTGTTGTAATTTGGCCGAAAGCTTTGAAACCAATCCTACTATTGATGTTAATTTTTCTGATGCTTTGACGGGTACCAAACAAATTAAAATGTTGGGTTTAACCTCTCCTTATTTAATGATTACTGAAGAAAATATTCCTTCGGTTCGAGGAGCCTCTCAAGCATACGGGTTATCTTTTACACCAGGAACTTGGGTAGAAAGCATCCAAATTACAAAAGGTGCTGGAAGTGTTGTGAATGGTTTTGAAAGTATATCGGGACAAATAAATACCGAGTTAATTAAACCCATGAAAGACATTCCGTTTTTCTTAAATGCTTATGGAGCTTCTGATTCTCGTTTTGAATTAAATACACATTTCAACACAAAACTTTCTAATCATTGGGCTACGAGTTTATATCTTCACGGAAATGCTAGAGTAGCTAAAAATGATATGAACCATGATGGTTTTCTCGACAATCCTTTAGGAAAACAAGTAAATTTGGTCAACCGTTGGCAATACTCCAATCCAGAAACGGGTTGGGTTTCGTTTATCAATTTCAAATACATGAAAGATGAAAAACAAACGGGGGAATTGAATTTCGATAAAAATAGAGACCAACTCACCACCAATTATTGGGGTTCTGAAATCAATACGAATCGGTTTGATTTTACTTCAAAAGTGGGTTATGTTTTTAAAGACATGCCCTTTCAAAGTATTGGTTTTCAAAATGCGTACAGTAATCATAATCAAAATTCATATTTTGGTTTGAATCAATACAACATAAAGCAACAAAGTTATTATTCTAATTTAATTTTCAATTCTATCATTAGTAATACGATGCACAAATTTGCTGCAGGTGTAAATTTCACCTACGATAAATATGCTGAATACGTCAATCTTTCTGATGTAAGTCGCACCGATAATTCGGCGGGAACATTTTTTGAATATACTTATGATGACAATGATAAATTCAGCTTGATTTTAGGAGGAAGATTTGATTATCACAATAGATTAGGAGCATTTTTTACACCAAGATTACATGCTAAATACAATCCTTGGAAAAAAGCAGTCCTACGATTTTCAGCAGGAAGAGGAAAACGTGCGGCGAATATTTTTGCAGAAAATCAACAACTTTTCGCTAGTTCAAGAGTGTTTTCTGTTTTAGATACTGATGGAAAAATTTATGGATTAAATCCTGAAATTGCTTGGAATTATGGATGGAGTTTTACTCAAAATTTCATTTTTTTTGGCAAACCTGCCGATGTTACTTTAGATTTTTATCGAACCGATTTTCAAAATCAAGCGATAGTCGATTTGTTTCAATCGTCGCATCAGGTTTTGTTTTATAACTTAAAAGGGAAATCTTATGCCAACAGTTTTCAATTGGATTTCAATATAGAAATTATTAAACATTTTAACCTAAGAACTGCTTATAAATACTACGATATTTCAACGGATTATCTTTCGGGAAGTTTTCAAAGGCCAATGCAAGCCAAGCATCGTTTTTTTGGTAATTTAGAATACGAAACTCACATTATAGAAAAAGGAAAACAATGGAAATTTGATTACACTTTTAATTGGCTTGGTAAACAAAAGTTGCCAAACACAGTGAATAATTCATCACAAGACCAATTGCCAGAATATTCACCGTCATTTGGAATAATGAATGCACAAATAACTAGAACTTTTTCTAGTTATTTTGAAATGTATATTGGGGTAGAAAATATGGGTAATTATCATCAGAATAAAGCTATTTTGGGGAATGATAATCCTTTTGGCGCGACTTTTGACACCTCTATAATATATGCACCTGTCTTTGGTCAAATGTATTACGCAGGATTACGATTTAAAATTAAATAACTTTTAAAATTAATTTATTATGAAAAAAATAGTCTATGGAATGTTGTTACTTTTTGTAGCATTTTCAACTCAGGCACAAGAAAAAAAAAGTAAAAATGCCAAATATTTTTTTGAAGTAAATGGAAATTGTGAGCAATGTCAAAAAAGAATTCAAAAAGCGGCTTTTTGTGTAGATGGAGTAAAAATGGCATCATGGAGTATAGAAACTCATGAAATGACAGTTATTATTAATGAAGAAAAATGTTCTCTTCTTGATGTCAAAAAAGCCATTGCCAATGTTGGTCATGACACCAAAGAGGTAAAATCAAAAAATGAAGTTTATGAAAAGCTTCATGCTTGTTGTCAATATGAAAGATAATAATCCAAAAACTCGCAAAATAAATTTGGGATTTTATTATTGCTATTTTTACCAAAATAATTCAAATGAAAAGACTTTTCCTTGTTATTAATTTACTGTATTGTTTAAGTTCTTTTTCACAAGATTTTAAACAAGATCAACGCGTTTGGTTTGCATACACAGAGTTTTTAAAGGTTTCTAATCATTGGAGTTATCAAGCAGAAGCTCAATTTAGGATGGATAATCAATTACAACAAAATCAGCAAAATTTGTTTAGACTCGGTGCATTGTATTCTATCTCATCTTCAAAAACCATTGCGGTCGGGAATGCATTAGTGAATACGTTTAGTAACTCAATGGATGAATATTATAAAGAAAATAGAATTTGGGAACAATTTCAATATTCAAAGAAATGGAATAATGATAAAAATTTTTTTTCACGTCGAATTCGATTAGAACAACGTTGGGTTGAGAAAAAAGATCGGATAGATAATGAAATAAAAAGCATCGCTACAAATTATCAAAACAGATTGCGTTATTTGAATAGAAATTTATTTCACTTATGTAATTTTAATTCAGAGAATGCTGACTTTTATGCCATCATTCAAGAGGAAGTTTTTTTTACTTTAGGCAGCAATAATATAAATACAAAATTAATAGATCAAAACAGATTTACAGTTGGTCTTGGGCTAAATTTTAAAAGCAATATGAGTATTGAATTAGGTTATCTTAATAATTATATCACTTCACCATCCAAAACGGATGTAATGAATCATACTATTTCAATTTCAGTTACTCAAAATCTAGCTTTATAAAACATTAATTTATTTAGTATAAATATCCCAAAAAATATGATTAATTTCACACTCTATTTTTCACTTATTTTATTTTATTATCCATGAATAATTTTGATTGGACACAATTAGTAAATCCGGAGTTTTATATCACCATGACAATTGGTGGTGTTAAAATTGGATTTTGGATTGTATTATTTATTGTTTTTGCTGAAACTGGACTCTTTGCTGGTTTTTTTCTTCCCGGTGATAGTTTACTTTTTTTATCAGGAATTTACAGTCGTGATTTAATTGAGAATTTTACTTTCATTGAAAGTGATACCGCTAATGTTACATTACTATCAATTTTAGTTGCTACCGCAGGAATTTTAGGAAATATGATGGGATATTGGTTTGGATCAAAAAGCGGTTATTATTTATATAAAAAAGAAGATAGTTTTTGGTTCAAGAAAAAATACCTCATTCAATCAAAAGATTTTTTTGAAAGATATGGCGGTAAAGCCATAATTTTTGCCCGTTTCTTGCCGATAGTAAGAACTTTTGCGCCCATTGTTGCCGGAATTGTTTCAATGGATAAAAAGAAATTTATGTTTTTTAACATAGTAAGTTCATTTCTTTGGTCATTTGTATTAATATTTTCGGGGCATTATTTATATGGAATGTTTTTGGAAGAATTTAACATTGATTTAAAACATCATATTGAGAAAATAGTGATAGGTATTATATTGGTTTCAACTTTTCCTGTATTTTTAAAAATGTTTAAAAAATCTTCGAAAGATATTTAATAGTACATAAAAAAATACCTCAAAATTAATTTTGAGGTATTTTTTTGTGAAATTTATGTTTAAGATTACATCATTCCGGGCATTCCACCGCCCATTGGCATTCCACCACCAGCAGTATCTTCTTTAATTTCTACTAAAGCGCACTCAGTAGTCAATATCATTCCCGCAACAGAAGCAGCGTTTTCTAATGCTACTCGGGTCACTTTTTTAGGATCGATAATTCCTGCTTTTAGCATATCCACATATTCATCTGTTTTGGCGTTGTATCCATAGTCTCCTTTTCCTTCCGAAACTTTTGCAACTACTACAGAACCTTCAAGACCAGCATTTTCAACAATAGTACGTAATGGAGATTCAACTGCACGAAAGACAATTTGTATTCCTGTTGCTTCGTCAGCATTATCAGCTTTGATAGATGATAGGGCAGATTTTGCTCTCAATAAAGCAACTCCTCCACCAGCAACAATTCCTTCTTCAACAGCTGCACGAGTAGCGTGTAATGCATCATCTACACGGTCTTTTTTCTCTTTCATTTCTACTTCAGAAGCAGCACCAACATACAGAACAGCAACTCCACCCGCTAATTTTGCCAAACGCTCTTGTAGTTTTTCTTTATCATAATCAGAAGTCGTAGTTTCCATTTGACCTTTAATTTGATTCACACGATTTTTTATCATGTCTGCTTTACCAGCGCCATTAACAATGGTTGTATTGTCTTTGTCAATAGTTACTTTTTCTGCAGTTCCCAACATTTCTAAAGTTGCATTTTCAAGTGTATAACCACTTTCTTCGGCAATTACTGTTCCACCTGTTAAGATAGCAATATCTTCTAACATTGCTTTTCTTCGATCACCAAAACCTGGAGCTTTTACAGCCGCAATTTTTAATGCACCTCTTAATTTATTTACCACTAATGTTGATAAAGCCTCACCATCAACGTCTTCAGCAATAATTAATAATGGCTTTCCAGATTGAGCTACTGGTTCTAAAACCGGAAGTAATTCTTTTAAAGAAGATACTTTTTTATCGTACAAAAGAATGTAAGGATTTTCTAATTCTACATTCATTTTTTCAGGATTGGTAACAAAATAGGGAGATAAATATCCTCTGTCAAACTGCATTCCTTCCACGACATCAACATAAGTATCGGTTCCTTTTGCTTCTTCAACCGTGATAACACCTTCTTTACCTACCCTTCCGAAAGCCGTTGCAATTAATTCTCCAATTACTTCATCATTATTCGCTGAAATAGAAGCAATTTGTTTTATTTTTTCTGAATCACTACCTACAACTTTTGCTTGTTTTCCAAGATCAGCAACTATAGCTTCAACGGCTTTGTCTATACCGCGTTTTAAATCCATTGGGTTTGCTCCTGCAGCAACATTTTTCAATCCTTCTTTTACTATAGCTTGTGCTAAAACTGTAGCAGTTGTAGTTCCATCACCAGCTAAATCGTTGGTTTTAGAAGCTACTTCTTTGACCATTTGAGCCCCCATATTTTCTAATGGGTCTTTCAGTTCAATTTCTTTTGCAACAGTAACACCGTCTTTAGTAACATTTGGTCCTCCAAATGATTTTCCGATTATTACATTACGACCTTTTGGTCCAAGGGTTACTTTTACAGCATTTGCTAATGCGTCTACACCACGTTTTAAACCGTCACGTGCTTCAATATCAAATTTTATATCTTTTGCCATTTTGTGTTTTTTTTTAAATCTTAATACTTTGTACTTCTAAACTTTGTGTCTCTTAATTTTAAATGATTGCTAGAATATCATCTTCTCTCATTATAAGATAATCTTTTCCATCAAATTTTAAATCGGTTCCTGCGTATTTACCATACAATACGATATCGCCTACTTTTAGAGTTAAAGGTTCGTCTTTTTTGCCATTTCCTATAGCAACAACAACTCCTTTTTGTGGTTTTTCCTTCGCGGTGTCTGGGATAATAATTCCAGATGCTGTTTGTGTTTCAGCAGCAGCTGGTTCCACAATAACTCGGTCTGAAAGTGGTTTAATGTTTAATGCCATAATTTGTTAATTTTTATTATTTATAAAATTATTAAAGTTTAAAAACAATATTCAGAAATTATGCCAATTGAGTAAAACTGACATATTTTCAGTGAAAGTATGAATTAAATAAACTATTTGTTCAAAAAAAAATCCCGAAATTACTCGGGATTTTCTTGTAGAAATCGCAAAATTTCTTATTTTTTTT
>Ga0209499_1001355_pt1 | contig 17151 bp, 14 predicted proteins | sample C_130208_EF_Meta_FD_187306 | JGI IMG/M metagenome (GOLD analysis project Ga0209499, IMG submission 187306) | Freshwater microbial communities from Lake Croche, Canada to study carbon cycling - C_130208_EF_MetaG (SPAdes) (version 2) | ecosystem: Environmental > Aquatic > Freshwater > Lake...
GAACTTGGAAGAAAAACTTTTCAGGTCATACCACAGAGAAATAATATAGTTCCTAAAAATATAGTATTAAATACATCAGGAATTGCAGATTATATTGGTAATAAATACCCTAAACTTTTTGATTATGCTAAAAGTGAAATTGTTTTACATTGTAAAAAATATCAAAAACATGTATGGAGTAAAATATTAAAATTAGAAAAAAGAAGTATATTTAATCATAAAGATTATGTATTTTATAATCAAATAACAACTGATGGATTTAGTTGTAGTTTATTATTTATCTTAAAAAAATATAAGGATAAAGAATATGGCGATAAAATACCTAAAAATCCAGATGAAGAAAATATTATTAAAAATATAAATACTTTAACAAAAGATGAATGTAATAAATATTTAACAGATGAATATAAATTAGTTAGTTTGGATCCTGGAGTCATTCGTCCAATTTCAATGATAGATGAAAATAATAATTTTTATAAATATACAGCATGTAGAAGAAGATTTGAAACATATACAAAGAGATGTAATGAAATAATTAATGCAGAAAAGATAAAACACAAAATTATTGAAAAAGAAACAGAATTATCAAAATTTAATTCAAAAACATTAAAAATAGATGAATATAAAAAATTTATAACAAATAAAAATAAACTTAATAATAATGTTAAAACATTTTACAATAATATTTTATTTAGAAAACTAAATTTTAGAAGATTTACAAGAACCAAACAATCTGAAGAAGTATTACTAAATGAAATTGAAAATAAATTTTTATCAAAAGAAGATAAAAAAAATAACAAAAAATTATTAATATTATACGGAAATTGGAGTCGTGATACTCAAATGAAAGGATGTATGCCCGCACCTAATATAGGATTTAAAAAATTATTATTAAAAAGATTTGAAATGTTTGAAATAAATGAATATAATACTAGTAAATTATACAATAAAACTTTTAAAGAACTAGAAAATGTATCAGTAAGAAAAAATAAGCGTAAGAAACATTTACATGAAATACTAACTCAAAAAGAGGAAACCGAACGGTGTATTTTTGTAAATCGTGATAAGAATGCTTGTAAAAATATTTTATATCTTGGAAAATATTTTTTAGAATATCAATTAAGACCTAAAGAATTTAGTCCTAAACCAAAAGAAAATAATATAATAATAAAACAAAGAAAAACAAGACAGAAAAAAGAAATTGTTGTTTAATCAAGGTAGTAGATTAAATAGCATCTGATGGGATTAAGTGTATCTACCATTATAATACACTTAAGAAAGCCCATTATTTAGAATTTAGAAACTCTTTAATGAGTAAAGCGATAAATATTTTTTTTGTCATTAAACCGGCATTTAAAATACGCACCGCTCTAAATCCGATAAATTTAACTAATGTTAAATTTATTAAAAATGATAACAATTGACTAAATAAAAATGTATTTAATGGGGTTTCAATATATGGTAACCTATTTGTATCTGTACATAAATCAAATAAATAGTAATCTTTTGTTTCATTATCAATTATATATAAACTAGTATCTCTTTGTTTAACATTTATTTTTTTTAAAGAACCATAATTTTTATTATTTTGATAATATCTAAATTTTGGCATTTCTATTCCAAAAATAGAATATGAATATTTATCTATCATATTAAAATCTATTTCTAAATCTAAATTATTTGTTTCTTTTATTAAATTTATTTTTTTATAGATATTATCCAAATTATAATTAAAAATTTTATTATTATTTTTAATATATTTTAATTTACCAGATCTAGATATTTTTGTTGCAAATAATAAACCTTCTAAATCAATTGATTTAACTATTACTGTATCATCATATTTTAACTTTAAAAAAGTATAATTAATTTTAAATTTATTATCATTGGTATCTCGTAATTTCCAGGTTCCTAACAAAAAAGGTACATTTTCCATCAATGAATTACTAGTTTTTATCATAAAAAGTAATATCAAAATTATCATTTGTTACTATAATTATTAAATATTTAAACAAATAAATTTCAAATTTTTTAATTTTTCTCTATACAATTTTTAATTATTAATTCTTTAAATTTTTCAAATAATTTATCTTTTTTTTTACTTAAATCATCTAAATATTCATCTGCTGTTTGAAAATTTACTTTAAATGGAAAAATTGATATCCATCTATATATTTTTACTACTCTTTCTTTTAATGGTAATAAATCATGTGATTTATATCGAATTGCTCTGCCAATTACTTGTCTTATTTTTGCATCATTCCAATGTGGTTCAACTATGTGTATTTGTCTTGTATTTTTTAAATCAAGTGATTCTGACCCCGCTGTTGTTAATAATAAAACTTGTATTTCACCATTATTATACTTGTTAACAATATTATCCAATTTAACTTCATTAATTACACCAGATATTATACTATGTTTTATATTTGCTTTATCTAACATTTTTGATAAAGGAAAAACTCCTGCATCTAAATAATTTGAATATATTATTGCTGGAAATTTATTACTAATTAATTTATTAAAAATTTTTTGTAATTTTGGTGTTATTGTATTATTATCAATAACATTTGATAATTGTCTTGTCGCACTTAAAAATGAATTCTTTTTCTTTTTATCTAATAATCCATAATTTATATATAAATCATCTAATCGTACATCTGTATCTGGATTCACTACTTTTTTATCTAAAATGATAATACTTACAAATTTTTTATATTCTAACATTTGAGCTGGCGACATTTCAACTTTAATTACATATTCTTTTTTTTTACAATAATTTTCTGTATCTGTATTTTCATAATATGAAATAGTATTCTTTATTTTGTTTTCTAACATTATTTGATTATTTATTGTATCATTATCCTCATTATAATAATAAAAATCAAATAATTTTTTATTCGTTGGTAATATATCCTCCTTTTTAATCATGTTAATTAATACAGATAAATCATTTATATAATTTAATATAGGCGTTGCTGTTAATAATATTAATCTATATGCAGATTGTGAAGCAGATATTATTAACAAAACATCTCTTGTTTCATTTCGCAAATGATGTGCTTCATCGATTATTAGTATTTTATTTAATGCTAAATTAATATTTAATTGATATTCTTTAATAAATTTTTTATATGTATAAAAAATTATTTCTCTATTCATTCCTATTTTTTTAATATCATCTTTAAAATTTTTAATTGATGCTTTTGATGTAATAACTATTACATCATGAATAAATTGTTTAACCATTGCTAATGCTGTTATTGTTTTGCCTGAACCAGTACTATGATACAAAATTAAACCAAAATTATTTCTAATAAACTTTATTGGTAAATTTTGATGTTCATTTAAAATTAATGACATTAATTATGATTAGATATTTTTATTTATAAAATATCTATGGTTTAATTGAATTACATTTTTTACAAATTTTATCTGGTTTATCATACATATTCACAACATCCATATATTCCCAGTCATGATCGCACATATTTAGAATATTGTTTTGTATCTTTTCAATTTGTAATTTATTTTGCTTTATTAGTTTTTCAAAATAATTAGATTGACAGTATAAATACGATATTTGATCATTTAATGCTTTAATATCCATTAATATAAATATTTTTCATACTAAGAAATAAAAAATACAATTTTTATTAAATGTTTATTATATAAATATAATGTTTATTTAATGAATATAAATATAAATATAATATTTATATGATTGATTTAGACTTTTACTTTATTCATATTGAAAAATGCATGGGTACTTCTTTTAGAAAAATGTTATATAGTTACTTTCAACATTTTTATAAAAAAACACAAATATATTTACCTGAAAAATATTTAGTTACTGTTAATTTTATGAATAGAGCACATTATAAAAAAATTGTACAATTTTTAGATATTAAAAATTTAAAAGTTTTATTGTCTCATTCTAATTTTAATCAAAAAAAATTAACTGATAAGTTTTCAAAAACAGCTTTTTCAATAACTTGTGTTCGTGAACCTATAAAACGTTTTATTAGTCATTATTATTTTTTTATTTATCCAACTAATAAAACTATTATATCCGAATTACCCAACCATAAATTAGTTACTTATATTTTAGAAATTAGTAATGTTTTAACAATGCGATTGGCTGGTGGAAAAAATGATTATAATGCTGCTATAGATAATCTTAAATATATTAATTGTATTATTATTATGGAAAAAATTGATCGAGATTTATTACTATTAAATTCGATGTTAAACAGAAAATTATCAACAAATTATTTATTGCAAAATATTGAAGCAAATAAAGGAAAAAATTATACAAATTATAATGAAAATGATTATGATATTGTACTAAAATATAATTATCTTTTTGAAAATGATATAAAATTATATAATTATATTTTTTATTTAAACGACAATGAAAGATTTAAATTTACCAAATTTAATAAATAAATCATACGAATATTATTTTATTAAATTTACCAAATTTAATAAATAAATCATAAGAATATTATTTTATATATGCTTATATTAATGGTTCAATTTAATGGTGCAATTGATTATTTAATTCTTAAAAAAAATAAAATATATATTCTTTTTTTTCTTGATAATCATCAACCTAATAAATATTGCGAAATTCCTTCTAAATATATTGATTCTTTATTTTCCGTATTTTATAATAAAAATACCACTTTTATTTTTGAAGAATTGATTGATAATTCTAATTTTATTTCAATATTTCCAAATACTCAACATTTAACTGAATTTTTAAAATTTTATAATAAACATATTAATGATAAACAAAAATTAATTAAACCAATTGATATACGAATTTTATTTGATAATACCGATCAAGAATATATTTTTAAAAATTTAGATATACTGTTTAATAAAACAAAAACTAACTCCATATTGGAATATGTTTGTAATCAATTTTATAGTGCATGTAATTCATCTTTAATTTTTTTACAACACTTTACATTACTACATAATAAATTTATTAAAATAAAACAATTTGTAAATTCTAATTATAATGCTAAAAAAAATCTTATTACTAATACTATTTCTGATTATTCTAAATATATTCAATTAGACTATTTGTTTACTACTTCAGAAATAACTGAAACTAATATTGTTTTAGAATTTTCAAATTTTTTATCTACCATTTTAGAACTTTTTAGTATATCTTATATTATTACTATGAAAACTCCTTATTTTATATTATATTTAGGTGCATCACATTGTGTATCTATTTTTTATTTACTTAATAAATATTATGATTTTAGATCTATTAAAAGTTTTAAAAATTTAAATATAGCAGAAATAAAAAATTTTGATTTAGATTTATTTGATAATCATAATTCATGTATTGATTTTTTATTATAAATTAAAAGATATAAAAATTGAAGATATTTGTTATTTTGTGTATATGGTATAAACTATTACAAATAAATGTCATCAAATCAAGAATTACTTTGTAAATCGGTAGGAGAGTTATGCTTTGTAAAAAAACCATCAAAAGATGGTAGTTTATGTCATGATTATGGTGATATGGTTCTTTCAAAACAGACACCACTAAATATATTACTTGATAAATACCGGTTTCTTTGTGATGGATTACAACACTATGTAGGCTATTTTACCCATAACATAGCTATTTTTAATAATAATAGCTATGATGAACGTATAGATCTAATAGATGTTATTAGTGATAATGTTGAATACCTACAATCAGGAGAAAGTTATACAATTTGTGCAACAAAGTGGCAAAAAAAAGCAAAGTTTAAGGGTTATGAAAATGGTCCTTTTTATAAATGGCAAACGCGTAATGGGTTCTTTTTTATTCTTACACAAGAAGATATTGATACTCTTACAGATCAAGAAAAAATTAATCTTCGCATAAAATAAAAAACTATAAATAAAAAAACTATTATTAATACTTTATTAATACTTTATTAAAAATTATATTTATAAATATAATTTTTATAACAGTGTATTATAAATATGAAAAATATACTTTTTTTTGGATATTATCATCAAAATAATTATGGTGATGACTATTTTGAATATATGTTTACAAAAATTTTTGGCAATGATCATAATATATCTTTTTATGAACCTAATAAAGTAACATCTATTTCAAGTGATATAGATATTATTGTTTGCGGAGGTGGTGATATTATTTGTGATTATTTTATGCTCCATATTTGTAAATTAAAACAACAATATGAAGAAAGATTTAATAAAACATTATTATCATATTGTATATCAGTTGGTGTAACATACAAAAAGTCTATTAATGAATATAAACCATATTATCTTGATATTTTTGATTACATGATTGTAAGAACAAAGGCAGATGAATTATTACTAAAACAAAGATATGGAGATAAATATGTTATTTATCTACCAGATGTTGTACATGGTATCATTAAATATAAAAAAACACATTTTTTTCAACAATGCTTTAAAGAAAAAGTAATTGGTATATTTTTAACAAATACGATTTCTGGTAATGGAAACAATAAAAATTATGATATTCAAGTTAAACAATTCGCAGAATTAATTAATAAATTATTATCAGAATATACCGATTATATAATTCATTTAGTACCATTTAATATGGGAAATAATAAATTTGAAAATGATAATAACCTTAATACTAATATTTTTAATAATTTGTCAATTGATAATAAAAAAAGAACAGTTTTAATGACATATTCAAAAAATGAATTATTAACTTCATTTAGAAAAAATATATATTCATATGGTATTTGTATGCGATTTCATTCACACATTTTATGCTATACTTATAAGGTTCCATTTATTTCAATATCTATGACTAATAAAACTTTTGAATATATGAATGATATGGATATATCTAATAATATGATTTCTTATACTAATAATTTAGATGTTAAAAATACTCTATTATTATTTAAAAATATTGTTACTAATAAAATGATTTTTAAAACAATTGATATTAAAATAAATGAAATTATTAAACCTATTAATAATCTAATTCAAAGAACTTCTGGACCAAAATATTTTAATATTGATACTTTTAATAAAAATTATAGCAATTTAATTAAACAGATTTTTAATATTTTATTACCCCTAGAAGTACAAACAGAAGTATTAAAATTGTTTTTAGAAACTAATATATTAATAAATGTACTACAACATTATAAAATATGTTTAAACAAATGTGATAAATCATTAATAACAAAATTAATTATTTATAAAATTTTTGGAAATAGTGATACTAAATATAATTTTGGTTTAGAAGAAAAAGTATTAACATGTAACCTCTATAATAATCTTTTATGGATTTATGAAAATAAACATTATAATGGTTTACCTGATGGTAATTGTATTTATAAAAAAAATAATAATACTAAATTAAATTTTGCATATATTGATAATTTTTTTAATGATTATACTCACCGTTCCGGTTGGTATTATGTCTCAAAAAATTTAATAGATAAATTTCATAATAATAATGGATCTATTATTGTCGATTTATATTTAGATCGTACTTTTTTATGGAACTCATCATTAAATGAAGCTTTAAAAAAAATTCCATACAAAAATGATTGGATCGGTTTTATTCATCATACTCCTAACTCCGAATATTCAAAACACTCTTTAGATAATATTTTAGCTTCGCCTTTATTTAAAATTAGTCTTAAAAAATGTAAAGGAATTTTTGTTTTATCAACTTATATGAAAAATTATTTAGAAAATATTATTAAAATAAAAGTAAAAATATATGTATTAATACATCCAACAGAAAAAACTACTATTAAATTTAATTATAATAATTTTATAAATAATAATGATAAAAGTATTATTCAAATAGGAAACTGGTTACGAAATTACTACTCAATATATTTACTTAATATTGATACTGATAAATTAAAAATTAATAAAAGTATTCTTAAAGGATTAAATAATGTACCTACACTAAATGAACTATTACAACTAGTTCAAAAAACAGATTTTAGTAAAATTGATATTTGTAATAATAATATTGATATTTGTAATAATAATATTGATATTTGTAATAATAATACCGATATTTGTAATAATAATACCGATATTTGTAATACTAATAATATATTAAATATTGAAATTTGTAATACTGATAATATATTAAATATTGATAATATTGAATCAAAATATAGTGAAGTTAATATAATTAACCACTTAAATGATTCTGAATATGATATTTTATTATCCAAAAATATTGTTTTTTTAAATTTAATAAATATGTCCGCATGCAATACATTAATTGAATGTGTTATTAGAAATACTCCTATTGTAATTAATAGACTTGAAGCCGCCGAAGAAATATTAGGATCAAATTATCCACTGTTCTATTCAACTTTGGCTGAAGCAGAAAAATTAGTAACTGATTTAAAGTTAATTAAATCAGCTCATTTATATCTTGTTAAATTAGATAAAACAAATTTACATATTAATACATTTATGAATAATTTTGAACAAATAATTAATCAATTATAATTTACTGATAATAAAATTTAATATTATTAAATTTTATTATACAATTACACAAGATAAAATTTTATAGTTATATAAAGTTTCTATATTATCATCTTCATCTTCATCTTCATCTTCATCAACAACAACGTCACTATCATCTTCATCTTCATCATCGTCGTCAACATTATCGTCGTCAACATCATCGTCGTCAACATCATCGTCGTCAACATCATCGTCGTCAACATCATCGTCGACATCATCATCATCATTATAATCATCATCATTGTCGTCAACATCATTATGATCTTCTTCATCTGATAATGATCTTATTTTTTTTAAAATTGTATTATCAACAATTTCATTTTTATAACATTCATCTTCATTTCTTGATTTAAAATAGTCAAAAATTTGTGTAATAATTTCTTTTGGACATTCTTTAGTAGGTACTAAAATACCATTTTTATGAGTAACATGTTTTGATGGTTCATAATTGTTATCTACTAAAATTTTCCATCTAGTATCATAATATCTGTTTTTTTTAGATCCATGATAATAATGTCTAATAATTCCCGGAACATATCCCAAACGTAAATTTTTTATTTTATTTTCATACTCTTTAACATGTTCTTTATAATCATCTGATGAATTAATATTTATTGCTTTTAAACCATTTTTAATTAATGATAATGCCATAATATGATCCCCTGATCCTAATATACCATATTCAAATAAACCACCAATTTTTTCATACGCTTTTCTTGTAATTGCCCATGCATAACCAGGATGAAAAAAATTTATTCCTTGTTTATATTCAATACCTTTGCAAAATTGAAATCCAAAACTACTAAAAATTTTCATCGCATTCTCTTTCATATCCATATCAATACAATGTGACCATAACTGGATAATATCTTTTGATCCATTTAATATTTTTAATGCATCTGATGCCCAAGATCCAGACTCAAAATCTAAATCAGCATCTATCCAACCAAAAGCTTTCCATTTTAATGGCAATAAATGTTTAACTCCTAAATTAATCATATTTTCTTTATGCCATATTGGTGTTTCCGTTTGTAATTGTAAATGTCTTTTGTTTTTTTTATCTGTAACTATAAATCTTTGTTTTTTATATACTAATTCAACAATATATATAATTATATCTGAATCATCTTGTTCCATTCTATTAATAAATTCTTTAAGTAATATATATCTACGAGCATATAAACATGGATTTGAAATTACAACTATTACATGTAATTTCTCTTCAATTTTATCATTATTTACAATTGCTTGTTTAATATCATTCAGTTTATAATTAATATCATCTATTTCTATTCCTGAAATAACTGTCATTTATTAATATATATTATTATTATTTTTAATTTAATACGCATTTCAAATATATATTTATTAATTACAAATTTATAAATTTGTAATTAATATTTCAGATTAGACTAATTTTTCAACATTATCTAAATAGTCTTTAGCATTCAATTGATATAAAAAAGTTTTTGCAATAAATTCTCTACTAGATAAAACATTGATTTCTGATTTTCGATCAATTTTATTTTTACATTGTATGGCTATGTTCCGAAAGCTACTAGTATTATGTACTTGATCTCTGCAAACTTGAATAGCTTCTTGAATTTTTGAAGAAGCTGCATTAACATTTAGAATACTTTTGTTCACTAAAGCTATACGATAATAAATTTTTGCACAATTTGCTGCTAATTCTGCTCCATAAACTGCTTCTTTCATAATATTCATAGCTTTTTTTGATAAATGTTCTTTGCATTGAATGCATGTTGTATTCGTTCTCATATCATTTAGTTCTTTTACTAGATTATTAACATCAAATAGTACCTGTTGTACCTTTAGATTACATTCAATTGCTTCTAATAGTACTGCAACTGTTTTTACTGCACCAATAAGAACATCGTCATTAGCAGACATTGTTCTATTGTTACTGCAATATTTGCTGTAACTGTGATACACATTATTACAAATAAAACACCTATACAATATAATTTTCAATTTTTATTACTTATTATTTTGAATTATACCAACATAAACCAATAATAATTATTATATATAAATAATCAGAATTATTATTTGGATTATTAGGATTATTTGGAGTATAACTAATTTTTCTATTTACAGTTAAATCGTAAAATTTTTTAAATGTTTTTAACTGTAATCTTCTTATAAACATTTATATAATTTATTATTATTATTTTAAATTAATTAAATGTTTATTATTACATAATATTAATTTAAAGAAATAAAAATGAATATTATTGTACCTGCTTTAGCTCAGTTGGTAGAGCATTTGACTGTAGTTGTTAAATCAATTTGATTAGTAATCAAAATGTCGCTGGTTCGATTCCGGCAAGCAGGATATATATTTTTTTAATTAATAATTAAAAAAATATTTAATTTTTAATTTTGGAAATTACAAAAATATTTAATTTTTTAATCTAGGAAATTACAAAAATATTTAATTTTTTAATCTAGGAAATTACAAAAATATTTAATTTTTTAATTTTGGAAATTACAAAAATATTTAATTTTTTAATTTTGGAATATTAATAATTTCATCAATAATATATGTTTCTTTATCTAATTTTTTAGGAATACCAAAATCTTTTAATATTCTGCCTAATGGAAAATCTAAATCTAAATCATATACTACTCCTGAATCTGGATAATACCAATATTCACCTACTTCAGAATATTCTTCATCTATTAAATATACTGCTTTAATTTTTACAACTTTAATTTTTTTTTTAACAGAATTTACTGAATTTAAACCATTATCTATTTTTTTATCATAATAAATATCTTGTTTATACGCAGGACCAATAAATTTATCAAAATATGATTTTTCATTAAACTTAAAACATGAATATTCTCCATCAATCATATTTTGTGTTTTAAATAATTCACAATCTACTGCAGCTTCTCTAATAGTTTGCAAAAAAGAATCTATTAATGTTTCTTTCTCTTCCGCTAATTCTAAAATATCTTCATCTGTTGTTATTTTAGCATCTGGTGTCTTTTTACTTTTTCTGGTAACATGATATCTATATATATCAACTTTTCTTTCTTCCATTGGCAAATCTTTATGAGAACACATTCGAACTGCTCTACCAATTAATTGTTTATTTCGTACTTCATTCCAATATGGTTCTAAAATATGTACTTGTCTAACATTAAGTAAATTAATACCTTCTGAACCTGCTGGTGATATTAATATAATTTTAATAATTTTACCATCAATATTATCTTTTAAATTAAAATTAGTTTTATTTTTAACTCGAATATCTTTATCAATTTCTCCATGAAATTCTGTATATCTAAAATAATCTTCTCCTGCAGTTTTTCCAAATTCACTAAAACCAAAATATGATAAATAAATTTTAAATATTTCTAATCCTTCCATTTTTACGAAATTAGAAAAAACTAAAACTGGACCTTTTGAACGCATCATGTAAAATATTATACCAATCATTTTGCATGAACATGCATTTAATGTTGTTAATAATTTAGATTTTTGTTTGTGATCTTTCATAAATTTATTAAATTTAAATTTGTACTTATTTTTAAATATTTCAATATCATTTTCTAATGTTGTATTATTTTTTTTATCCTCTTCAACAATATTATCTAAATAATTTATAAATGATTTAATATAAATATTAACAGCTTCTATATACACCGATGCATTATTTTTTACATTTTTAAAATCTTTTTTTTCCATTTTAGAATCTTTTAATATATCATCATATCTACCTGATATAATCTTTTCAGCATCTTTATCTGATAATTTAAATTTAGATGGTCGTGGACGATTTTCACCATTTAAATCACCACCCATTACCGGAAATACAAAATTAGATGATTGTCTTGTATATGTTCTATAAACTGTTTGACTAGATCTATTTGCGGCCCTTTGTTTTTCTAATTGTAATTCAATATCTTCAAAAAATTCATATACTTTTTTTTGATATTTATCCATACATAAAAATTTCTTTTTAACTTCTTTTTTTGCAAATAATGCTGGATCTGCGCCAATATAATAAGATACTAAACCTAATATTCTTCTTTGAAACATATTTTTATTTTCAGGATTTAATACATGTTCATTAACAGTTCTTAATATATATATATCATTAAATTTTGTTTCTGTTTTAGGAAAAGAATCTGGTCGTAATAAATTAAATATTAATGCCAATTCATATGGTGTATTAACTGCGGGTGTTCCTGATAATAATATAACTCTTGTTTTTGAATCTTTTTTTTCATTAATAATATAATCATAAATAGTTAATGCCCTTTTTCCTGTTTTTGTAATAATATTATTATACACATTCTTTATAAAATTATGTGCTTCGTCAAATATATACATGTTTTTTTTAGTTGCATCTGATTCTTTAATTGCATTTAAAAATAATTTATCAGCATTTGGTGCATCATAATGGATAAATTTAATATTTGACATTCTCTCCTCAAAATTATCTTTTGGTATCCAATTTTTTAAATCTTTTAACCAAGGATCATCTCGTAAAGATGCCTTAATTAATATAAAAATATTCCATGATGGATTATAATTATATAAAATATTATATACATTGATCGCTGTAACAGTTTTTCCAGATCCTAAACCATGATAAACCAATGCATCTCGATATGGTGATTTATAATCTAATATTCCTCCCAAAAAAGATTGATAATTTCGCAATTCATTAATATTATCTTTTAATGGCTTATTACATAAATCTTCACCTTCAACTCTTTGTAAAGGTGGTAATTTATATTTTTTAAAATTTGCCATAACCCATAATGGAAATAATCGACCATTTGTTTTAAGATCTATATATTTTTGTATTTCACTCATTTAATTATAATATAGAAAATATTAAATATATATTTTCTATATTTGTTTATATAATCAGTTACTAATTAATTTATCTGTATGTGTTAAGTTTATAATTTATTTAATTATTAAAGACCATGATCTTTTTTAAAATATTGAAATGAAATTAGTGTAGTGCGAATACTATATTTTTGACTATCAATACTACGTGCAGCCCATCTTTTTGCGTCTGTACCTTCTGCTGCTGCTATTTTTTCTTTAATTTTAGTATCAAGTTTTGCTACATCGGCTAAAAATAGTTCTTGTTGATATTCTAATGATACTAATAATTCGGGTTGTCCTTGTAATTGTACTCTTGCACGTTCAAAATCGTGCATTGCTTCATTTATTATATGTTCATTTACCTCCATTTGCATTATAAATGTTTGCATGTCATTCATAAATTTTTTTATTTCTTCTTTATTTTCAGATAATGATGCTCTTGCTTGTGTTATATATTCGACTATTGTAGAATTAGTACTGCTATTTTTTTGATCATTTAATAATATTTCTAATTCAGTGGTTAAAGTCTTATTCATACTATTTAATTGCCTTAATCGAATATTCATTTCAATATAACGCTCTACATCACTTCCAACTTTAGCAGCACCTGCAGCAGCACCTCCACCTCCACCTCCACCTCCACCTCCACCTCCACCTCCACCATAACTACCTCCACCTCCACCTCCTCCACCTCCACCATAACTACCTCCACCTGCAGCAGCCCCGCCAAATTGTTGTAATTCAGTATACTTCATTTTATACTTTAGATATTTTTGCTTATAAAATTCGGACATATATATATATATATTAGATTATTTATAATAAAATAATTCACTTATACATTTTATTAACATCTAATATTTTATTAACATCTAATATTTTATTAATTTTTGATAACTAATATTTTATAAAATATTAGTTATTAAACTAAATTATAAATAGTACTATTTATATATACTTAGTATCAAACACAAACTTAGGAATGATGTCTACTGTTTTTTTTATTTAGTTATAAACACCTTAAAAAGAATTATCAATTTTTATAATCTTGTTTCAATCATATATGGAATACTAGTACTTGTACTTGTACTTTCTGCAAGATTAAACAGTAATGTTCTATTTGATTTGGTTATACGCTGACAAGTTGTATTGTAATAATTTGTAAATTCTGGTATTATTTCTTTAAGAACTGTCATCAATTCTACAAGTTTATCTGAATGCTGTTTTGTTTTTAAAAAATTTTTTACATCTAAACTTACATTAATATTATTTTGTCTTGAAATAGTTTTTAATAAATCTATAATTAAATTGGTAAGTTCTTCACTGTAACCTAAACTTTTTATATATGTTTCAATTTTACTATCAATTTGTTTTTTTTGTTCTTTAGTTATTTCAACAATAACAGTAGCACCTCCACCAGCAGAAGAAACAGCAGCACCTTCACCAGCACTTTTATATTTGTTTGTAGATACAGATACTTGACGTTTTGGACTAAAATGCATTTTTATATAATGGGCTATTTCTGGGATATTTTCAGTATTACTAGCTAATAAAACAATATTATCAATATGAGTTCTAATTTCTTCTTCGGTAAATTCAGCAGCACTTCCACCTTCAGCAGCACTTCCACCTTCAGCAGCACTTCCACCTTCAGCAGCACCTCCACCTCCACCTCCACCTGCAGCAGCCCCGCCAAATTGTTGTAATTCAGTATACTTCATTTTATACTTTAAGTATTTTTGCTTATAAAATTCGGACATATATATATATATATTAGATTATTTATAATAAAATAATTTATTCTAAATATTTTTTACAAATATTAATCATCAAAAGTATCAATCATTTGATCTTCTGTTATTTGATTATACTTATGTAATGCTAACATTGCACATTTTTGTTCTGCTCTTTTCTTAGATGTTTCTGTCGAATTTGCAATAATATTACCTTGAAAATCATTAACCCCCATCGTATACATTTTTTTATTATTTATAATATCCTCTTTTATCATTACATATATCGGATGTGACCACTTATTTGAATGATAAAATCTTAATAATCTATCTTTGTAATTTGTATCTTTATATAATATTTCCGCATAATCTATTTCTGTTTCTAATAATATATTCATTAACTTTTTACAAACATCATAACCTTGATCCAAATATAATGAACCCATAAATGATTCAAATGTATCTTCAAGCAATTTTTGTGAAAATCTACCATTATTTTCTTCTATCTGTTTTGATACTAACATATATGATTCTAAACCTAATCTTTTTGCATATTTTGCTAAAGATTTTGTATCCTCTAATTTAGTTTTTAAACGAGTCATAAATCCTTCATCTTCTTCATAATATCGTTTAAATAAATACTCAGCAATAACACATTTAATTATTGTATCCCCTAAAAATTCTAATCTTTCATTTGATGAATCTTGTAAATCAATTATTTTTTTAAATTTTTGTTTTTCCGCTTTTAAAATATTTGAATGTATATTAAAATATTCCTTCTTAATATACGATTTATGTGTAAACCCTTCTTGAAAATAATTTAAATTTTTAACTGTTATATTAATATTAAATTTTAATAAAATATTTTGAATATCTATTGCTGTCACTAAATTATTATCCTCATTATAAGGAATTATAAATCTATCCTGATTGTTAATTGTATTCATTTATTAATAATCAATATCTACTATTTAAATAAAAAAATTGATCAATTTTTTTATTATTATAAACTAAATTTAACTAAATAATTTTTTATTCCCATTCTTATTTAAATTACCAGATGTATTTGTAAAAACATAATCTGGTGCTTTAGATGGATTTTCTGGATCATAACTAAAAGTCAATCTTCCAATACCTTTTTGTTTTTTTTTAATAATATCTAAACGAGATTTTCTAAAGGAATCAATTGTCTCACCAGAACACCTAATTATAAATTCTTTATACGGTGAACTATCCATCACCGTTAATGCATTTTTTTCAAGATAATCTTTTCTTGCAATTAATAAATCTGACATTTGACCCTCTATTAATTTATATTTTTCTGATCTATTAATGTAATTATAATGTCTTTTAATTAATAGATGATTAAATAATAATATAAATGTTCCAATCTTAATTATATCTTCCGTTTTTGATTCTCTCATTAATTTATAATGACCACCTAATTGAATTTTTGTAATATTATCATTCTCTAAATATAACAAATTATATGGTATACAAATATTATTATGATTAAATATTGATATTAATGTAATATCATTTATTATAAATTCAACTCGATCATCCCAAAATTGAAAAAAAGGACGGTAACTATTTATTACAATATCACTATACAAATCCCCTAATATATTTTTAATTATGTCATTTATTTTTTTAACATCTTTAATATAATCTACCGATATACATTCTAAATTTGATAAATTTAATTTAGTGGATCTTTCTTTATAATATTCTTCTGCAATAGAACCTACAAATATTAATGTTTTCATATCAACTATTTTATTAAATAATTCTAAACCATATTTATTTTCTTTTGTTTTTATTTTTTTACTTTTTTCTAATTCTAATGGATAATTTTTTAATAAAATATTTGCTCTAAAAAATGTTTTATCTTTTAATCGCCAATATGATAATATTGGATCATTATATTGTCTTAAAATATCAACTAAAATCCATAATGGATGCGAATATAATACGTTATCTTTTTTAATCGTTGGC
>Ga0209499_1001356_pt1 | contig 17142 bp, 11 predicted proteins | sample C_130208_EF_Meta_FD_187306 | JGI IMG/M metagenome (GOLD analysis project Ga0209499, IMG submission 187306) | Freshwater microbial communities from Lake Croche, Canada to study carbon cycling - C_130208_EF_MetaG (SPAdes) (version 2) | ecosystem: Environmental > Aquatic > Freshwater > Lake...
CGCTCATCCTAGCATGCATCGAGAAATGGGCGACACCTCCTGCTGCAAGATGCCGTTCCAGCCCTTCGATGACCCGTCGTCCGCAGCCCTTTCCCTGATGCTCTGGACTCACCGCCATCTGCCGGATCTTCGCCTCGGTCGGTGAAATTACGACCGCGATGACACAGGCCAGCAGCGCGCCCTCGTCGAACAAGCCGAAGTGAAGCTGATCCCGTTCTTTGCTCAGATCTTCGTCATGCAGGCTCAGCCCGATCGGCACGTGCAGGACTTCATGGCGGAGTGCGCATTCGGCCAGATAGGCTTCTGAGCCGTAAAGGATTTCATTGCAGGTCATTATCGTTTGTCTTCGGATTCAACCCCTCATTCACCCGCTGGAGCGTGACTTCACGTTGCCAGCGGCTGATCGCCACGGTGGCCACGCCGTTTCCGATGAGGTTTGTCAGGGCGCGGCATTCGCTCATGAAGCGGTCGATGCCGACAAGCAGGGCCAGCGACTCGATCGGAATGCCGGGCACCGCCGCGAGGGTGGCGGCGAGGGCGATGAAGCCGGCGCCGGTCACGCCGCTGGCCCCTTTCGAGGTGAGCATGGCGACGAGCAGGATGGAGATCTGGTGGTGCAGGTCGAGCGGGGTGTTCGTCGCCTGGGCGAGGAAGACGATGGCCATCGCCATGTAGATGTTGGTGCCGTCGAGGTTGAAGCTGTAGCCGGCGGGGATGATGACACCGACGGTGGACTTGGTGCAGCCGAGGGCTTCCATTTTCCGGATCATGCCGGGCAGGGCGGTTTCGCTGGAGCTGGTGCCGAGGACGAGCAGCAGCTCCTCCTTGATGTAGCCGATGAGGCGGAAGATCGAGAAGCCGCTCCACCAGGCGATTCCGCCGAGCACGACGATGATGAAGAGTCCGGAGGTGAGGTAAAAGCCGGCCATCAGCGCGAGCAGCTTGTTGAGCGCGCCGAGCCCGAAGCTGCCGACGGTGAAGCCCATCGCGCCGAAGGCTCCGATCGGCGCGGCCTTGACGATAATCGCGAGGATGCCGAAGAGCATTTCCGCCGTGCGGTCGAAGGCGTGGAGGAAGGGCTTGCCGCGCTCACCCATGGCCGAGATCGCGAAGGCGCTGAGGATGGCGATGAAGAGGACCTGGAGCAGGTCGCCGGAGACGAAGGCGTCGAAGAGGGTCTTCGGGATGATGTTGAGGAGGAAATCGACCGTGCTGAGCGAGTGGGCCTTTTCTGCGAATCCTCCCCCGACACTGCGGTCGAGAGTCGAGGGATCGAAGTTGAAACCGGCCCCGGGTTTCAAGACGTTGACCACCACAAGCCCGATGATCAACGCCAGCGTGGAGACGACCTCGAAGTAAAGTAGCGCCTTGAATCCAAGTCGCCCGAACTTCCTCAGATCGCCCATCGAGGCGATCCCGTGCACCACCGTGCAGAAAACGATCGGTGCGATCAGCATCTTCACCAGCTTGATGAAGGCATCGCCAAGGGGCTTCAGGGAAACGCCCAGACTCGGGAAAAAATGCCCCACCGCAATACCCAGGCCCACGGCGATCAGGACCTGAAGGTAGAGGATGCGATACCAAGGCAGGCGTGCGGTGGCGGTCATGCCGCGCAGGAATAGCAGCTTCGGGCGGTGAGGCGAGCGGATACTGGGGTAATTGGGAACCAGTGCGACAGGGCTAAGGTCTTGTCGGAGTGGCACGAAAGACGCTAGAAGGTTCGGTTACACGTCCCAACCGTTCCTGTTTTTGACCTCATGAGTGACTCCGGAAATCCAATGTGCCCGCTTTACATCAGCGGAAAATGGCGGGAAATCGCCGGAAAAACCGGCAGCCCGGTCTACAATCCCTCGCGCGGATCGGTGATCGCCAGCGTGCCGATGTGCGGGCCTGAGGAGGTCAATGACGCCGTCTCCTCCGCGAAGGCTGCCTTTCCGGCCTGGCGCGACACCCCGCCGAACGAGCGGGCGCAGGTGCTTTTCCGGGTGAAGATCCTGCTGGAGGACGCCTTCGAGGAACTCTGTCTCGGTATCGCCACGGAGCACGGCAAGACCCTTTCCGAAGCCCGCGGCGACCTGCGTCGTGGCATCGAGGTGGTGGAGTTCGCCTGCGGCATTCCGAGCCTGCTGATGGGGGAGAGCTTGGAGAACATCGCCCGTGGGATCGACTGCCACACCGACCGCCATCCGCTCGGCGTGGTGGCGGGGATCTGCCCCTTCAATTTCCCGGCCTTGGTCCCGATGTGGATGTGGCCGATCGCGATCGCTTGCGGAAACACCTTCTTGCTGAAGCCCAGCGAAAAGGTGCCGCTGACGATGCAGCGCGTCGTGGCTCTTCTCGAAAAGGCCGGCCTGCCACCGGGCGTGATGAACATCGTCCATGGCGGTCGCGAGTGCGTCGATGCGATCCTCGAGCACCCGGATGTGAAGGCGATCAGCTTCGTTGGCTCGACCCCGGTGGCCCGCGAGATCCATCGCAAGGGCACCCTCTATGGCAAGCGCGTGCAGGCGGCCGGTGGGGCGAAAAATTTCATCATCCTGATGCCTGATGCCGATGTCGACCGCACGGTCGAGGCAGTGAAGGACGGGGCCTTCGGCTGTGCCGGGGAACGCTGCATGGCGGGATCTACGGCGGTTGCCGTAGGAGATGCGGGCAAGCGCTTGCTGCCGACATTGGCGGATCTGGTGAAGTCGATGAAGGTCGGTCCGACCGATGTCCGCGAGTCGCAGCCCGACATGGGCGCAGTGATTTCCGCCGAGCACAAGGCCCGCGTTTCCGGACTGATCGATGCGGGTGAGCATGGCGGCGCGAAAGTACTGGCCGACGGCCGCAGCACGAAGGTGGCCGATGCGCCGGAAGGCTTCTTCCTCGGGCCCACACTCATTGACGAGGTCGACGAATCGAATCCGCTGATGGCCACCGAAGTCTTCGGCCCGGTGCTGGCCGTGATGCGTGCAAAGACCCTCGACGAAGCCATCGCCTCCGCGAACCGCCAGGCCTTTGGAAACGGCGCGGCGATCTTCACCAACTCCGGAAAGGCTGCACGTGAGTTCCGTCGCAACGTCAGCGTCGGCATGGTCGGCATCAACGTCGGCGTGCCCGCGCCGCTGGCCTATTTTCCGTTCTCCGGCTGGAACGATTCGTTCTTCGGCGACCTCCACATCCAGGGCAAGGAAGGCGTCGAGTTCTACACCCAGCGCAAGACCACCACGACCCGCTGGTTCAGCTTCGGCGACGGCGAGATCTGGGCGAAATGAGGTTCGAAAATCCGAAACGCGAAATCTGAAATTCGAAACAAAAAACTCCGCGTTCTCCGCGCCTCCGCGTGAAACCCATCTTGATTCCTTCATGAGCCTCCTGATTCGGAACGCCGACATCGTCAACGCCCGCAAGCGCTTCACCGCCGACATTCTCTGCGAGGACGGCGTGATTCTGGCGATTGGCGAGGGCCTGACCGCTCCCGAAGATGCCGAGGTGATCGATGCCACCGGCAAGCTGGTCTTTCCCGGCTTCATCGACCCGCACGTCCACATCTACCTGCCGTTCATGGGCACGTTCTCGAAGGATGATTACGTCACCGGCAGCAAGGCGGCGCTGATGGGCGGCACGACGACCCTGATCGAGATGTGCTGCCCGGCGCGCTCGGACGATCCGATCGAGGCGATCAAGCTCTGGAAGAGCAAGGCGGCCGGGATTTCCTCCTGCGACTATACCTTCCACATGGGTGTCACGCGTTTCGATGAAACGACAACCGCCGCGCTGAAAACAATCGTCAAGGACGAAGGCATCCAGTCTTTCAAGGTCTTTCTCGCCTACAAGGGAGCCTTCGGGATCGAGGACACTGAACTCTATCAGGCGCTGTCCCTCGCGAAGGAGCTCGGTGTGGTGGTGACCGCGCATTGCGAGAATGCTGACCTTGTTTCCGAGACCCAGAAGAAGCTCGTTGCGGAAGGTAAGATCGGGCCGGAGTGGCACGAGCCCTCGCGGCCGGTATCGGTCGAGGCGGAGGGCTGCCATCACCTGATGACCTTCGCTGAAATGACCGGAGCCGAAGTGTATGTGGTCCACACCAGTTGCCAGCCAGCGGTCGAGGCCATCGTCGCGGCGAGGAAGCGGGGCGTGAAGGCTTCGATCGAAACAGTGGCTCCCTATCTCACACTCGACAGCTCGTATGCAGAGCTGCCGGACTTCGAAGGAGCCAAGTATGTCATGAGCCCGCCGATCCGAGTGAGGGAGCATGGCGAGTTTCTCTGGAAGTGTCTCGCGGATGGTACGGTGGACACCGTAGGCACCGACCACGCGCCCTTTGACTTCGCGACTCAAAAGCGCATGGGCCATCCGGAAGCGGGCAAGGCGGTGGACGCCTCGTTCACGCCGACCGGAAAGGCCGCCAATTTCGCGCTGATCCCGAACGGGCTGCCGAGCGTCGAGGAGCGGGTGAAACTGTTGTTTTCCGAAGGGGTCGTCACGGGCCGCATCGATCTTCAAACCTTCGTCCGGACGTGCAGCACGCGCTCGGCGGAAATATTCGGACTCTATCCTCGGAAGGGCGTGATCGCGTTTGGAAGCGATGCCGATCTGGTGATCTGGGATCCTTTGTGGAAAGGCACGATTTCCGCCGCAACGCACTCGATGGCCACCGACTACTCCGCCTTTGAAGGACGTGAGATCACCGGGCGCGCCGAGCTCGTCACGGTACGTGGCAAGGTGATGGTCCGCGACGGAATGTGGTGTGGTGAAACCGGGTGGGGGGAGTTCCTTCATCGCAAGCCGAATGCCTGACATGGAAACCTGGTCACCCGATGAAAGCCTGATCAACGAGGATCTGGCGGCGGTTCCAAACGACAGGCGGACCTGGTCGTGTTGGAATTACGCATCGCTGTGGATCTCGATGGCGGCCTGCATTCCGACTTACATGCTCGCCTCGTCCCTTATCGAGAAGGGCATGAACTGGTGGCAGGCGGTGCTGACCATTTTCCTCGGCAATCTGGTGGTGCTGGTGCCGATGATCCTCAACGCCCACGCTGGCACGCGCTACGGGATTCCGTTTCCGGTCTACTGCCGCGCGGCCTTCGGGACGCTCGGAGCGAATGTCCCGGCCCTGCTACGCGCGCTCGTCGCTTGTGGCTGGTTCGGCATCCAGTCGTGGATCGGAGGTGAGGCGATCCACAAGATCCTCTCAATCTTCATCCCCGCGCTGGCGGAAGGCAGTCCGATCGCCGGACTCGGCATCTCGCCCACGCAGCTGCTCTGCTTCCTTTTCTTCTGGGCTATCAACATGTGGGTCATCCATCGCGGCATTCACACGATCCGGATCCTGCTTTCGATCAAGGCTCCATTGCTGCTGGTACTCGGACTGGCGCTGCTGTGGTGGGCCTACCAGACGGCGGGCGGCTTTGGCCCGATGCTGGCGAAACCCTCCGCATTTGATCCCGGACAGCCGAAGGCCGGGCAGTTCCTCTCATTCTTCCTGCCCGCGCTGACTGGCATGGTTGGCTTCTGGGCAACTCTTTCCCTAAACATCCCTGACTTCTCGCGCTATGCCCGTTCCCAGAAGGATCAGATGCTGGGACAAGCGATCGGCTTGCCGCCGACGATGGCGCTCTACTCGTTCATCGGCGTCGCCGTGACCTCGGCCACGGCGGTGATCTACGGCAAGACGATTTGGGATCCGGTGGACGTGCTGACGCGTTTCAAGAATCCGCTGGTGCTGGTGATCGCCATGCTCGCGCTGTGCATTGCCACACTGGCCACCAACATCGCGGCGAACGTCGTCAGTCCCGCGAACGACTTCGCCAACCTCGCGCCGAAGAAGATCTCCTTCCGCACCGGTGGCTTCATCACGGGCATCATCGGCGTGCTGATGATGCCGTGGAAGCTCATCGCCGATCCTAGTGGCTACATCTTCACCTGGCTCGTCGGTTACAGTGCACTGCTGGGCCCGATCGCGGGCATCATGATCGCCGACTACTTCGTGCTGCGGAAGCGCCACCTCGATCTGATCGAGCTTTATCGCGTCGATGGCATCTACCGCTACTCGAACGGGTTCAGCATCGCCGCACTGCTGGCTTTCGGGCTCGCCGTGCTGCCGAATCTCCCTGGCTTCCTCGCCCAGGTCGGCCTGCTGAAAAGCGTGCCGGGCTTCCTGCTGTCCCTGTATGACCAGGCCTGGTTCGTCGGCTTTGGCCTCGCCTTCGTGCTCTATCTCGTCTTCCGGAAAATCGCGCCGATCCTCATTCGCTCCTGAGCTCTCACGATCATGCCACTCCCACCTTTCGACTACACGCCGAAGCCCTACGACGGTCCATCCCCCGAAGAGATCCTCGCGCTTCGCAAGGAGTTCGTGAACCCCGCGATCTTCCACTATTACAAGAAGCCGATCGCGATCGTGGAGGGAAAGGCGCAGTATCTTTTCGATGAAACCGGACGCCGCTACCTTGACGGCTTCGGTGGCATTGTCACCGTGAGCGTCGGCCATTGTCATCCCGAAGTCCTCGCCGCCGCGACGGTTCAGAACGAGACGATCAACCACACCACCACGATCTATCTCAATCCCCAGATCGCCCTCTACGCGAAAGAGCTCGCCGCGAAGATGCCCGGCAACCTGAAGGTCTGCTACTTTGTAAACTCCGGCTCCGAGGCCAATGACCTCGCCATCCTGATGGCCCGGGCTTACACGCAGAACTACGACGTCGTGGCGCTGCGCAATGCCTACCACGGCGGCAGTCCCAGCGCGATGGCGCTTACCTCTCACCACACCTGGAAATACAACGTCCCGCACTCGCATGGCGTTCATCACGCGATGATGCCCGACACCTATCGCGGCCCACATGGCATGGGCGATCCGGATGCCGGAAAGAAGTATGCAGCGGATGTCGGTGAGGTCGTCCGCTACGCCACGTCCGGAAAAATCGCAGCCTACATCGCGGAGTCGATCCAGGGCGTCGGCGGCACCGTTGTGTTTCCCGATGGCTACCTGAAGGAAGCCTACGCTCAGGCCCGTTCGTTTGGTGGTCTCTGCATCGCGGATGAAGTGCAGGCGGGCTTCGGTCGCACCGGCTCACACTTCTGGGGCTTCGAAACCCAGGGCGTCATTCCCGACATCGTCACCATGGCGAAGGGCATCGGCAACGGCTGCCCACTGGCGGCGGTGGTCACCACGCCGGAGATCGCGCAGGTCCTCGCCAGCCGCATCCATTTCAACACTTTCGGCGGCAACCCGGTCTCGATGGCTCAGGGTCGTGCAGTGCTGCGGGTGATCGAAAAGGAAGGACTCCAACAGAACTGCGTCATGATCGGCGGCCATCTAGCTGCTGGATTCCAGAAACTCGCGGAAAAGCACTCACTCATCGGCGAGGTGCGCGGCAAGGGCCTCATGCTCGGTGTCGAACTCGTCAAGGATCGCAGCACCAAGGAACCCGCCAGCGCCGAGTGCGCATCGGTCTTTGAGAAGTGCAAGGACCTCGGCCTGCTCATCGGTAAAGGTGGACTTTTCGGGAACACCCTGCGCATCAAGCCTCCGATGTGCATCCATCAGGCCGACGCCGACTTCATGCTCGAAGTGATCGACGCGGCACTCGCGTCGGTTTGAGTTTCAAGTGTTCAGTTTGAAGTTTTCAGCGAAGATGAAGAGTCGAGCAGCCTCTTCATTGGAACTTGGAATTTGGCACTTGGAACTTACTGCCCCTCTGGCCCCTCGACGGCTTCCTTTCTCACCTTCGCCGCCTGCTTTTCGCTGAGCTTGGCGATGCGGACGTAGTGACCGTCGAAGTAGGCGCGGGCTCCGCCGTAGTCGCCTGCGTTGGCGGCGACGATCTTCATTTTCAAATCGCGACGGATGAACGCGAGGTTGGTTTCGTCCTTTTTCTCGGGGTCCTTACCCTTGTCGCTGAACCAGCCGAGCGGATCGTTCCAGGACGCGATGCCTCCGATGTTTCCGGTGTGGAACGACGGTCCACGCACCACATCGACGGTGAAGTAGAATTTAGCACCGGTCTGGACAATGTCCAACTCACCTCCGAAGCTGTCACTCCAGACGCCGGTCAGCGAGTCCTCCGCTCCAGGATCCTTGAGGAGGGACTCCAGCCAAGTGGCACGGTGTTCCATCATTCCGGCGGCGGAATCGAGAAACTCGGCGGTTTGCTTGAGTTTTTCCTCGGGAACTTCCTTGCCGCCGGTATTGACGGAGGTCAGCGACTGCTCGTCGCGGCAGGCCAGCCAGTCGCGCTGCTCAGTGGTTAGGGGCGCCATCGTCGCGGCTTCGAGTCCCGTTTTCGCCCTGGCCCAGACGGCATTGAGCCGCTTGTCGGCTTTGTCTTAGGCGGCCTTTGCTTCGGGAAGGGTGGGGGTCTTCGGCACGGAGGGGTCCTCGGCATGAAGAACCGGGGTGGCGAGACAAGTCAGGACGAAAGTGAAGAATAGCGGCTTCATCGCACTGACCCTGAGGGAAAATGACTCGCGAGCCAGCCGAAAATTGAGCTCAATCATCCCGGTGGCGGTGAGCGATCGGGGCGAATGATGAAAGGGAGGATTGTTCGAGGAATCCCCCACGAACGAGGCCCCGAAATCGTAACGGACTTCACTTCAGGGCGGAGAGGTAATCCTGCGTCAGTTGCAGCATCTGCCGAGTGGCTTGATCGAGGGCAGGGGCGTTGGACTCGAGTGAGTCCTTGTGGATTGCAATGCCCTGCTCGGCTTCCGTCAGATCGGACTCACATTTTTTCACGGCGTGATCCAGAGACTCCAAGGCAACAGTCATCTCACATAGATGAACATCGTCCATTCCGTTCTGCCGATTGGACTCCAACTGATCCTTCAACTGGTCCCTCTCCCGGCGCTTGTCGCGCAGGGCATTCATCGGTGCTTCGATGGCCTTGGCGGCAGTACGAAAGCCGGCAAGGTGGTCCTCGTTTTCCTCTAGCAATTTGCGTGAGAGCTCCCGTGCTTCCAATGCGCGGGTATTGATGGAGGCGGCTTGCCAGTGTTTCTCTGACGAGGCAAGAGCCAGGCCGCGAGCCTTGGCGGCTTCGAGTCCGGCCTGGGCCTCGACTAGTGCTTTTTCAGCCGCTGGAAGCTCCTGACGCCGGACTCCGATCAGGTCGTCGGCAGGCTTGATCCGCGCTGCTGCGGCAGTGGTCGCCTGAGCGGCGGCTTCGAGGCTCGCGGGTAGATCCTTCTCTTGTTTTTCCAAGCCTCCCAACTCCATCCGGAGCTGGGCGATCTGAGCCTCGAGCGCGCCACGTCGGTTCTCGACCGCGATGAGATCAAGCGGTCTGCGTTGAGCCTCAGGCAGGGCTGAGACCGCTTGTTTTTTTGCTTCAAGTTCCGTGCTGGCGGCTCCCATTTCGCCGGCGAGTTTGTCGATCTCGACGCGCCTTTTTGAAAGCTGCTGCTGCAATTGCTCTAACTGTTGGCGCAGATCGGTCTCACGCATTTTCGTCGCTTCATGGTCCGTGTGGGCCTGCTTCGCGGAGTCTTCTGCAGCGGTGATGGCCTTTTTGGCGGCGTCGAGTTTCGCGGTCGCCTCCCGGCATTTACCCTCGGTGTCGGAAATGCATGCAGCCTGTGCTTGGAGCTGGGTTGTCAGACCCGTTAGACGGCTCGCGATGGTGGGAGGCGCGGCGGATAGTTCACCGACGGCTTGGCCGGTCTTCAGATCGTAGCATCGAATCGTTCCTGCGGCGTCGGCCACCAGTGCCCGCGTGTCATTCGAGCCGAAGGCGACCGCGGTGGGCAGGGCCGGGAGATTCTGGGCGATTTCCTTCGCCAGCTTGAAATCCGGATTCCACAGGCGGAGCTTGCCGTCCCGCCCGGAAGTCAGCGAGGAACCATCTCGTGCGAAGGCCATCGCGGTGACACCTCCGGGATGGGCGTCGTTCTTTTTCACTTCCGAGCCGCCATTCATTTCCCAGAACCGCACGGTTCCATCTTCAGAAGCCGTGGCGAGGAGGTTCGAGTCGGTGCGGAAAACGGCGGCGGTGATCGCCGCTTGATGCCCCCGCAGCGTGTGGAATTCATTGCCGGTCTGAGCCTCCCAAACCCAGACTCCACCGTTGCGATCGCCGGAGGCCAGTAGGATTCCGTCAGGAGAAATATCCAGCGCGGTGATCCAGTCGGTGTGCTTCTTGATCGAGGCGACGGCCTGGCCGGTCTGGGTATTCCAGAGTTTCAGCAGCCTCGAGGGTCCACCGCTGGCGACGATATCGAAGCCCGGTCGGATATCGGCCGCGAGGATGGCATCGAATTCTTTTGCGACGACCAGCGTCCGTTCTCCCGTGCGAATGTCGAAGGTCACGGTGGTTCCGGATTTCCCGGGAATGCCACCGCCGACGATCAGATAACGGCCATCCGGGGTGAAGGCCAACGAGACAGGATCACCCTCGGGGAATGGAAGCAGACCGATCAGCTCGAGCGTGTTGGTATCGTGAAGAAGTACCTGCCTCTGACCCGTGACGGCCACCAACGGCGCCAAAGGCGAAACGGCCATGGCATGTACGGCAGAGGCGCGGGAGGAGGTGACAAACGGTTCCAGTCGCAGGTGCTCTGGCATCGGAGGCGGGCCGTCGGGCTTCGCCCCGGGATCCGAGCGCAGGGCGGTTTCGAATTTGGGCTTCGACGCCTTTCTTGCGCTTGAGTTCTTGTTCTCGAGAAGGCCTCCCTCGATCCAGCCCTTGAGGATGGCGATCTGCGCGGATCCGAGCTTGTCGCCTTCCGGCGGCATCTTGAGCGTGCCGGTCTGAAGGCAGACGACAATCAGCTTCGAAGAAATGTCACCGGGCTCCGCGATCTTCCCTCCCGAGCCACCTTTCATCGCACCGGAGAAAGTGGAAAGGTCGAGCCCGCCCTTGGCCTTGTCTGGATTGTGGCAGTTCAGGCAGGTCTGCTGGAACAACGGAAAAACCTGGTCATCGTAGGTCACCTTGTCCGCAGCCAGGGCGGCAGCGGGAGCCAGAAGCCAGAGAAGGTGAAGACGGAGCCGATTCAATGGCATTGCGGGTGAAGCCATCCTACTACGCCACCCCCCCGTGAGGTTTATCGGATATTCATGATCTTGTCCGATGATCGATCCGCAGAAGTTCAGACGCGCTGCGAAAATGGCAGGACGGGCGTCGAGGTCGGCATGGCCAGCGCCACGAAGGTGCACAGTGCGGCGATGCCCATTGGAATCAACGAAACCGGATCGCTTTGCAGAATCTGGCCAAAGTAAAAGTAGGCTTTGGAGTCTGAACCCGAATACATCAGCGCTGGCAAGGTCATCAGGCTGGTGCAGATCATCGTCGGCACGGTGGCGGCAATCATGAATCCGGCGGTCCGAAAGCTGAGCCTCGAAGTGAACAACGGACGTGGTCCGCTCCAGAAGGTGAGTTTGAGCGCGCGGGAAATCCTCCGGAGGGAGGACCCTGAGGTTGGCTGGCAAAGGGATGCATTCATCGGGACTGCCAAAGCCCTAAACGCTCAATTATTTTTAGAAATAATGACTCGCGAGGGAATTTGTCCGCATAAATTGTTAAAAACCAGCGGTTTGGCATCTGACTAGGGAGGTCCCCCCAGACCGGCGAGAATCGTCTCAATATTGGTCCGAACCATGGTTTCGTAGGTGATCGAGTTGGTTCCGTCTGCGATCAGGGGGGCTCCCAAGCGGATTCCGGTGTCGCGCGTTACCACGCCGAGAAGTTTCGGATTGGATTCCCGTTCGGGGAAAATCGCGACGACGTGCTTGCGTTTCAGGGTGGCGATCAGGTTGGCCAACTCTGTTGGATCGGGTGACTGCTCGCGATTGATCCCTTGGACCGGCAGGGAGGTGAAGCCGAAGTCGCTGCAAAAGTAGTTGAATGCGGCATGGGTCGTGGCGAGTTGGCGGCGGTCCCTGGGAATGGTGACCAACCGCAGTCGAGCCCAGCGCTCAAGTTCGTCGAGGGTTTCGCGGTAGCGGGCGGCATTCCTGCGGTAGCGATCCGCATTGCCCGGGTCCTCCGTGGCAAAGGCCTCAGCCATCACGGTGGTCGCCCGCCGGAAGCGGTCGATGGAATGCCACCAGTGGGGGTCGATCTCGTGGTCGGAGTGATCGTGATCGGGGTCGTCACAGCCTCCGTGGAGGACTGGCAGGCTTGCCCCAAGCTCGATGACCTTGGCCTGCGGGCTGACGACGGAGCGGAGCGCCGACAGGTAGGCTTCCAAGCCGAGTCCAGCGGCCAGATACAGTTTCGCACCTGCGGCCCGTTTCAGATCCTCCGCGCTTGGCTCAAAATGATGAGGGTCTCCATTGGTCCCGATCAGATCCACGACCTCCACTTTTTCGCCACCGACCTGATGGGCCAGATCCGTCAACAGCGGATGAAGTGTCGCGACCTTGAGTTCGGAGGCGGAGGCTAGGCCGACGCCGGAAAGGATGATCATTCCTCGCCAGAAAAAATGCATGAGGGCACTGTGGTTGACTGTCTTGGAAACGCAAGTCGATTGCGTTAGTGATGAATTTCGATTCCGCTGAGGGGCTGTGAACAACCTGGAGTGGATCGTTGGTTTCAAGCAAAAGCTTTGATCAAGTGATCATCGGTGAATCGAATACCCAACCTGATGGGATTCAATTGATTGTGTTCCGATAGTCTGTGAATAAGTCCCGTAGCTCTGGGTGGAAACGGGCGTTTGAGCCCTCAATCCCGCACCAGATGCCTGTGAACAACCTGTGAGCGACTAGGGGCGCACCTCGGCCTTGAGCTTGTAGAAGCCGCGGCCCAGACCCGACGGGGCCACGCTCCACGAGCCGTCCGTGGCGGTGGTGATCCGATTGGCCGGGACCGCTTGCCACGTCGTCAGTCCACTGGATTCCAAGACGGTGAGGGAGGCGTAGCGAAGTCCGACGGCGGAAGGGGTGAAGCGCAGCGTTCCGCCCGGTGACTTGAGAAAGCTCATCGGCTGGGAGCTCTGTTTCGGCGAGGTTCCGAGGGTGTATTCGACCAGGTTTGGAATGCCGTCCTGATCGTCGTCCGCGCCGGTGCCGCCGAGCCCGGGGTAGCCAGCTTGCCATGTGGTGTACGGGGCGTCGGCATTCAGGCCGAGGATGTTCGTGAGGATTTCCCGGGTGGGAAAAGTCGTGAGGCTGCGTCCGGTGGCTTGAGTGACTGCGAGCATAACCTCATTGGCGATCAGCGCTTGCCCGGAAGTGTTCGGGTGGAAGCCGTCCATGCAGAAGACGTAGTTGGAGGCGTTCGTGCTGGAGGTGGAGGAGGCGATCAGGGGCGTGCCGTTGAGGTGAAAGGGCACGACGTCGAAAATCAGGTCCGTCAGCTTGTCCACCGACGCGACTTTCGCGCCCTTGGTCGCGGCCATCGCTCGAATGGAGGCATTCATCGCGGCGATCTTTTGCCGGGTTCTCAATTGTCGGACCGGATCGTTATAGGTCGAGCTGACGTTCAAGGTGGCTCCAATGTCCGGCGTGGTCGCGATCACGATCTTCAAGGCAGGCTTTTTCGTCCGGACCCAGTCATGGATCTTGGCCAAGTTGGTGACGATGGCATCGAGGTAACCGGCGGGCTCGGTGTTGTTGAAGATTTCATCGTAACGGGTCTTGAGGTCGTTCCCGCCGAGGAAGATCACCGCCACGTCACAGAGTCCGAGGTCGGTCTCCAAATTGGAGCGGGTCTTCGCATCGGTGGTAATCTTTCCGGTGGTGCCGATGATGCGCAGCCAGTCCACAGTGGTGTCGCCGGGAATGCCGTAGTTCAGCCGGTAGCCGGCGTTTCTCCAGTCGCCGTAGCTGAAGTAGAGGCTTTTGTAGGTGCCGAAGGTCACTTCGGTGGCACGGCGCTGCGACATCAGCTCGACCCAGTTCGTCGAGTTCACGCTGAAGGCGACGGCTTCGAAGGTGTATTCCTCGGTCAGGCTGTCGCCGATCGTGAGGATGCGAAGCGCCGCAGCCGGCAAGGGGAGCGCCAGCAGGGCGAACAACAGGGTCCATGGAATCAGCCGGCCAACCATCAGGCGGCAGTCTAGCGGACCCAAGGCTGAAATCCACTGCCGGTTCCGGGAAATCCGCGAAGACAAAACGGGTCGGCCCCGCACTCACGGAGCCGCCCCGTCAGGAGCCATGTGCAACAGGGAAAATCAGGGAGTCACCTTCAGTCGAACGAAGAACGGTCCGGGTGTGGTGGGGAGGTCGAAGGACACCGAGCCCGTCGTGTCGTGGAGGCTGGAGCTGTTGGACGGAACCGGCGTCCAGCTCGAGAGGTTGGTCGAGGTTTGCAACACGAAGTCCGTGCCATAAACGCCGGTGTACGAGGAACCTTTTGGCCAGGTGACGCTGCCATTCACGATCCCGGGGTTGGCAGTGAATGAGGAACCGGTGGCTCCCATGAAGTATTCTACGCCGTTCATTACTCCGTCGTTGTCATGATCGAGGTTGGCCGCTTGGCCGGGGGCGTAGGTGTTTGCCCAAGTGAGGTAGCCTCCCGCAGCAGTCGTGGTGAAGGTGGCGACGGTGGAGTAGGCGGTGCCGAGGCTGTTGGTGGCGTAGGCTTTCAGGCTGTAGCCCGTGCCTGCGGTCAAACCGGTGAGTGCCGAGTTGAACGCACTGACCGTGGTGCCGCCCTCGACGACATTGGTGACCCCGGTGCCACCGATGAGCGGATTCGAGTTGGTAGCGGTTGCCGAATACACAAAGCCGCGGGCGGTGATCGTCAGGAGTCCGTTCGAGGTGACCTGGCCGTTGAGCGTGGCAGTCGTACTGGTGACCGAGCTGGCCGAGGCGGACGCGAGCACCGGGACGCTGCCGCTGGTGGTGAAGGTGGCGACGCTGGAGTAGGTGGTGCCGAGGCTATTCGTGGCGTAGGCTTTCAGGCTGTAACCAGTGGCTGGGCTCAGCCCGGTGAGTGCCGAGTTGAACGCACTGACCGTGGTGCCGCCCTCGACGACATTGGTGACCCCGGTGCCGCCGATGAGTGGATTTGAATTGGTGGCAGTTGGAGCATAAACAAAGCCGCGGGTGGTGAGCGCTAGGTAGCCGTCGGCGGTGACCTGGCCGTTGAGGGCGGCGGTGGTGGGGGTGATTGAACCTGCAGAGGCGGTGGCGAGGACAGGGGCGGTGGGGATTGCGACTTCAACCGAAGAGATTCCGATTTTCTTGGAGGAATTGGCCGCATTGAATCCCCGATCTGAGGTCCACGTGATGGTGAACTCAGCGCCAGAAGCGATGTTTAGCCCGGTGATGACGTCTTTTTTCAGGGTCTGGTCAGGGCTGTCCGTCGCATATTGGAGCGTGGGCGCAACTGTTCCGTTGACCGCGACAATCCACGTCGGTGTGCGGGTCTGGGCCGGGTCAGCGGTGCGGCCGAGATACTTGACGTAGAGTGAATTCAGGGTGTTACCGGTATTGTTGGTCAATCGAAGCGTGACTACCAGGGTTCCGGTATTGCCCGTGTGACGATAGCCAAGCACCCCTGGGCTGGATTCATTGCCGGCAAAGCCGCCGGTGCTTAAAGATGAACTCCAGTCAGCGGCGTAGCTTTGAATCCCGAGACTCGAAATCGCGGTCCAGCCTGCTGGGAACGCGAGGCCGGAATTGAAGGTGCTGAATCCTTGGGCGTAGCTGCCTGTGAAGAGTGGAGGCGCAGCCAAGGTGCTGAAGGTCACGACCGAGCTGTAGGAGGTGCCAGTCGTATTCGTGGCATAGGCGCGGATCGAGTAGCTGGTCCCAACGGTGAGACCGGTGAGCGAGTAGTTATAGGCTCCCGTCACGGAAGAGGGGTCTGTGACGGTGGTTGTTCCAACGCCGCTCAGGGCGGGAGTTGGGTTGTCGACGGTCTTTGCAAAGACAAACCCTCTAGCGGACAGGGTCTGGCCTCCGTCACTCAATACTTCAGCCTGCGGAAGGGCAACCGTGCCACCGATGGAGACCGTCGGAACGGCGAGACTGGCCACGGTCGGAGCATAGACGCTGGCGCCCGGAGTCACCGAAACATCTGAAATTCCGATCTGGCGGGCGGAGCCTGCACCGGTGGGATAGGAGGAACTCCAGGTGATCTGGAAGGTGGCTCCATCTGCAATCGATAGACCGCTCATCGAGGCATTGCGCTGCGAGTTGTCCCCGTCTGTGGTTGAGTAGGCCAATGCGGCTTGTGAGTTTCCACCTACTGATACGCTGAATGCCGGGATGCGCGTATTGGCGGTGACCGACACTCGTCCCTTGTAGGCCACCGAGAGATCCGTGAGGACTCCACCGGTGTTGTTCCGCAAGGTCAACGTCTGAAGCAGCGGAGTGGTGGAGGTGTTGGTGAGGCTGTTGTGCTGGTAGCCGAACACGTTCGCATTTCCTGAGAACCCGCCCGCAGTGGCAACTGGCGGAGTGGTTCCCCAGTCACCAATGTAGATCGAGGAAAATCCCACAGCACCGGATACCGACCATCCGGAGGGAAGTGTGGCTGAGGTGTAGGATGAGAAGTTCTGAGTATAGCCAGTGCCAAGATTCGGCACATTGACCGTGGAGAAGGTCCACGAATACGTGGTCGTGGATGGAAGGAATTTGGTAAGTCCGGCGAAGGGATTGTTGCTGGAGGAGACGTCCTCAAATGCTCCCGTGTCGATGGTGACATAGTAGGAGACGCCGTAGTCGAGGGCTGGTGAAACCGGGATCGTGGCCACCGCTCCGGTCACGCTGACAGGTCCGAACGCAGTCGAATCGATCGTCGCTACAGTCGAATCGTCGGAAACCTTTTTGACATAAATCTTGGGGCTGCCGGTGCTGGCGATCTGGACATTCTCGCTGAAGGTCACCGTCAATGATGTCGGCGGAACGATGTTCGTGGAGGCGGTGACGGGAGTGACGCTGACGATCGTCGGCGGGGTGGTGTCGGATGGGATGGTTTTGAAGTTCCATGCGGTCGTGGCTGTAATTCCTGCGAAGGAATTTGCCGCAGTGTCGACGATGACCCCGCTGGGAATCAGAACGTAGTAGTCGGTGAAGTTGAGCAGCGGAGCCGTCGGGGTGAACGTGGCGGTGGCTCCCGAAATGGTGACCGCTGAGGTTCCCACTGCGAAGTTTTGCACCACGCTGTTATCGGAGGCCTTGTAAAGGGTGATGTTTCCGGTTCCGGCCGCGATGTTTTCCGAGAAGGTGGCTGAGAGGCTGGTGCCAATCGCGATGCTGGCGGC
>Ga0209499_1001359_pt1 | contig 17123 bp, 11 predicted proteins | sample C_130208_EF_Meta_FD_187306 | JGI IMG/M metagenome (GOLD analysis project Ga0209499, IMG submission 187306) | Freshwater microbial communities from Lake Croche, Canada to study carbon cycling - C_130208_EF_MetaG (SPAdes) (version 2) | ecosystem: Environmental > Aquatic > Freshwater > Lake...
AAGTTGGAAATAGCCCTGCCGCACCTTCTAATCCTGATTTGAAATGGGAAGAAACGATTCAAACCGATATAGGTATGGATACAAAATGGTTTAATAATTCCGTCAATATGACGGTGGATGTTTACAAGAAAAAAACCACGGGTATTTTACAAGATGTTGATATCCCTACTTTTATTGGAGCTTCAGAAAAACCTTCAGGAAATGTTGCCGATATGGAAAACCGAGGACTTGAATTGGAGTTGGGTTACAATACTAAATTTGGCGGTCTTAATTTAAGAACAAGTGCAAATGTTTCTTATGTCGAAAATAAGGTTACTTTTTTAGGGCAAGGAAAAACATTTATTAATTCAGGACCTGGATTTCAAACTATTGGACCCTTGACTAGATCCGAAGTAGGTCAATCTATCAATTCGTTTTATGGTTTTAAAACAGATGGGATTTTTCAAAATCAGGCCGAAGTAAATGCTTATCAAAATACAGCTGGAGGATTAATTCAACCTAATGCAAAACCAGGCGATTTTCGTTGGGTAGATATAGATGGTGACGGTACAATTACTAATGCAGATAAAAAATATTTAGGACTTACCCTTCCAAAATATACTTTTGGTTTTAATTTAACCCTTGATTATAAAGGATTTGATTTAGGAATATTTATGCAAGGAGCAGCAGGAAATAAAATTTTTCAGGGTTTAAGAAGAATCGATATTGGAACAGGAGCTAACTTTCAAACTTCAGCATTAGGTCGTTGGACAGGGGAGGGAACTTCAGATACTTATCCTCGACTTACCTCTAATGATACCAATTTAAACTTTTCTAGAGTTTCTGATTTTTATCTTGAAAAAGGAGATTATTTACGATTTAAGTTGCTTACACTAGGCTATTCTTTACCAGCGAAAGTAATTAGTACTATTGGAGCAAGCAAAGTTAGATTTTATGTACAAGGCGAAAATTTGATAACCTTTACAAAATATACGGGATATGATCCAGAAATTGGAGGAAGTACAATGGGGATAGACAGAGGATATTATCCTCAGGCACGTACTTTTATGTTTGGTGCTAATTTGCAATTTTAAAATATAAAAAAGATGAAAACACAAAACAATATAAGCATAACGATTACGGGATTAATGATTATTTTGATGCTGTCAGCATCTTGTAATGATGATTTTTTAGATATTAAATCAAAAGGAGTTAATCTTGAAGTGAATTATTATAAAAATGAAAGTGAGGCTACTTCGGCTCTTGTGGCTGTATATGATATAATGAATGTTAATTCGAGTTCATTTGCAAATATGATTACTTTTATGAATGCAGGTTCGGATGATAATTTTGGGGGAGGAGGCCCTGGGGAAGGAAGCAATACCATTGCTCAATTTTCTAGCTTTGGAGTAAATCCTATAAATATGAATGATGCAGGAGCATCTGGTCTTTGGGGAAATCATTTTCAGGGTATTTTTAGAGCCAACAAGTTATTAGAAAAATTACCTACTATTCCTATGGATGCCAATTTAAAAATAAGATTTGCTGCAGAGTGTAAAGCCATGCGAGCGTATTATAATTTTAATTTAGTGAGGATGTTTGGTAATATCCCACTTTTAACTAAAACAATTACGCCAACAGATGCGCTTACCTATCCTCAATCAAAACCAGAAGAAATATATGCACAAATTGAGATAGATTTGAAAGAGGCTATAATAGGTTTGCCTGATAATGTAAATATTCTTACCGAAGGAGGTCGTTGGACAAAAGGGGCTGCCCAATCCATGCTTGGCAAAGTATATTTATATCATGATGATTTAATTACATATTACAAAATGCCTAATCCAAGTAACTTTGATTATAAGAAACTTTCAGCTGATCAACTTTATATTGTAAATGGCACAAACTCAGGGATTGTTTTTACAAGTCCTTATGGATATAAGTTATTGACCGATTTTAATGACCTTTGGGTTCATGCAAATAAGTTTAACTCAGAATGTATTCTTTCGGATAGTCACAGTAAATTAGGGAATGCTACTTGGGGTGGAGTTAGTTGGGGAACCGAAGGAAATGTTTTAAATGTAATGATAGGAATAAGAGGGTATACAAGATCAGCAAATTCTACAGCGCCTGATTATTATGCAGGTTGGGGATACAATACCGTTACCCAAGATTTATACGATGTTTTGAAAGGAGATCCTCGTTTTGATGCTACAATAATTGATGCCAATGCATTAAAATCTTCGGGTAAGATAGTTGGTTATACGGTTGGTAATCAAGATACAGGGTATTTTATAGCCAAGTTTGCTCCGAAAAATTCTGACAAAACAGGAGTAGCCGCAGCTGCCTCTGAATTGAATTTTACGCAAAACACCTATATCATCAGGTTAGCCGATACCTATCTTATGGAAGCAGAAGCTTTAGGAGGAACTGGAGCCCGAGCACAAGCATTGCTTGATGCTGTTAGAGCTAGAGTTGGTTTGTCATCTGTTCCTGTAAATTTAGACGCTATTGCATTAGAACGTCGAAAAGAATTGGCTTGCGAAGGACACCGTTTCTTTGATTTGGTGAGAACTGGAAAAGCCGAAACGGTATTAGCGGGTAGAGGATTTGTTAAAAATAAAAATGAGATCTTACCTATCCCTTATAGAGATTTAGAAAATTCGGTATTGAAACAAAATCCTGGATATTAATAATTATAATTTTAAAAAAGATGAAAAAAATAAATATAATATTCTCTTTTCTAGTATTAGTAGCTATTGCAATAAGTTGTAGTGTTCCTGATGGAATTAGTCAAGACTTAACACTAGATACCTTTACTGTTCCAACTGATGTAGCTTCTATTTTTGATATTTCTAATGACAACACAGGGAACGTTAATATAATTCCGAGTGCGTCTGGAGCTGGTACCTATGATGTATATTTTGGAGATACAACGGCAAATCCTACGAATGTACAGTTTGGGAGTGCAATATCTCATAAATATAGAGAGGGAGATTATACCGTAAAAGTGGTTGCAATAGGGCTTAACGGTGTTGTTGCAGAAAAAACGTATCCTTTATCAATTGTGTATAGAGCTCCAGAAAAATTGGCGGTAACTTTTACAAAACATACACATAATTTAAAAGTAAAAGCTTCGGCTCTTTATGCGGCTTCCTATTTAGTGTTTTTTGGAGATTCTGGATTTGGAGAAGTGGAAACCCCTTTGGCAACAGCTGCCGAAGTTTCTCATAATTATGCTGCTGCAGGAACCTATAATGTTAAGGTAATTGCGTTAAGCGGAGGAATTGCACAATCTGAAAAAACAACGCCGGTGGTTATTAATGATGCCTTTGAATTGCCAATTACTTTCGATAATCCTAAGGTTATTTATTCTTTTGTGACTTCTAATGGTATTACCTTCAGACAAATAGGCAATCCTTTTGTATTGGATAGTAATCCAAGTCCAACAGTAGGTGAGTTTTTCAAATCTGCTGGATCTGCAGGAAATTCTTCTTGGACCAGTTTATTGGATAGTCCAATTGATTTTTCTACTGGAACTAAAGTAAAGGTTTGGGTTTATAATCCCAAAGCCTCAAATATTGGTAAGAAATTAAGCTTAGAATTACAATTAGCTGGGGTTAGTGCTGCTGATGGTGTTGCTCTTTTGAAAGTAGCATTTACCACTTCAGGTGTATGGGAAGAATTAGTATTTGATTATAGCGCTATTACAACTATTCCAGCTACGGCAAAATTTAACCAGCTTGTTTTTAAATTTAATGATGTTTCTAATGGTAGAGGAGAAACTTTCTATATAGATAACATTAGATTAACAAATTAATAAATACTAATTAATATGAAAAATATAAAAATAATTTTCAGCTTTATGTTTGCTATTGTAGTAACATCAAGTTTGTTAATGTCCTGTCAACCTGATGATGCAGGCAAAGGAAATGGGATATTTGGATCGGTACTTGATGCTTCCTTCACGGTAACACCAATTGCAGGAAAAACCAATACTTATAGTATAAAAGCAGTTGCTAATAATTATGTTGGATCTAAATGGGATATGGGTGCTGGAGCAGGGAATACTTTAGGAAAATCCGAAGAAATTGTAGCTTTCCCTGACAAAGGAACTTATACAATTGTACATACAGCTATTGGAATAGGAGGGCAATCTTATACTTCTAAGCAAGACATTGTTGTGGATGTTTCAGATCCAATTGCTGGAAATATGGTTCAGGGGGCTAAATTTGTTGACGCATCAGATTGGGCAAAATGGACGATTTTAAATATTACTCCAGTTTCTGGATCAACTTTTTGGACTTTTGCTCCAGGAAGTGCAAATATTAGCCCAGCAAAAATGGGTAATCAAGCTATTTATCAAGCCATAAATGTTGTTGCAGGAGTAAAATATAAAATTGATATGGTTGTTTCTTCACCTGCTGGTATTGTAAATACTTGGTTTGAAGTTTATTGTCTAGATCAAGTGCCGGCACAAGGTAGCGATTATGGAAATCTTGCCTCAAATGGGGTAAATGGAATCAATTTTTGGGTAGGCTGTGGATTAACTCCTTTTAATGGTTTACTTAGCAATTTAGCTTGTGCTGGAAAATTTAAAGGTGTTGTTTCATTTCCAACAAGTGGAACGGTTTACCTAGTTTTAAAATGTGGAAGTCAAGTTGAAGGAACTAGTATTACAGTTAAAAATATTGAAATGAGAATAACTTCTTAGTTCGATATCAATTAAATAAAACAGCCTTTGATTTTATATTAGAGGCTGTTTTTATAAATAAAGTTTATTAAATTTTTAAAATGAACAAATCAAAAGGGTTTTGCTTTTCAATTTCAATATTGGTTTCGCTGGTTTTTATATCTTGTGGATCTAATAAATTAACGATTAAAGATAAAATGGTTTTTGCCGATAATTGTGTTGTTGCCCATCGAGGTGCTTGGAAAAAAATGAATCTTCCACAAAATTCGATTGCTTCTCTTAAACGTACAATCGAATTAAAATGTACAGGATCAGAATTTGATGTTAGAATGACGGCTGATGACTCGCTGGTAATTAATCATGATACGGAATTTAATAATTTAACAATTGAAAAAACGAATTATGCGGACTTAATAAAATTTCAATTGTCTAATGGTGAAAAATTGCCAACACTAAGAGAATATATAAAAGCTGGAATTGAAAATAATATTTCTACCCGATTGGTTTGCGAAATAAAACCTTCAGGAATTAGCAAAGAAAGAGGTTCGATTATTGGTGTAAAAGTTGTTGAATTATTTAGAAAGCTTCATGCTCTAAATAAGGTAGCTTTCATCAGTTTTGATTACGATATTTTAAAGAAAATTAAGGAATTAATTCCAACGGTTTCAACCCAATATTTAGAAGGGGATAAATCTCCAGAACAATTAATGGTTGATGGGATTTCGGGAGCGGATTATCATTTTTCGGTTTATAAAGAACATCCTGATTGGATCGAAAGTGCTAAGAAAAATAAGATTACTTTGAATGTATGGACGATAAATGACAGTGCTGATATGGATTGGCTTATTGCAAATAAATTTGATTTTATCACTACAAATGAACCAGAGTTATTACTAGAAAGAATTAAGTTTTCAGCAGTTTTAAAATAAAAACAACATGATTAAATTGAAATGCTTATTTATTTTAATGATGACATTGCCTTTTTTTGCTGGAACTGCCCAGTCCTTAAAAGTGATGACTTATAATATCCGATTGGATATTGCTGTAGATGGTGATAATGATTGGGTGCATCGTAAAGATTTTTTTACTTCCCAAATTCAGTTTTATGAACCCGATATTTTTGGAGTACAAGAAGCAACTCCAAATCAAGTAAAGGACATTTCTGCTTCACTTTATCAATATAGTTCAATCGGAATAGGAAGAGAAGGCGTTGGAAAAGGAGAGTCATCATCCATTTATTATAAAAAAGAGCAGTTTTCAATTGTAAAAAGTAATACTTTTTGGCTTTCGGAAACGCCAGATATAATTTCAAAAGGCTGGGATGCTGCATGTAATAGAGTTTGTACTTATGCTTTATTTAAAGATTTGAAAACTTCCAAAACATTTTGGGTTTTTAATACTCATTTAGATCATATTGGGGAACTTGCCAGAACAAATGGATTGAAACTCATTCTTTCGAAAATGGAAGAATTAAACATGAAAAACGATCCGGTTATATTTATGGGGGATTTTAATTCTGAACCCACAACCGACAGAATAATTGCTTTAAAAAAAGAAATGAACGATTGCAGAGAAATTTCAGAAGCAAAGCCTTTTGGGCCATCAGGAACTTTTAACAATTTTAGACATGATCTGCCTGTAACACTTTTAATTGATTATGTTTTTGTGTCTAAAAATAATAAATTTAAAGTGAGTAAATTTGCCGTTTTGAGTGATTCTAAAGATTTAAAATACCCTTCGGATCATTTACCAGTTTATGTTGAACTGTTTTTTAAATAATATATTTAAAATGAGAATAATAATGAGACTTTTAATACTTACAACATTGTCTAGTGTTTTATTAAATTGTGCGCCATCAAATGACGCCATCAATAACACACCGACACCGATTATACCTAAACCAGTAGTTAACAATGAAGTTGATTTTTGGTTGACCAAAGGAGATCAATCGGTTAAACTTTCAAAACAAACTACCATTTTAGCATTTGGAACAACTTCAAATGGGTATCAAAACATTGAAGTTAATGACTCCCAAACGTATCAAACAATTGATGGTTTTGGATTTACATTAACGGGCGGAAGTGCGCAGGTTTTAAATCAATTAGGCGCTGCAAAAAAACAAGAATTATTACAGGAATTATTTGGTGCAAATAATAACTCGGTCTCCATAAGTTATCTGCGAATAAGTATTGGTGCTTCCGATTTGAACGAGGCTGCATTTACGTATGATGATATACCTTATGGACAAACAGATGAAAGTTTGGTCAACTTTAACCTTGCTCCAGATAAGGCTAATTTGATAGCTATTCTAAAAGAAATTATTGTCATAAATCCAACAATTAAGATTATCGCAACACCCTGGTCGGCACCAATATGGATGAAAGATAATAATAGTAGTATTGGAGGACGTTTACAACTTAAATATTATAGTGTTTATGCAAAATATTTTGTAAAATATATTCAAGCAATGCAGCAAGAAGGGATTACAATTAATGCAATTACGCCTCAAAACGAACCCTTACATGGAGGTAACAATCCAAGTATGCTGATGGAATTTAATCTTCAAGCCAATTTTATTAAAAATAATTTAGGACCTGAGTTTGAGAAAAATGGAATAAACGCTAAAATTATAATTTATGATCATAATTGTGATGCTCCTCAATACCCAATAAATATTTTAGGAGATGCTGGGGCAAATCCTTATATAGACGGTTCCGCTTTTCATTTGTATAGTGGTGATATTAGTGCTTTATCGACAGTTCATAATGCATTTCCTTCTAAAAATGTTTATTTTACAGAACAATATACTTCTTCTACTGGTAATTTTGATGGCGATCTTAAATGGCATTTAAAAAATGTTGTCATTGGTTCCATGCGGAATTGGAGCAAGGTAGCTCTTGAATGGAATTTAGCCAATAATTCCTCATTTGGTCCCTTTACACCTGGCGGTTGTAACACCTGCAAAGGAGCAATAACAGTAAATAGTGCCGATAATTTTGAGAGAAATGTGGGGTATTACATCATAGCTCATGCTTCTAAATTTATACCTTCGGGATCTAAAAGGATTTCAAGCAACATAGCAGGGAATTTAAATAATGTTGCCTTTTTAACTCCCGCTGGGAAAAAAGTTTTGATTGTTGAAAATGATGGGAATAATTCAGAATCGTTTAATATAAAATTTAATGGAAAATGGATTACAAGCTCACTAGATTCGGGTTCAGTTGCAACATATATCTGGTAAAATAATAATAAAGAATTTTAATTATGAAAAAAACAATCGCATTACTCCTTTTAACAACAAGTTTTTTTGCATTCTCTCAGCAAAAAGCCAAAACAAAAACAAAATCTTTTTCAGTAAAAGATAAAATCGTAATGGTTTATACGTCTGCTGATAGTACTAATTTAAGGTTGTCAAATACAGATAATCTAACGTTTTCGGAGTTAAAACAACCTAAGGAAACGCAAATTTGCGTGTTTGTAAATCCCGATAAAACTTTTCAAACCTTTCTTGGAATTGGAGGAGCAATAACGGATGCTAGTGCTGAAGTTTTTGCAAAATTATCAAAAGAGAAACAACAAGAAGTGTTAGATGCATATTATACAAAAGACAAGGGGATTGGATATTCATTATTAAGAACTAACATTCATAGTTGCGATTTTAGTTCGGGCAGTTACACGTATATCGAGGAAGGCGATAAAGCCTTAAAAACGTTTACTATTGATCACGATAGAAAATTTAGAATTCCCTTGATTAAAAAAGCGATTGCTGCTGCAGGAGGAAAATTGACAATGTATGCAAGTCCATGGAGTCCGCCAGCATTTATGAAAAGTAACAAAAACATGCTTAATGGAGGGGCATTATTAGCCGAATATTATAATACATGGGCGCTTTATTACACTAAGTTTATTAAAGCCTACGAAAAAGAAGGCATTCCAATATGGGGAATATCAATTGAGAATGAGCCTATGGCTACTCAAAAATGGGAATCTTGCGTTTATACCGCTGAACAAGAAAGAGATTTTCTTAAAAATCATCTGGGTCCAATAATGAAAAAGGAAGGTTTGGGCGATAAGAAAATTATAGTTTGGGATCATAATCGGGATTTGATGAATCAACGGGCAGATGTAATTTTTTCTGATCCAGAAGCTTCTAAATATGCTTGGGGAATTGGATTTCATTGGTACGAAACTTGGGCTGGAGGGGAACCAATGTTTGAAAATGTGGGTAATGTTCATGAAGCTTATCCATCAAAAAATATTTTATTTACAGAAGGATGTATCGAAAGATTTGACGCTTCTAAATATCAATTATGGAAAAATGGAGAACGTTATGGTCGCTCTATGATTAATGATTTTAATAATGGAACTGTCGGTTGGACAGATTGGAATGTTTTATTAGATGAAAATGGAGGCCCAAATCATGTGGGAAATTTTTGCTTTGCGCCAATTCATGCCGATTCTAAAACAGGGGAGTTAATTTACACACCGTCCTATTATTTTATTGGTCATTTTTCTAAATTTATTGGAAAAGAGGCTAAAAGAATAAGTAGTGTCGCCAGTAGAAGCCAGTTGATTACTACTTCTTTTCTTAATAAAGACGGAAAAGTGATTACCGTTGTGATGAATCAAACGAATAAAAAAATAGTTTATAATTTGTGTATTGGAACTAGTGCGACCGAAGTTTCAATTTTGCCACATGCAATTCAAACCCTAGTGTATTAAAGTATCAATAATTAACTAGATTTATGAAAAAGCGATTTTCGGTAAATGTTCTTTTAATTTTCTCTGTTTTCTTGAGTGTGATGCTTACTTACAATGCGAATGCCCAAATGTTGGGGGTAACTGGCACTAAAATTGTCAATAATTCTACTTCCCAAGAAGTTGTATTTAATGCAATGAATTTTGGTAATTGGATGATAATGGAAGGCTATATGATGAATTCTGTTAATCAGGCGCCAGACCAACATACTTGGAAACAGAAACTAAATAATTTAATAGGAAGTACCAACACCAACACTTTTTATGATGCTTGGCTTTCAAATTTTGTCACACTTGCAGACATTCAGGAAATTAAAGCTAAGGGATTCAATTCAGTCCGAGTGCCAATTCATTATGAGTATTTTGTAAATTCAGGAACACCTGATGTATGGAATGACAAAGGATTTACAATTTTGGATAATTTAATTTCTTGGTGCAGTTCCGAAGGAATTTACGTTATTATTGATTTGCATGCAACCCCCGGTGGTCAGAGCGCTAATAATATTTGCGATTATGATAGTACAAAACCATCACTTTGGGAAAGTCCCGCAAATAAAACGAAAACAGTGGAACTTTGGAGAAAAATATCCGATAGATATAAACTAGAACCTTGGGTTGCTGGATACGACCTAATAAATGAACCTGCCTGGAATTTACCTGGCGGAACAGATTTGCGAAATATTTATGTAAGTATAACCGATGCAATACGTGCTAATGGAGACAATCATATCCTATTTATAGAAGGGAATTGGTATGCAAATGATTTTACAGGTTTGACGCCAGCTTGGGATGGTAATATAGTTTATTCTTTTCATAAATATTGGTCATCAGCAACATCTCAAGATATTAAGTGGATAACCGACTACCGAAACGCTCTAAATCGACCTATTTGGTGTGGGGAACATGGGGAAAATAGTAATGATAATTTTACGAAAATTGTTGAAACTTTTAAAGCCAATAACATTGGTTTTTCATGGTGGCCTATGAAAAAATTCGAAAGTATTAATGATTTTTGGGATGCGAAATGGCCTGCGGGTTATGCGAATCTTTTAAATTATTTGGGAGGAACAAATCCCAATCTTAATTCGACAACTGCTTTTAATACACTAATGCAATTGACTGAAAATATTAAATTAGTAAACTGCACTGCAAACTCCGAAACGCTTCGATCTCTATTTATTCAACCTGGCAATAGAAGTACTTCCCCTTTTTCAATTAATACTATTCCTGGCCGACTCTATGCGTCAAATTATGATCAGGGTATGAATGGTTATGCTTATTCAGACCGGTCTTGGGAAGACCTTCATGGATCTACGGGGAATAATACAGCCTGGAATAATGGATGGGTTTATCGTAATAATGGTGTCGATCTTTCAACTACTTCTGATGGTTTGTCAAACGGCTATAATGTCGGTTGGTTTACTACGAGCGAATGGATGAAATATACTGTAAATGTGAATTCTACAGGAACCTACACTTTTGAAATCCGAGTCGCTAATGGAAACGCTTCAGCAGGAACAATACAAATTCAAAACGGAGATGGAACCGAGATTTTAGCAACTGCAACTGTTCCTTCGACAGGTGGTTGGTCAAATTGGCAAACTGTTTCAGTAACAGGAGCTTTTGCAACTACTGGTTTGCAGGCTATAAGAATAGTAAATTTGTCGGGAGAATATAATGTGAATTCAGTAAATTTTGTTTATTTGAATTCAAATATTTCTGTCTCAAACCCAGTGGTCTCAACTGCTAATGTTATTTATTTGAAAGGGAATAACGGTAAATATGTTACATATTCTGGAGCAAATAGTTTAATGTCGAGTACCAGCTTGACCTTGGGTTCGAATGAAAAATTTGTGGTAATAGATGTCGGTAATGGTCTAGTGGCGCTCAGAGGAAGTAATGGAAAATATGTAAGTTTAAATGCTACAACTCATATATTAAATTGCAATTTCAGTGTAATTGGAAATTATCAAAAATTCACCTTGAATGATTTATGTGGTGTGTATTCTTTACAAGGATATAATGATCTATATGTTTCTTCAGAAAATGGTGCGGCCTCAGGCTTGACTTGCACCAGAACAGTGGCTTCTGGATGGGAGTTTTTCAATTGGGATATTACAAGTGTTGAAGTTTTAAGTTCCAAATCTTTTGAAGATACAGAGGCTAGTTATAAAATATTTCCTAATCCAGCTCAAAATCGTATAACCATAAATTCTGTATTAGACGAAGAATTATCTATTGTAGTTTATGATGAAAGTGGACGGGAAGTTATAAAAACTACTACCTCTGGTAAACAAAAAAGTATCGATATAAGCAAAATTCAGGGTGGTATTTATTTTATGAAAATTGTTGGATTAGAGAAAACAGAGACTATTAAATTTTTTATAAATCATAAATAGCAAATCATTTTGGCTCTCTAAATATGGTTTTGCTATTTATGATTAAAAAAACATACAACTTACAAAACGGTTAAGTTTATTATTATATGAAGAAAATAACAACTACAATACTCTTATTGGCCTACTTTATTTCTTTTTCACAGCAAAAAAAAATAGATCAAAAAGTAGATATTTTGTTAAAGCAAATGACTTTAAAAGAGAAAATAGGACAATTAAACCAATATACCGGTAATAATCAGGCTACGGGTCCAATAACCATAAATCCAAATAAAGAGGTCGAAATTAAAGATGGTTTAATAGGTTCAATGTTAAATGTTATTGGAGCTAAATACACGCGACAATACCAAGAATTAGCTATGCAATCCCGATTAAAAATTCCATTATTGTTTGGTCAAGATGTAATACACGGATTCAAAACTACCTTTCCAATTCCATTAGCCGAAGCCGCAAGTTGGGATATGGAAGCGATAGGGTTAAGTGCTCGAATTGCCGCAACGGAAGCCTCGGCATGTGGAATTCATTGGACATTTGCGCCAATGGTTGACATTGCTCGTGATCCACGTTGGGGACGGGTGATGGAAGGAGCTGGCGAGGATACCTTTTTAGGTTCTAAAATTGCTTATGCGAGAGTAAAAGGTTTTCAGGCTAAATTGGGTGATGTTAATTCGGTTATGGCTTGCGTAAAACATTTTGTGGGATATGGAGCCGTTGTTGGAGGACGTGATTATAATTCGGTAGATATGAGCGATAGAATGCTTTGGGAAACCTATTTACCCCCTTTTAAATCTGCTTTAGATGCAGGAGCCGCCACTTTTATGAATTCATTTAATGATTTTAATGGAGTTCCAGCAACTGGGAATAAATATTTACAAAGAGAGCTGTTAAAGGGAAAGTGGAATTTCCAAGGTTTTGTAGTCTCTGATTGGGGTTCAATAGGAGAAATGGTAAATCATGGTTTTGTAAAAGACAATAAAGAAGCGGCTTTAGTTGCTATAACTGCAGGAAGCGACATGGATATGGAAAGTAATGCGTATCGCTTTAATTTGGCTCAATTGGTTGAAGAAGGAAAAGTGGATATTGTATTAATTGACGATGCGGTAAAAAGAATTTTACGGAAAAAATTTGAATTAGGGTTATTTGATGATCCCTTCAAATATTCAAATTTAAAGCGGGAAGAAAAAGAGTTAAATGATCTAAATTACCGTAAAGCTGCAAGAGAAGTTGCCGCTAAATGTATCGTATTGCTAAAGAATGAAAATAATGTTTTACCGCTTTCTAAAGGTATTAAAAAGATAGCTTTCATAGGTCCTTTGGTAAAAGAACATAAGCAAAATATGGGTTTTTGGGCAGTTGAATTACCAGAAATAAATTATGACAAACAAGTAGTTTCTCAATGGGAAGGGCTTCAAAATAAAGTGGGCAAGAATACGCAATTGTTATATGCCAAAGGTTGTGAAGTTCAGGGGAATGATAAATCTGGTTTTGAAGAAGCAGTTGCTGTTGCCAATCAAGCTGATGTGGTAATTTTGAGTATTGGTGAAAGATGGAATATGACTGGGGAAGCTAAAAGTAGAAGTAATATTCATATTCCTGGTGTTCAGGAAGAATTAGTGAAAGCTATTCAGGCAACTGGAAAACCAGTGGTGGTTTTAATCAATGGGGGAAGACCACTTATTTTTAATGATACTGCCGATAGTGTTCCAGCCATTCTTTATACTTGGTGGCTAGGATCCGAAGCAGGTAATGCAATTGCTGATGTTTTGTTTGGCGATTATAATCCTTCGGGAAAATTACCAATGACTTTTCCAAGAGAAGAAGGACAACTTCCAATTTATTACAACCATTTCAACACAGGAAGACCAGCTCCTAATGAAACTGCAACTAATTATGTTTCGGCTTATATCGATTTAAAAAATAGTCCGAAATTCCCTTTCGGATACGGATTGAGTTATACGACTTTCAATTATTCGGATATGAAATTATCTAAAAATAAAATGAGTAATTCGGATACTATTGAGGTTTCTTTCAACTTGACCAATCAAGGAAAAGTAGCAGGAGATGAAGTAGTACAATTGTATTTAAGGGATAAAGTAGGAACTGTGGTTCGTCCAATAAAAGAATTAAAAGGATTCGAAAAAATTAAACTAAATGCTGGGGAAACAAAAGTGGTAAAATTTGTTATTGATAACCAAATGCTTTCTTTCTATAATGAAAAATTAGAATTTGAGTCGGAATCAGGAGATTTTGATTTGATGATTGGTGCATCATCCGAAGATATTCGTTTAAAAGCAACTTTTGAATTAATAAAATGAGAAAAGTGCTATTTAAATATTATGTAATAATTGTTTTGTTTTCTGGACTTCAGGCTTTCTCTCAAGAACTAATAACTAATGTTACAAATAGAACTACAACGTCCTTAAATGGTGAATGGAATTGCATTATAGATCAATATGAGACGGGTTATTACAGTTTTCATCGGGATGCTTACGACCAACAAAAGGGAGTTCAAAATGCAGCGTATTATAACAATTATCACGCTCAAAACAAGCAGGAGTTAGTGGAATATGATTTTGATAAATCACCAAAAATGATGATTCCCGGAGATTGGAATTCACAAAAAGAGAGTCTTTTTTATTATGAAGGAACCGTGTGGTTCAAAAAATCTTTTGATTATGATTTGAAAGAAAATAAAAGGCTTTTTATTTATTTTGGAGCCGTTAATTATAAAGCGGAGGTGTATCTAAATGGTGTAAAATTAGGAGTTCATGAAGGGGGCTTCACGCCATTTAATTTTGAAGTTACTTCGATTATTAAACCAAAAGACAATTTTTTGGTGGTAAAAGTGGATAATACTCGCCGTAAAGAAGGAGTGCCAACGCTCAATACCGATTGGTTTAATTATGGTGGAATTACAAGGGATGTTTTGTTGATTGAAGAACCAAAATCATTTATTCAGGATTATACGATTCAACTTAAAAAAGGAGAAAAAAATACGATTTCTGGATTTGTAAAAATTAATAATTTCGATAAAAGTGCTGAGGTTGTCAGTCTAATAATCCCGGAACTAAAAATCAATTTCAAAGGAAAAATTGATTCCGAAGGAAATGTGAATTTTGAAATTATCAATAAAAAAATTCAATATTGGTCACCAGAAAACCCTAAATTATACCATGTTTCGGTAGAATATAATAATCAAATTATCAAAGATGATATTGGTTTTAGAACTATAGAAACTCAAAACGCCAAGATTGTTTTGAACGGAAAACCCGTTTTCTTGCGTGGAATTTCTATTCATGAAGAGAATGCAAAAGGCGGTCGCGCTAACTCAGAATCCGATGCTATTCGATTATTAACATGGGCAAAAGAATTAGGGTGTAATTATGTTCGATTGGCGCATTACCCCCATAATGAAAATATGGTTCGCTTGGCAGATAAAATAGGATTGATGGTTTGGGAGGAGATTCCGGTGTATTGGACAGTTGATTTTACCAGTAAGGAAACCTATAAAAATGCCGAAAATCAATTGGTTGGAATGATAATTCGGGATAAGAATAGATGTTCCACTATTATTTGGTCTATGGCAAATGAAACTCCGATTTCTGAAGCGCGTAATTCTTTTATCAATAATTTGAATACCAAGGCAAGAACTTTGGACACTACCCGATTAATAAGTGCCGCTTTACTTACCAAAAGTGATGGACTAAATAGTTATGTTGACGATACAATTGCTGAAAATCTTGACATTGTTGCTTTCAATGAGTATTTAGGTTGGTACGGAGGAAATTTAGAAGATGCTGAAAAAATACAATGGACATCAAAATATAATAAACCTATTGTTGTTTCTGAGTTTGGAGGAGATGCAAAACAAGGACTTCACGGAGAAAAAAAAGAACGATGGACCGAAGAGTTTCAAGAGTATTTATACATTCAAAACTTGAAAATGATTGAGAAAATTCCAAATATTAGTGGATTGAGCCCCTGGATCTTGGTTGATTTTCGTTCTCCAAGAAGAATGTTGCCAGGTATTCAGGATGGCTATAATCGAAAGGGATTGATATCAAATGAGGGCAATAAAAAGAAAGCATTTTTTATAGTAAAAGATTTTTATAAAAATATAATTGACAAAAAACAACACTAATTATTACCTTCAAAAGGCTGTCTTTGTTCTTTTTTTATAGACTCTAATAAGTGAAATTTATTTACTTCAAAATAATTACTAAATTGCACTCGATTAGATTTTATAATTGAATAGTTTTTGAATATGTTAAAAAAGGTTTTAAACAACTCCGATGATTACCAACCTGGTTTGTCTATTGATTGTGTAATTTTCGGGTTCCATGACAATCAACTTAAGGTTTTATTAATTAAAACAAAATACAGTGATAATTGGGCATTACCTGGAGGTTTTGTTTCAATAGAGGAAGATATTGATCAAGCGGCAGTTTCTGTTTTGCAAAGACGTACAGGATTAGAAGGAATATTTCTTAGGCAATTCGCCACTTTTGGTGCCGTAAACAGAAATGACAAGCAATTTAGTAATCATATTTTAAATTTTTATAATATTCCTTTAGAAGATGGGAAGTGGTACACCAGCCGTTTTATAACGGTAGGTTATTATGCTTTAGTCGATTTTTTCCAAACTATTCCACAGACATTGGGTAAAAATGAAACTGTGGAATGGATTGATCATAATGAAGTCAGTGAGCTCATTTATGATCATAACGAAATTTTAGAAAAGGCTTTGCAAACGCTTCGAATGGAATTAAATTTAATGCCAATTGGTTATAATTTATTACCTGAAAAATTTACCATTCCAGAGCTTCAAAAATTATATGAAACTATATTAGGAAGAAAATTAGATCGTAGAAATTTTCTTCGAAAAATAACATCAATTGGAATTCTTATTAAATTAGATGAAAAGAAACCAAACGGTGCTCATAAAGCGCCCAATTTTTATAGTTTCGATAAAGAAAAATATGATCAAGTTCTAAAGAACGGACTTAATCAAGGCTGGTAAAAGTTTATTTTTAATTAGATAGTTTTTATTTTTTTTTCTCTGATTTTTTCAATTCTCCAGTTTTTTCTTTTATATTTTTTTGAAATTCAGGCATGTACTTTTGCATCATAATCATCATTAGATCTTTTGAAATATTAGGTGTCATTTCAATAAATTTTTGACCCGATGGAGATTTATAAAAGGAGATATAGTCATTAATTTCATTTTGAGAAAAGTATTTATCATACACGACTACCATGTCTTCGTCCATCATTTTTTTTACAATCTCTTTGGCGGT
>Ga0209499_1001360_pt1 | contig 17103 bp, 2 predicted proteins | sample C_130208_EF_Meta_FD_187306 | JGI IMG/M metagenome (GOLD analysis project Ga0209499, IMG submission 187306) | Freshwater microbial communities from Lake Croche, Canada to study carbon cycling - C_130208_EF_MetaG (SPAdes) (version 2) | ecosystem: Environmental > Aquatic > Freshwater > Lake | place...
AATTAAAATGCCCCAAATAGTTATATACTATTTGGGGTATTTTTTATAAAGACATCTCTGTTTTTACACTAAAAAAAATAACCTTTAAATTTCTTTAGAGGTTGTTGGTACAACTTAGTAGCCTATCCAGATGAAATCTCGAACCATTTGCTGATAGATTATGAACTGTTTTTGGACTTTTTTGAGAATAAAAACCCACTAAAGTAATTTTAGCTGTTTTTAGTTTTATTATTTATTGATTAACTCCTCAATTGCTTTGATGTTAAATGTTTTTAGAATCACATCACCTGATTTATTTATTAAGAAGTAAGACGGATTTGAATAAGCATTAAAGTCCTCTTGGAATTTTCTTTTTAAATCTGGAGATTTTAAATTTAGCCATGAATCTAGTTTCTTTTCGCTAATAAATTGTTCCCAATTGCTTTCGTCAGCATCATTTATAACGCCAATTAATTGAATGTTCTTTGTAGGGTATCTATTTTTTAAATTTTGGAAGGAAGCACTTACCACAGGCATTTTTTCTTGACAGTGAATACAAGACGGACTGTAAAATGCTATGAATGTAAAATCATTTTTTGGGTATATTTCAGATAATTTATAAGAAATAGAGTCTTTTGAAACCAATTCAAAATCGGGGCTTTTAGTTCCAATTGGAACTTTTATGTTGGTTGCATGTTTATTAGAGTAGCTGTTGTAATCTGCTGCGGAAAAAATATCACAAGGATTTTTATCAATATAATTTTTGTAGAGATGGTTGAAGGCTTTTTCCAGTTGATTGGTTTCAAAAAAGGCAAGATTAGAAATAAAATAATTTGAAAAAACACCATAACTTTTAGATTTACAATCCAACCCTTTTAGCAAATTATCAATATTGTCAATGTAATTTTCGGCTGTAATGGGCAGTACAGTGACATATTTGTACAACAATTTAGTGGTGTTTGGCAAAAACAAAATGCGTTTGTCTTCGCGGTCTAAAAACTTAAAATAGGAGTTTCTATATTGTGTTTTCTCTTCTAATAAAGGAGGAGCTTTTTCAGCAATTTTATTTTCAGCTGCTAAATAAAGTTGTACGATGGAATTTGGGTAACGACTTATTAAGACATTACGTGAGTTTGTTTTTTGTTCTGGCGTTGTGCTCTTCTCTTGTCGCTGGTACTCAATGAAATCTTTGTTAATGGCATTATTGCTACAAGTTATTTCTTCAATAGTGTTGCTGTTAAGATATAAATCCATAACAGCACCATTGTCTACTGCTATTCCAACACCATTTTTTTGGTCGCTAAATTTCAGATAATAAATGGCTCCAATAATTTTTTTAGGCTGTTTAAAAACGACAATTTTGGAGTTATCTATTATGGAAAGACTATCGGTTATAAATTGCTTTTTAGTAACTCCAGAAATTAAATACAATTGTAATTTTTTGCCTTTAAGGTCAGTGGTGTGAATAGAAATTTCAAAACCATCTTTACCACCTTTAGATGGTACTTTTTTTTGTTGAGCGGAAACAGCAAGACCAATACATAAAATTTTAATTAAGATAATTTTTTTAACAAGCATTATTTGACATTATTAATTTTAATAAATTCTAGAGGAGTGTAACCCGTAACTTCTTTAAAAGTAACAAAAAAATTAGTTTTCGAAGAAAACCCAGTTTTTGTCCATATTCCTTCCATTGAAACCAATTTTAAATTTCCATTTAACAATAGTTCTTTAGCATATTCAACTCGCATTTGAGTTCTTAATGTGGTGAATTTTATATTTAGAATAGAGTTCAAGCAATAATAAAGATGGTGCTTTGGCACATCTAATTGTTTGGCTAAATCATCTAAGCTAAATTTAGGATCTATAAAAGGTTTCTCATTTTTTAAATAATCTAAAATTAATTTTGCTAGACCATCCATAGCTGGATTATCAGTATTAATGCTCCCTTTTTCATTTAGACCTTCAGATTTAATTTTTGAAGAATTAACTTCAAATATAGCTATTTTTTTTCTATTCACAATTGGAATTCCGTATAGTACCTCAGGAAATATTAACATTACAATTGGAATAAGGGAATAGGAAATAGCTGCGGTATAATTGTATATTTCATTGCTGATTTGTTCTCTAGTTCGAATGTCAAAATAAACAAACTCAACTATCAAAATCATATAACTTAAGGCACAAAAGAATACAATTATTGTTATAAAAAATAACCACTTAACTATTTTAGAATTTAATGTTGGTTTGAGCCTATTTTTGAAAGTGTACCGAATCAAAAGTAGAAGTGTTGCTATAGAGTAGAGGAGTAGTAATATAGTTCGTACTGGTAAATTTATGAAATGATTACCAATGTTTAATTTACTAATTGTTAGCAAAACTTCTGGCGATGCAATAATTGTTTTTGCTATTTCTATTTTATCATCCCATGGAACAAAATAATATTTGAATATAGAAATAAACGCTATAACAAAGGGAATAAAATGAATTGCTTTTTTCCAATTAAATGAAAACTCATCTTTAATTGTTCCGCTAACGTAAAAATAAATCATTGGCCCCTGTAAATAAAGTAAAGGCATGAAATGTGTATAGAATAGTGCAACTCCAATTTCAGAGTCAGAGATAAGAACAAAATAATGAAGAAATCCTGATAGGGATAAAAGCACTAATAGTGAACTTAAATAAATTATATTTTTGTTAATATGGTAATTGTAAATTGTAAGAATACAAGTTAAAATTAAAGTGAATATGGAGAGTATTAATATCATAAATGAGGGATATGTTTTTCATAACAATATTACAAAATATTGTAATATTCATCATACAAATTAAATTATTAGTTAGTTCTAAATCTTAAAAAGTGAACTAATTACCAACGGATAAATTATTTTAAAACAGAGGTATTTCTAATTTTGTTGGTTAAAACTTTTTTAAACCAATTAATTTAGATATCAGAAAGTTTTTTTTTAAAAATCGTTTAAAATTTCATACCCCATATACTTTTACTATGAGTAACTTTTTACCAACTTGTATTGCTAATTTAGTAGCTTTTAACCGTTCTAAAAACCCTAATTTCAAATCCAACAATGGTTTCATCAAAAATTTGATGGCCACTTTTGCCTTGGTTTTTTTATTGCTTGGTGCGAACACCACTTTAAACGCACAAACCAACGCCAACTGTTTTGGGCCCTACAATCCAACTCCAGCTGCTGTTTGGGGGATTGCTGAGAAATTTGCATCCAATACTGGGATTTGGAATGGATCAACGCCAACCGCTGCCGACATGGATGGCGATGGTATTTCGGAATTGATTGTTACAGCAGCTGATAAATCAGGATACTATACCTACAAAGGAGATGGTTCGAATAAAACAACCGCCTCCAAAAATTATGTAATCAATACGTTTACAAATGTTACCTCACAACCTGCTATTGCAAATATTATTACAGCGACTGCTGCACCTGAATTGGTTGCAATAAATACCGCAGGTTTTGTATTTATTTTTAATAATGTTGGTGGAACAGAAACGAACTATTTATATAAATCAACTACTGCTTCTCAATATACAAATCTTGTTACTCCTTACGTTGTAGATATTGATGAAGATGGAACGGCTGAAATTGTAATCGGAAGTGATGTCTTTGGAATTGTGAATGGTGCTTTGGTAAAAAGAGTTGCAGGACCAGCGTTAAATTATGTTGGTTCGTCTTCGGGTGCAGCTTCGGGTTCACCTACAGATGTTGTGGTAGTAGATATTATTGCGTCCAATCCTGGAAAAGAATTGGTGTACGGTTCGCGCGTGTATGGTATCAACCTTTCGACTGGAACGATGTCTATTTTAAAAGACATGAAAACCATTACAGGATTTACTACGATTGTTGCGGGAGATAATGGACCAACGGCATTAGCCGATATGGACTTGGATGGCGACTTGGACATTGTTTACAACGGTGCTTCTAAAGTGTATGTTTGGGACCCAAATTCTATGCAAGTATTGTTTAACAAAGTACCTTCGTTTTTCTACGCTGGAGTTAGAGGTTTGCCAATGATCGCCAATGTTTACAATGAAAAAGTAAACAATGGCAAAACAACAGATTTGCCAGAAATCGTAATCGTAACTTCTGCAGGTACAACTGCAGGGGCTCTAACAGCCTATAATTTGAATTTTCCGAATGCCAACTTGTGGTTTATTGCTACTGATGACATGTCTGGTGCAACAGGATTGACGGCTTTTGACTTTGATGGAAACGGTATTCGTGAAATTGTGTACCGTGACCAATCTCAATTGCGTATTATCAATGGAAATTTAGCAACGCCTGTAAATTATGCATCTATAGCGTGTACTTCTGGAACTTGGGGAGAATACCCAATTGTTGGGGATTTTGACAACGACAACGAAGCGGATATTGCCGTAACGGGTGACAGTAAATTACGCGTATTCAATCGTGCAGTCAATACCTTTGCGTGGAAAGACGCACCGAGTTATTGGAACCAACGCAACTACCGCATTGTCAATATCAATCCAAATTTAACAGTACCAACTACCGAAAATAATGCAGCAAGTTCTGCTGCTATCAATAACAATGTTGCGCAGTTACAATTTACGGATGCCCCTGTTGGGAGCAGTGTGCCTTATGGTCACACAGCTTTAGCAGATGCAATCATTACTATAACAAGTGTTTCAGGACCATGTCCTGCATTAACACTTGCCGCTGTAATCACTAATAATGGCGCAGTGCCTTTAGCTATTGAAACACCAATTGCTATTTATGATGCCAATCCAACAACAGGAGTCGCTAATTTAGTGGGTACTTTTGTAACAACTGCCGAAATTGCAGTGGGCGCAACTTTAAATGTAGCTATTCCTGTAAATTTGGTCAAAGCAATCACAACAGTATTTGCTGTAGTGAACGATAAGGGAACCACAGCTAGACCTTATACCTTTGCAACTGCTTTCCCCAATTCAGCAATTTCAGAATGTAATTATTCCAACAATATGGCTAGTTCAGCCGTGGTTTGTTTGGATTCTGATTCTGATGGAATTTCGAATATGGATGATATTGACGATGATAATGACGGAGTGGTAGATGCAATCGAATCGCCTTCTTGTTTCTTCTCGGCGAACAATTGGAATACCTTGAATAAATCAAGCATTGCAAAGGTGACGTCTGATTTAACAATGGTACCAGCCAATTCGAATTTGGCGGCTTTAACAGACGGATTGAATACTGCTGCGGTACAATTTGTGTCTTTAGTACCTCAATCGCAATTGAACAAGGAATTGTTGAAGATTGAATTGGTTCGCCCAACGCAATTGGCAACAATTTATGTCAACAAGACGACTGGTCCAGGGGCAGAAGTTTTTGGCCTAACGGCTAATGCGTTAAAAGTGCAAGGATCGAATGATGACATCGTTTGGACCGACTTAACCGCTGCAATGACCTTGCCGTTAAATGCAACCAATGTGACCAACAATGGCGCAATCACGTTGACAAATTCCAATAAATTTACCTTAACAACTAATTTAGCGGCTTACAAATACTACCGTATTTATGGAGTAGCAGCGGCTAATACTGGTGCGGGTATCATTTCCGAAATTTACATGGATGTGAATACTGCGCTGTACCAAGGTTCTTTGTATCCTGCAGCTACGTGTACTGCGGATATTGACAACGATACAAAATTAAACCATTTAGATTTAGATTCAGATGGAGACGGTTGTTCCGATGCCAGAGAAGCAGGAACGACTACATCTAATACAGCCAATTTTGCCTTCACAGGAACGATGGGAACCAATGGTTTAGACAATACCATAGAAACGGTTGCCGACAATGGCATTTACACAGGAAACTATACGTATTATTTTGCCAACAATGCTTTGGTTAATGCGTGTACCGATACCGATAGTGACGGTATTACCGATGTAAAAGATTTGGATGATGATAATGACGGTGTAACGGACTGTTCAGAAGGAACAACTTTACCCTTTAACTTTTCAGCTCCAGCGTTATTCACCAATAGAAATGTGGATGCCGCAGGAATTGCACAATTTTCTTCTTATCAAGTAGCTCCATTTTCATCTCAATTATCTCTTCCTGCTGGAGATGCGAATGGCAATATTTCGTTAGCTCTTCCTGCAGGTGTTGGTGTGAATACTAATTATAATTTAGCCTTTTCAATTCCTACCAATATTAAAGTTTCTTCAAAAGGAATTTCGATTAATGGCTATTTAACGAATGACGAATACCATGAATTCAATGCCAATGGCGTCCGCATGATGGTCTTTGACCCGGCTAATGAATTGGATTTATGGACAGGCACTGCTTGGATAGACATGCCAGATAATTTTGCGGGAACAACCATTCGTTGGAGACCAAAAGGGAATGGAACTCAATTTTATTTCTTAATACAAGACGTGACTACTATGAGTTGGAAATACTTTAATAATAGTGTTACCAATCAAAATGGTGCGACCATTAATATTTCTCGTGCATGTATTGAGCAAGATACCGATGGCGATGGGAAACCAAATAATTTAGATTTAGATTCAGATGCTGATGGTTGTAGTGATGCCATTGAAGCGGGTAGTTCAACTACTGCGACAAGTACAACGGTTTACCCAACAGGTGCCGATGCCAATACCAATGGTTTATTAAACAATTACGAAAATCCAACAGTTGGGCTAGAAGGTTTTATCAATTATACGTCTACTTACGATCCAAATGCCTTGTCTTTAAATGTTGCATTATGTAGAGATTTCGATAACGACGGAATAATAGACGTCAATGATGTAGACGATGACAACGACGGAATTTTGGACGTGGTGGAATCGCCATCTTGTTTCTTTAAGAATATCGATTGGAATACAGTAGCTAAAAGCGATTACGTAACGGTTACCTCAGATATTCCGCTCATTACCAATACCAATTTACCTGGTTTAAGCGATGGCATTTCCGCTGCGGCAGCAGTAACATTTGCTACTTCGGCGGCACAATTAAACAAGGAATTGTTTAAAATGAACTTCTTACGTCCTGTACAATTAAGTGCATTTTATATCAATAAAACTACCGCAACGAACCTTATCGGAGGAACGAATAGTATTCAGATTCAAGGGTCGAACGACAATATTTCTTGGACTGATTTGTCGGCAATTATTACCCCGCCTGCCAATGCATCCAATACCACTGTAAATGGAGGAGTTGTATTAACCAACTCGAATAAATTTACAATTACACAAAATGCAGGCAATTACAAATACTACCGTATATACGGTGTTGCAGCAGCTGCCACTGTAGGTGGTGGTGTAGCCACAGAATTGTACTATGATTTGAATGAGAACAACAATTCGTTGTTCCAATTACCTATTTGTATTTCAGACACAGATGGCGACGGTATTTACAACTACTTTGATTTAGATTCAGATGGCGATGGCTGTTTCGATGTTGTAGAAGCAGGCGTTTTGGCAAGTTCAACCACAGGAATTGTTGCAGGCACAGGCAACACCAATTACGGAACGAATGGTTTTGCTAATTCATTAGAAGTCGTTGCAGACAATGGTGTGTACAATGGAACATACACCTATTCCTATGCCATCTTTGATGAGGTAAGTTCTTGTCTAGATACGGATTTGGATGGGATCAACAACCTTATAGATATCGATGATGATAATGACGGTGTATTGGATGAAATGGAACAAACTTCTTGCCCTGCAACACCAAATTATACATTCACCAACATTAATGGTACAGCTACGGGAGCATTTGGCAATAACGCTGCTTTTCCAGCATGGATGCAGAATTCATTTACCGAAGCTGAAGATGGTTTTAAACTCGTTTTTAGTACCCCTGTAAGTGACGTAGCGTTCGAATTCGGTTCTATCTACCAAGATGACCGTTATGGAGATTTTACGGTAACACTAACGGATGGTACCATTTTTCATGGGGTAGATTTTGATTTGTCAACCACTTTTGCTCCCACATCAGCAATCTGGACGCCTCAACCAAACACAGGAGCCAACTTTACAGGCAACTTTTCTAAATTTAGTGGAGCACCATTTAATTTAGGAGTACCCTACTTCAAAACAACAAATCTTGGAGGACAAACTGCCCAATCTTGGGGGATTGTTCACTTAAAAAATATCCCTGGCGCTTCAACCGTTGGGATTTCCGAAGTTAGTTTCAGAATTATCGGAGGTAGCGCAACATCAGGCACAGCTGGCTTGGCAGTATATGCTGCATGTTTTGTAGATGTTGACACAGACAATGACGGCGTCATCAATAGTTTAGATTTAGATTCAGATGGCGATGGCTGTTTCGATGTTGTAGAAGCAGGCGTTTTGGCAAGTTCAACCACAGGAATTGTTGCAGGAACAGGCAACACCAATTACGGAACAAATGGTTTTGCTAATAGTATAGAAACAGCTACAGAAAGCGGAGTATTCTCAGGGGTTTATATGTACGATTATGCAATCCTTGCAGGATTAAATGCTTGCATAGACACAGACAATGATGGTATAAAAGACATCGTAGACATCGACGATGATAACGATGGTGTATTGGATGCCGTTGAAGCAGCAAGTTGCTACATGGCAGCAAATGATTGGAACACCTCGGACAAAACATTGTATGCTACAATTTCCTCTCAATTAAACACGCTTGCACCGAACACCAATTTCAGTGCACTCACGGACAATGATGGTGCTGGAGCTGCAGTGCAATTCTCAACGGCTGTTGCTCAAGCACAATTGACCAAGGAGCTCTTCAAAGTGACTTTTTCGCAACCTGTGCGTCTAGATGCTTTGTACATTAAAAAAACAACCGCCACTCAAATTTTTGCCGCAACTGCATCAAGTATCAAGTTACAAGGGTCAAATGATAACCTTGCTTGGACGGATCTTACTGCAGCAATCGCTTCCCCAGCAAATGCGACAAACGTGACGGCAAATGGTGGTGTTTCACTCACCAATTCAAATAAATTTACGGTAACCACCAATGCTGGCAACTATAAATATTACCGTGTCTATGGGGTGCTTGCAGCAAATATCCTCGCTGGTATTGCATCCGAATTTTATTTTGATGTAAATACAAGCACCTATGTTGCATCCAGCTTCCCATTAACGAACTGTACTGCAGATACAGACAACGATGGAACATTGAACCAGCTGGATCTCGACTCCGATGGGGATGGTTGTTCAGACGCCCTTGAAGCTGGTGCCACAAATAGCTCAACAAGTAATTATCAATTCACAGGTGCCGTTGGTGCAAATGGGTTGATCAATAGCCTCGAAACTTCTGCCGAAAGTGGTCTGGTTACTTACACTGAAACCTATGGTCTTTATGCCGCTGATAACACCATCAATGGCTGTACAGATACGGATGGAGACAATATCACAGATGTCAATGACATCGATGATGACAACGACGGTGTCTTAGACGCGAATGAAATCAAATGTTCGACCTATGCGGCAGTCACAGATTTTTATGGCCCAACATATTGGAGCTCTATAACTTGGACGGGCGGTGCCTACACAGCGGTCTATCCGACTGCAACACCGTACTTATACATCGATGGAAATTTAACCAACGGTGTTGAGGTATTTAGACCGGGAACAACGGCAAACCCAATTGCTGGTGATGATTTTACAGCAACGCCAATCATTTTCACATTAAAAACAACAGCACCACTGCATGCCGATGGATTTTCCATTGTGAATGATTACGGAGCACTAGGAGATAACATCGTAAAAGCAGACATCAAATTATTCAGTGGAACTGCGCCGAACTATACCCTCTTGGGAACAGAAACCATTGACAACATGCTCGATGTTTCTTCTACTACGCGCTATCCATTTAGCACAGGATATGACAATGTAACCTCTATTCAAATCTTAGTTTACAAAACAACTCCTGCTGGAACACAGCCAGATAACGGAATGCAAATGGGCGAACTCGGCCTTTATTCAAATGCCGGAACGTTTTGTATAGACATCGATACGGATCTTGATGGAATCGTAAATAGATTGGATCTCGATTCAGATGACGACAGTTGTTCAGATGCTGTTGAAGCCGGAAGCTCAACCACTGCGACAAGCACGTCCGCTTTCCCTGCAGGAACCGATACCAATGCGAATGGACTTCTCAACACTTACGAAGGAGCAACAGCAGGCACCATCAACTACACGAATGTGTACACAACGTATGCCTTATCGTCCAATTTGGCCTCTTGTGCAGACACAGATGGCGACGGCATCACAAACAATAGTGATATCGACGATGACAACGATGGTGTATTGGATGCGGCAGAATCTCCAACGTGTTTTTACACATCCAATGAGTGGTATTTAGGTCCACGTTCAGAAATCACGGTAACAACGCCGCTTTCTATGGCCATTGGTCAGAACTTCCCGGGGAAATTGGTAAATGGATTTAACGCCACGACAAACTTTGATGTGCGTTTTGAGACGACCACAGCATCAATAAATACACTTGGAACAGGCCGAGAGGTGTACCGATTTAACATGCAGATTCCGGTAGAATTGAGCAGCATCTATTTGGGCTATGTCAATACCAGTACGCATTTTGCTGCAGGAACAAACTTGGTCTTGCGTGGATCATCAGATGGACAAACATGGACAAATCTTTCGCTTCCCTTAGTGTACGATGGAACAATCGGTGCTCCTTCAACCACGGAGGTAACCACCATTCCGATGTTGCCCAATATAAATAATGCTAACCTCTTCACCGTAACACAAAACGCTGCTAAGTATCAGTATTATGACATTTACTGGACCACAGGAGGGGGAATCTCCAATGCAGGATATGCCAATGAAGTGTATTTTAAAACGGCAGCAGGATACATTCCAAGTCAGCACCCGAAGATCAGTTGCACGACAGATACGGATGGAGATGGAATCCTCAATCATCAAGATTTAGACTCCGATGCGGATGGCTGTGCGGATGCAAAAGAGGCCGGTGTTTCTGGAACCTTGACAGCAGCATCAGCACTGAACAACGCCATCGCGGCTGGCCCATACAATGCAAATGGGTTTGCCAATGCCTTGCAAACTTCAGGCAATGGAATTTACACGGGGACATATTCCTACAACAATGCACGCAATGGTGCCGTAAATGGCTGTACCGACACGGACAATGATGGCGTAGCAAATATTATAGATTTAGACGATGATAACGATGGAGTTTTGGATCTTGTTGAGTGTCCTCCTCCAGGAATTGAGCCGCTGGTACCGCGTTTTGACATCAATGGAGGTACGTCAGTAAACCAAACAATAAGCGGTTTCCCAGATGAACTGTACATCGATATTTGGAACATCGACAACAACTTCAATTTGAAGATCAATAATGTAAACATTACAACAGTCTCAGAATTGAATTTCGCCATTGGTTCAACCTATACATTACCCTATACAAATGTTGTTCAACAATCAGGTCTAAGCCTGAATTCACCAAACAACGTGTGGCTTTATGGAAATAACCAAGCACGTCCAATGATCCGTGTGGTGATCAATAGCTTCGGTGAGGTTAAAATTTTAGGCTTAGATGGTACCAATGGTACCGGGAACTACCAAGAGTTAGTCCTCTTAAATGCCGCTTACAATGTTGTTCCGATCAACTTGAATGGTTCGAATACCATTGCATTTAGCCAAAACAATGAATATCCGCCGACATACCTCAATGCTGAACTCAATACATTTGATGGCAGTGGGTCTTGTGATTTTGATAATGATGGTGTCGACAATACCGTCGATCTTGACTCGGACAACGATGGCTGTAGTGATGCCTTAGAAGCAAAAACAACAACAAGTACTGTAGCCAATTATCAGTTCACAGGTACGTTTGGTTCCAACGGTTTTATCAATTCATTGGAAACAGTAGCAGACAATGGCGTGTACAGCGGATTATATCCGTATGATTTCGCAATTAATGCTTCAATCTTGGCTTGTCTGGATTCTGACAATGATGGCGTTTTCAACGTTACAGATTTGGATGATGACAACGACGGGGTCTTGGATGCGGTAGAATCACCAACGTGTTTTTACTCACTTTCTGAATTGGCAAAACCTGCAAGTGCAAGTAGTGAACTCAATCCATTTGTGAGCGGAGGCATTACCTACGTGCCAAGCAATGCCATCGACAACAGTTCGACGACGTATGCTGCAACTATTGCTGGGCAATACCTCACTGATAAAGAACTCTACAAGTTTACTGCGAATGGAATAATTGCTATTTCTTCTTTGAATTTAGACCTGTTTTCTTGGCCAATATCCGCCAATGCAACATCGACCTTCAAACTTCAAGGTTCGGGAGATAATGTGCTTTGGACAGATTTGTCAGCTCCATTGGCGTCAACGGGCACCACAGGAACCTTGACGATTTCAAACACCCTCGCACCTACAACGAAATTTAAGTATTTCCGACTCTATGGTACAGCAGGAACGACGGGTATTGGAGGAATCACCAATGCAACATTTGTTTTGGCGGCCTCAACAAGTCCAAGTGAAAATCCAAAAATCGCTTGTACCAACGATACCGATGGAGATAATGTTGTGAATCATTTGGATTTAGATTCAGACAATGACTTATGTTTCGATGTGGTAGAAGCAGGAGTTTTGTCAAGTTCAACCACAGGAATTGTTGCAGGAACAGGAAATGCAAATTACGGAGCCAATGGTTTTGCTAATAGCATAGAAACAGCGACAGAAAGCGGGATCTTTACAGGGGTATATGTGTACAATTATGCGATCGGTGCCGCAATAAATGCATGTCTAGACTCAGACAATGACGGCGTGAAAGACGTTACAGACATCGACGACGATAACGATGGTGTGTTGGATGCCATTGAATCTCCTACGTGTTTTTACACGGCACTTGAGTTGGGTAAACCCATAGCCGTAAGTACGGAGCTTGCACCATATCTAACCAATGTAATCACCAACTCTATTGACAATAGCGCAACAAGTTATTCGGCCTTTGCACCAACAGTCAATTGGGTGAATAAAGAAATCTTCAAATTTACAGCGGTTGATTTCATTGCTATCACAGGCATTACATTTGATTTAATCAATTGGCCCTTGTCATCAACGGCTGCCATGACTTTTAAATTGCAAGGTTCTTCTAATGAATCGAGCTGGACAGACTTGTCGCCAGCAGTTGCATCAACCACGGGTACAGGAACATTTACCATCTCGAATACCTTAGCCACATCAAGTAAATTCAAGTATTACCGAATTGTTGGTGTTGCAGGAACCTCAAATTACGGTGGTGTTACGAATGCTACATTCAATCTTTCTGCAAATACAATCCTTAGCGAAAGTCCAAAAGCCAATTGCATCAATGACACTGATGGGGACAACATAGTGAATCATTTAGATTTGGATTCAGATGGTGACGGTTGTTCCGATGCAATTGAAGCAGGAAGTTCAACTACTGCAACAAGCACAAGTGCATATCCAACGGGTGCAGATGCCAATGCGAATGGATTATTAAACAATTACGAGGGAGGTATTGCTGGAACGATAAATTATACGTCTTCCTATGGCTTAGCCTTGTCGAATAATGTAAATGCATGTACTGATACGGATAACGACGGAATAAAAGATATTTTTGATATTGACGATGATAATGACGGTGTTACCGATATCATAGAATTAAGTTGTACACCTGTACCTATACCTAATGGAACATGCACACCTGCGCAGTGGGGCGCAGCGACCTATGGGATTTTCACTCATTGCTCTGGATGGAATGCATTCGATTTTGATCCTTCCCCTGCTATTGTTGACCGATCAGATTTCGATTACATGGGTTTAACAGGTACAGATCCTTACTTTGATTTACAAGGTTCTTATACAACACCACTTTTTGGAAAAATTTATAAAATTTTTACTACAATTCCAGGTATGACCTATACGTTCGATGTAACGTTAATGAGTGTATTTACCGATGCGTTAAATGGTTCAAAACCGTATATAAAAGCAATTGACAATTCAAACGGGATTATTTTAGGTAGTGGGTACATGAACGGAACGGGTTACCGAACCGTTACTTTTATTGCAACGAGCACCTCTACTATGATCACTTTTGGTCATGATAGTCGTGTAGATTTCTCAGGCAATCAATTCTGGAGAGGAGGAAACCTAGTTCAAAACGGTGGACCAAGCCAAGAATGCGTACTTTTAGATTCAGACAACGATGGCATACCAAATCATTTAGATACCGATTCAGATGGCGATGGTTGTAGTGATGCTAAAGAAGCAGGAACCACTACAAGTACTACTGCAAATTATACACATTCAGGACCATATGGTGCAAATGGTTTTGCAAATGCATTAGAAACAGTTGCTGATAATGGTATTTACAATGGAACATATGTGTACAATTATGCAATCGATGCGACACAAAATCTTTGTATCGATACAGACGGTGATGGAATTGGCGATTTAATAGATTTAGATGACGACAATGATGGGGTGCTGGATGTAACAGAATTAGCTTGTACAGAGCAAATTACTTCTAAAGTAGGTGTCCTTGTTACGAAACCTACAACCATTAATTATAGTTTCAATTCCAACACCTTGGCTAATTTAGTCGATGGTGTAGATGCTAATGTATATGTAATAAGTGCGCCAACGGGAACACTAACGAATAGTCCCTTGTTAAATTTTGAATTTCCAACTCCAATAGCCTTGAGTTATTTAGAAATTGGGCATTATCAAAATCAATTATTGTTTGCGCTTACTTCAACTTATAAAATTCAAGGAAGTACAGATAATACCACATGGACGGATGTTACAGGTACCTTAACCTATAACAATGTTGCCACCTCAACAAGTGGTGGTCTTTCAACGTTCAACTCAAATATTGCGAATTTCCCAACCAATACGAATGCGTATAAATATTACCGTGTATTTGGAATCAATGCTGCTGCTGGTAGCGGATGGGCAACAGAAGTTTACTTCAAACAAAACGTCTGTTCATGGGATATGGATAACGATGGAATCGTGAATAGCTTGGATCTTGACTCTGATGGTGATGGTTGTTCGGATGCGATTGAAGCTAGTAGTTCAACAACTGCTACAAGCACAAGCATTTATCCAACAGGAACAGACACCAACACCAATGGTTTATTAAACAACTACGAAGGCACAACAGCTGGAACAGTTAATTATGGTTCTACTTATGCGAGTTATGCATTAACAAATACAATCAATGCGTGTTTAGATACCGACGGTGATGGAATTACCGATGTTCTTGATTTAGATGACGACAATGATGGAGTTTTGGATGTCAAAGAACAAACTTGCACCTTAACCTCTATGAGTAAATCGGGTGTTTCCGTAACATCAACAGTCAATTGGACTTTCCAAAATGCACCAACTGGTTTAAATGCATTACTTGATGGATTGCTGATTCAACAAATGTATCCGACTGATGTGTCCTTAAATAACAAAACGATTTTTCAATTTAATTTGCCATCACCAAAATTACTTACCTTAATTGAGTTGGCGAATAATGCCAATCAAACGCCATTCATTGCAGGCGGTACTTATAAAATTCAAGGTTCCAATGACGGAGGTTTAACTTGGATTGATATTGTGGCTTCTCAAGTAGTAGCGAATACTGCACCAATATTGGCCACCACCAATTCTATCAAATTCGATATGCCAAATAATGGTTCTTCATACCTTGCTTATCGCATCTATGGCATTAGCATTAGCGGACAAGCTAATTGGGCACAAGAAGTTTATTTTGGAGAATTGGTATGTACAAATATTGATACTGACAGTGACGGTATTTCAAACAGATTAGATCTTGACTCAGATGGCGATGGTTGTAATGATGCAAGGGAATCTGGAACCGCTACAAGTACAACATCAACAGCAGGAGTTGTGGCCGCGCCTTATGGTGGGAATGGTTTTGCTAATTCATTAGAAACCGGAATTGAAACCGGGATCTACAATGGCACCTATTCATACAATTACGCATTATTAAGTGCTATCAATACGTGTACCGATACGGATGGTGATGGAATAGCAGATTTCATTGATTTAGATGATGATAATGATGGTGTGTTGGATGCAACAGAATCGCCGAGCTGTTTTGTTGCAGCCAATGATTGGAATACTGCAGATAAATCGGTAAATGTGAGCATTTCTTCAGATTTAAACACATTGGCTCCGAATACCAATTTCACCGCACTTGCCGACAATGATGGCGTTGCAGCTGCAGTACAATTCTCAACGGCTGTTGCACAATCCCAATTGAACAAGGAACTTTTCAAAGCGACTTTTTCACACCCTGTGCAACTCGATGCAGTATATATCAAGAAAACGACGGCTACACAAATTTTTGCCGCAACTGCCGCCAGCATCAAGTTACAAGGCTCAAATGACAACCTTGCTTGGACAGACCTTACAGTGGCAACTGCTTCTCCTTTGAATGCAACCAACGTAACCGCAAATGGTGGCGTATCCCTAACCAATTCGAATAAATTCACCGTAACAACGAATGCCGGTAGCTATAAATATTACCGTGTGTATGGTGTTCTTGCTGCAAATATCTTAGCTGGTATTGCCTCTGAAGTATATTTTGATGTGAATACAACAGCGTACAATGCATCGACCTTCCCACTTGCTACTTGCGCTGTTGATACAGATAATGACGGAGTAGTAAATCATTTGGATTTAGATTCAGACGGCGATGGTTGTTCGGATGCCAATGAAGCATACAACTCATCAACTGCTCAAGGAACTGACGGAAACATGTATTATGGTACTGGAAATCCACCAGCAACAAATACAAACGGTTCAGTTACAGCTGCAACATATCCTGGAACCAATGCGAATGTTTTAACGGTTGGAACGGCAAGTACAATTACATCGCAACCTGCAAACCAATCGGTAACTGCAGGAACTACGGCAACATTTACAGCTACAGTTACTCCGGGTTCTGGTACAACTAATTACCAATGGCAAGTGAGTACAAACGGTGGTTCAACGTGGACCAACGTTACCAATGCTGGTATTTACACCGGAGCAACAACTGCTACGTTAACCATTACGGGTGTAACAAGTACGATGAACGAGTACCGTTACAGACTGAACATTAC
>Ga0209499_1001363_pt1 | contig 17089 bp, 15 predicted proteins | sample C_130208_EF_Meta_FD_187306 | JGI IMG/M metagenome (GOLD analysis project Ga0209499, IMG submission 187306) | Freshwater microbial communities from Lake Croche, Canada to study carbon cycling - C_130208_EF_MetaG (SPAdes) (version 2) | ecosystem: Environmental > Aquatic > Freshwater > Lake...
GGGCTATGCCTCGCGCAACCAGTTGCTGCAGCTTGAACAAGCGCAAGCAGAGTTGAGAACCTCTAATACTGACTTACAAACCAATTACGCACGTTTTCAACAAGAGTACATCAAAGAGCTTTCATCACAGTTGGCTGATGTGCGGAGAGAAGTGCAGTCTGGTCAAGAGAAATTACAAGCGGTCACAGATGAGCTTTCTCGTACACAGTTGCGTAGCCCCGTAGATGGTCAAGTTGTGGGTATGACGGTGACCTCAACAGGCGGCGTGGTCACCGCAGGGCAGCGGTTGATGGATATCGTGCCTAAGGGTGAGGCCTTGCTGGTTGATGCCAAGATTCCGCCGCATTTGATTGATAAGGTGCATGCAGGCGCTATGGTGGACGTACGTTTCTCCTCCTTCGCTAATTCGCCGCAGTTGGTGCTTGAAGGGCGATTGGCATCTGTTTCTAGCGATGTCATTAGTGAGCAAACAGCTGTTGGCGTCATGACTTATTACTTGGGGCGTATTGAGATCACACCTGATGGAATTAAGGAGTTGGGCAAGCGTGTCATGCAACCTGGTATGCCAGCTGAGGTACTTATCAAAACTGGCGAGCGTAGCTTGTTGACATATTTGATGCACCCGCTAACCAAGCGACTGGCTGCCTCGATGAAGGAGGAGTGAGCATGCGACATTACTATTTGGTACTTGGCTTTGTCAGTGCAGCCATCTTGGGGCTTTCGGCGCAAGCGCAGGATTTACGCAATGTGATTGCGGCTGCGCAAGATCGCGATGCATCATTGCAGTCAGCGGCCGCTAACCGTGAGGCTGCAAGCGAAAACATTGGTATCGCGCGTTCCAGACTGTTGCCACAGTTAAGTTACCAAGACTCACGCCAACAACTCCATCAAAGAACTACTCAGACAACGTCAGCAGGACCACAGGTGCGTGATTTCGACGGCGTATCTTTAAGCCGGCAGTTGAGTCTGCGCCAAGGGGTGATCCGTCCTAGGGATGTGGCTGGCTATTACGCAGGTGAAGCCCAAGCCCAATATGGAGGCCATAAATATGACTCGGCCTTGTCTGATTTGTGGAGTCGATCTATCGGTGCATGGTTGGACGTATTGGCCGCTCGCTCACTGGTGGATGCGTATCAGCAAACATTAAAGGCCGTCACGGAGGCCGCGCAACAAGAAGTTAAGCGCGTTGACCGAGGAGATGGAACGCGTGATGCGCGTGCAGAAGCGCAGGCGCAATTGGAACAAGCCCGTGCCATGCTAATGGATGCAAGGATTGCCTTGAAGGCTAGGGAGCGTGCGTATCAGCTATTGACCAACTTAGACCCCGTCACCTTAGACAAGAAACGTCTTCCTAGCGAGTCCGATGTTTTGCTGACCGAGGCGCAGCGGGAAGAGTTGTGGGCCATGATTTCAAGTGCAGCCCCTGAGTTGTTGGCCGCAAAGGCTATGGAGGAAATGAACCTTTATCGCATGTACCAGGCCGCTTCTGATCACCTGCCAACCTTTGATGTGATTGCTTCGGCTACTCAAGCGCAAAACGACAGCACGAATACATTGGGTGCCACTTACAACAGTCGCCAAATGGGTTTTCAATTGGTCGTTCCATTGATTGCAGGTGGAGGCATTGAGGCTACGCGTCGTCAAGCCGTGGCAACGTACCAGGCCAGCTTAGCTGACAAGGAATCCATGTTGATGAAACTTGACAACCAATTCTCCAGCGATTGGGCAAGTCAAGCTGGGTTTTTAGAGCGTGCCAAAGCGGCGAGAAGTTTGCTTGACGCTGCCAAAGACCAACGCCGTGGCGTCGAGTTGGGACTCGCGCGCGGCCTGCGTAGCTGGGGTGATTTGAGCAATGCGGAGTTATTGGTCGCACGTCGTGCAACAGACTTGATTAATTTGCAACTCAGCTTGTTTAAAACGCAAGCCAGGGTGCTGTCACTGACCTCAGTGCAGTCCCCGGTGTGGGACAGTTGGGTCAAGAATCTTGACCTTGCTAGTAGCCAGTAAGTCAGATGCAAGCAAAGTTTCGTTGATACGTGTTTGCCACCATTGCGCTCTAACACCCCAAGACCCGCAGCACCACCTTCTTCAACGCTTGGGTCTGAGAGCTCATAGAGCGTCGGCACAGTTGGCTGCGCGAGCCGTGTCCCCAGCCAAGCGCTTCTTGCTGCACGCTTCTAGAAACTCTTTGCTCCAGCTGTAGTAAAGCCCCTGGGCAATACCTTCTTTTAATTCTTTAATCAAATCCCCCTATTCGTGTCACAAACACTGGCGTCGGATGACTCATAAGGTATTTGATCTTATGTTCTCTTATGGTTCAACCAAATACTTAATCCAAATAATCCTATGGCGCTTAATGCAGCAAACCAATTGAAGCACAAATCAGCAGGCTGCCGTTCTCCAATTAAAGCCAGTCCTAATAAAAAAATTCCCTGCAAACTCGCTACCCCGATACAAATCCAAGAATACGTGCGCGCGTCAAACCTTTGAAAAGCCAAATAGCTAAACGCAGCAACTACACAGGCACTACCTTGCCAAAACACCAGCGGCAAAACATATGGCCTTACACCTTGCCACTGCGAATCAAGCCAGCCCATCTCCAATGCAAACACGCAAGCTGCACCCATAAGCGCTACGCAAGCAAAACCTCCCAACCCTACAAACATAGGGTTGGCGCGCCCTTGTTGAGGTTGCGCCAATAGCACTTGAGTCCAAGCCATATGTAAGACCGCGGGAACAAATCCCATCACCCGAAGTGGTGCAGCCATTAATCCGGTTTCCCCTGCACCATACAAACGCTGCCACACCATGAAAAGCCCCGTAGCGATCAAAGCATCCGCCAACGTATGCGCCATGCGCAAAGTAGTAGAGCGGTCATCTCCAGATATGGGAGTAAAAGTTTGATGTGATCGAGTCAGATGTGGCTGCTTAGCGCTGTAAAGCGAAGTTAAAAACAAAGCTGCTCCTGAGGCATAGCCTGTTAGAGCTGCAAATAACAACGAAGATCCACTACATTGCATAAAAATAGCCAAAACTGTAACTAGTAAAGCCATCAGCGGAGGCAATACTCGCACGCCAGCTAAGGACCAAGCCCCCTTCATACGTAAACGCATGCTTTGGGCAAGCATCCAAGTTAACTGGCATAACGATAAAAAGATTGCCCACAATAGCGTGATTACAAATGGCAAACCACTCCACCAAATTGCCAATGCAACAATAGGTAAAAGAAAGACAAAGCGCAGCATGCTTGAATACCAAGCGCGTCGTGCATCATCCAAAACCGAGACTTCGTGGTTGGCTAATAATTGCAATGGTGCTTGTGCAAGTGCCAAAGTCGTCCAGAAAAATCCAATTTGGCTGATGACAGAAAAGATACCCACTTCCTCTGGAGAGAAGTAACGCAACATCAGTAAAGCCAAAGTGGTTTGCAACGCAAACGCTACAGCGCTTGAGAGAGCAACTATCTTGCTTGTGATATTCATCGCAATACCGTTTGCCACAAAGTCAAGGTATCAAGCACTTGCGGCCAAGCTAGCGTACGAATATCAGGAACTACATATGGATAAGCTTCTAACGCTTCGCCAAAACTAGTTGTAAGCGATGATGGGTCATCGTTAAGCAAATAAAAATTGCCCTTGTTCTGCGCCATGAAGTAGCGAATCCAAGGGTACGCATTACTCACCACAGGCAATCCCACGGCGCAATATTCGAGCACTTTGGTAGAGGTTTGTTGTAGAAAGGGTATGGTTTTGGGCATCAAATTCAAACCAAACCGCGCGCTACGTAAATAGCGAGGAACTTGCAAATGCTCTATCCGACCAGCACATGTCACTTTAGATGGCAACTGAATTTGTAATGCCTTTGGCACTTCACCCACTAGCAAAAGACTGCGGCCTGCTGTCTCAATGGCGTACAAGAGGGGTATAAACGCCAGCAGACGAGACATCTCGCCCGAATAAACTAAATCAAATTCAGAAGTGGGTTTGACGAGAGGGGAGTCGAAGAAGTGTTCTGCCACACCCATATCTCGCAAGGCATGCGGTACAGAGTCTGTAAATCCCAATCGCGCACGTACCCAACCGTTTTGGTAAATACGATAATCGGGTCTGGGCTGTGTCCAGTGTTTTATGTGGTCCTTCAACCAAGCATAAGGTGGGACAGACGCAGAAGCATATTCATGAATTTGAAACGCCTCGCGCAAGCGGTGTGCCTCGCGTATTGGAACGCCGCCACAAAACCACCACACGACCGCCGCGTTGGAGGGAACGGTATGGCTGTTGTCGTGCACCATGGAATGGTGTCCACGAGCATGGATATATTCGCAGTAAGCATCGATCTCAGGTAGGTAAGAGGTGCCGTTTCGTATGAAGTGAATGAGCATGGAAATCAGACCTTGCGCGCTGATGAGATGAGTAAGTCTTCTAGTGTTGTTTGCCAACTTTTAGCGAAGCGTGATAACGCGTACTTACTCAAAATTCGCGCCATATCAGCATGTATCTGCTCAATTGGAATATGTACAAGATTCATAAGCGCAATCGCCAGTGCTTCAGGGGTTTCGTTATGCGCTAACAGGTATGGCGCATCGTGAGCAAATAACTCTCGCATTGCGGGAATAGGCAATGTAACGCAAGGCACGCCGCAGGATAAAGATTCCAATGCAGCCATACCAAAACCTTCAAACTGTGATGTTAGCAACGTGACTTGATAGGGCTTGTACAAATTTTGACCGCTAGCTTGGTGACCTAAGAATCTCAGTCGGCCATTGGCAATTAAATCTTTACCTGCACTCTCAAGCGTTTGTCTTAGTTCGCCATCCCCCACTATGCAGAGACTAGTGCTAGCAGGAAGAGCGCGCAATGTTTCTATTAGCAAATGCGGTCGTTTCTCTTCAGACAAACGTCCTACGTAGCCAATCGATAAATTTTTCTGCGCTGCATATTCATCAAAAACGAAAGACCCAGAGTCTTTTGCTAGTGGCGTTAATCCATTTGGGATCACAACTGTGGGTATTGAAGATAAAAATCCAAGAAGCGAAACCTCAGTTGTGATCCCAACACAAACGAAACGGTCCACGTAGTTATACACATGTTTCAACCACAGACGCTTCCACGAAGCAGCCCCCGACATCTGCAAAACGTTCAGCAACGGCCCATGCACCCAACTTATTAACGGTTTACGCGTTAAAGTTTTGAGCGCAACGCCGCAGTAGGTTGGACCAAAATTATGAGACGCCACCAGCACATCACATTCTCTCGCAGCAGCGAGCAATTTGCCAAATTTAGTTTGTTGCCAAGGAAGTGCAGTTACTAAAAACCCTCTCTCTTGCAAAGCAAGTTGCAAGGTTAGCGTCATGGTTTGTACGCCACCCCAGTTACTGCTAGTAGTTAAGTCCTGCAACAGCAAGACACGAACTGATTGGGTTGACGACATGAATAAGTATGGTAACGAGAGAATTTGAAGTGTGAATGAGTGAATAATTAAATTAACGCGCCCCAAACCCAGTCCAAACAATCTTGCAAGTCTTCGCAGCAATCAATAAATCCAGTGCCAACGAATAATGTGCAACGTAATACAAGTCATAACTAAGTTTGATACGCGTACTGTCTGCGCTGTCAGCATACCCTTGCTGCACCTGCGCCCACCCCGTCAAACCTGGGCGCACCAAATGACGGTAGGGGTAACTAGGAATGGTGCCAGCAAACTCCCGCACAAACGGCACTTGCTCAGGACGCGGGCCGATCAAACTCATCTCGCCACGAAATACATTCCACAACTGTGGCAACTCATCGAAGCGCGTGCGACGCAAAACACGCCCCACGCGTGTGATCCGCGGGTCTTCGGCCTGTGCAAAGTGCACACCAGGCGCCTTCAAGCCATGCACCATGCTGCGAAATTTAAACAACTTGAATACTTTACCGTTACGCCCGACGCGTTCTTGCGTGAAAAGCGCGGGGCCTTTGGAATCAAAACTTACGGCCGCTGCAATGGCGGCGGCGATTGGTAACCACAGAGGCGTAAGCGCGAGCAACACACACACATCTAACAACCTCTTGACGCGGTCGTAACCTGGGTCGTTGTCGATCTCCCACAGGTTGTCACCCAGCTGGGGCAGAGTTTTACGACCACTCACCAATTCAGCAACGGCTTCCACGCTGTACAAGCGGAGATGTTGCATTTTGAGTTGTCCAAGCAAGCGGGTGCGGGCATCGTCCACAAGAACGTGTCTATCTAAAACGATGCCATCACACGCAGGTAATAGATTTTTGGTGTCAGTTTCTTGCGAAGGGAACGGAGGCCAGTGTAAAAGTTGCAGACCAAGCGGGTCAACACCTTCTGGCGATAAATAACTAGCGAGTTGCGAGGGCACTTCGGCATCCCAATACACCAGACGCAAAGCACGGTGTTTCACATAACGCCGATAACCCCAAGCTAACCAAGCCGCAGTCAATGCAAAGGCCCAGATAACTGCCGCACGTGAATACGCTTGTTGTAGCAAAGCAAATCCAAGTGGCGTCAGCAGAAACGGAACAGCCACCGACACCCATAACACGCCACTGCGCTCTGCAACCGGCAAATGCGATGCACGCATCAGCAGATGTGCAGCCACTGCATACGGCAATACACACCAAAGTAATGTGAGCCCAAATTGGTAAGTGACCAGCCCCGCGTCCTGCAGCAATTGCGCTGTAATCCAACTTGGAATGGCAAGCCACGCGCCCCATAACGCCCAGCTTTGCAATGCATCGCGACGACGCACTGTTGCGGAAACCAGTTTTGAGCCAATTTGCGATGCAGTATTGAAGTCTTTGTCAAATAATGGATTGGCATTACGCGCTAATTTGTCAGCCTCTGATTCTTCTATGCATTGCTGATACAAAAACAACAAGCGCTGTGCCATTCGCTCCGCAGTGAATGCGCTTTCAAATGCTTGCCGCGCTGCTTTACCCAAACGTTTACGCAAATAAGGCTCTTGCGCCAAGCGAATCAGTTGTTCGGCAACAGCGTCCACCGAGTTAGTGACCAGGAGCGCTTCTTGCCCCGCAATCACTTGTTCGCGAATACCGGGCAAGTCGCTCGCCACAATCGTCAGGCCCGCGCGCATGGCCTCGAGCACTGTGATCGGCATGCCTTCGTGGTCGGACAAAAGCACGAATACATCATGTTGCGCCAATAGCGGGGCAACGTGTGTGACTTCACCAGCCCACGTTACTTTTTGTAAACCAAGTTGCTCTGCCAACTGGACGTACTGGGTACGCAAAGGCCCGTCACCCACAAAGGTCACAGGTAATTCATTGCCCAACTTGTCGCGCACCTGTACCAATACGTGTAACAACAAATCATGGCGTTTAGGCGATTTCATCCGCGCCACCATGATGAGGTGTGGGATATCGTTCCAAGTGGTAACTATCGGCGCTTTTAAATGCGCGATGCCATTAGGAATAACGTGCACACGTTCATGCGCAATCGGCAATTGATAAGCCAGTTCACGTTCGTGCTGTGACACGCAGACCATTTGCGTAGTCCAACGCGACAAAGCCCGCTCCGCCAAGCTCGCCATCTGGCGACGTACCCATGGAACTTGCGGTTTAAAACCAAAGCCATGGACGGTGTACAACACCGGCACGTCTAACTGCACACGCGTCATCCGCGCCACCAAGCCAGCCATCGCGCTGTGTGCATGTACGACGTCAGGTGCGTGCGTGTCGATCAACTCAACCAAGCCTTGCAACGCTGGCAACACACGCCAAGGCAATAGTGTTTCTTGCAATGCAGGCAAAACCAGTACTTGAACGCCCAGGACCTTGAGTTGGTCACCCAGCCAAGAGGGCGCATCGAGCCCGCCAATCACCACAGTGAACCGCACCTGCGCCAATAGCGCTTCGCACAAAGCAAGCACATGACTCTGCGCGCCGCCAGCTTCGCCTTTGGTGATGACGAGCATGACATGCGGCTTAACTTTTTGCTGAGATGCAATGACAGCGGCCCAAGGGGAATTGGTGCGAGGCTTGGTTGGTGATGAATCTATTGGCGATGTAGCCACAACTTCTACAACATTTGGCTCAACTTTGGTATCTAAAGGCGGATCAACGTGAATAACTTGCTCTGTCTTGATGCTTGTTAATTTCTTGGGAGATGCATCAGCATCCTGAAAATCGGATGCAGGGAGTTCATCGCCAAATAAAGACAGCGTACTGTCGTCTTTTTGTTTCATATGGTTAAAGGGCCGCTAGTCGACTAACGGCCGAATTTTTTCAAGTAGCGCTTCTAGCGTTGGAACTGCAAGAACTGCATCGTTCAAATAAGCTGCTTTGAGAGCGTCATCACTAGGATAGTCATGCGCAAAGTGATTACGGACGATGCGCAACTGGTTCCATTGATCAACACTCTCCAAATACCCTAGTTTTTCTAGTCGGTTGAGTTTGTCGATCATAGGTTTGTCTTCGTAGGGCTCTTGCAATAAAGATAAAACTGCAGGAAACAACCTTGAGCCGATAGCATCTTGCAACTTGGTATATCGCAACACAAACTGATCCCAGTCCTGCACCGTTTCGTCAGACATGTTTGACAGATTGGCGGCCGTGATCGGTAAAACCAAAGAGCCCAGCGCATGCTTTAAATGGTGCAAATGTCGTTCACATTGCCGCCAAGCCTCTTGCAAGATTATTTTAGAAGTTTGTGTCACAAAACGATTCCTTGTTCGAGCGCTATCGCAAAAATGGGTAATTCAACTTTGCGATTTGGGTAATCAATGAGCACATCAATTTTCTGCTCTCCCAACTCAGCATAGAGTTTGGCCAAGAATCGCGAATGCGCTTTCGAAATTTCTGCAGGGTCGCCTAAAGAGGTCTGAACGAATAAATCAATATCCCCCCCTTTTTTTGCATCATCTGTGCGAGATCCAAAAAGACGAACAACTACGGCAGCGTCAAAGCATTCTTGTGCTGCTCGCTTGATGACCTCTTGTTGAATTGGAGAGATGCGCATAGCTTTAGTATAAATTTTTGTTGTAAATACACATCACTTCAGAGGTGTATCAAATCCCTGAGGGTTCATCACCTGCCACCGCCAAGCATCCCTACACATACTTTCTAGTAAAAGCTCGGTTTGCCAATTCAGTACTTGTTTGGCAAGCTGCGGATCAGCCAAACATTGCGCCACATCGCCGGCCCGACGCGGCACAAACCTATGGGGAATGGGCGCACCATTGACCCGCGCAAAGGTGTTCACCATTTCTAACACGCTGACACCCTGACCCGTACCTAAGTTAACCGTTAGCAGTTTTGGTATATAAGATGCCAAAGCCCGCAAAGCCGCCAAATGCCCTTTGGCCAAATCCATCACATGCAAATAGTCCCGCACCCCTGTACCGTCTGGGGTCGGGTAATCATCACCAAATATTTGCAGATATTCACGTTGCCCAGAAGCGACCTGCGTGATGTAAGGCATCAGGTTGTTAGGTACGCCACTGGGCGACTCGCCAATCAAACCGCTTTCATGCGCACCCACGGGGTTGAAGTAACGCAATATGGCAATCTGCCAGCGCGGATCTGCTGCAAACAATTCACGCAGCGCGTCTTCGCACATGAGTTTGCTGCGACCATAGGGGTTGGTGGCTGTGAGTGGGGCAGTTTCAGGAATGGGGATAACGGCAGGGTCGCCGTAAACCGTCGCAGACGAGCTGAACACGATGCGCCTTAATTGCGCGCGTTCCATCGCTTGTAACAAATTGATGGTGCCTGAGACGTTGTTGTCTAAATAACGCAGCGGCTGCGTCACCGACTCACCCACAGCTTTAAGCCCAGCAAAGTGGATCACACCTCCAATCTTGTGCCGCCCAAACAATGCGTCCAAAGTGTTTGCATCGCGCACATCGGCATGCACATATTCCAGCGGATGCACATTCAACTTCGCCAATCGATCTAGCACTTGGGGGCTGCTATTACTTTGGTTGTCCAAAATCACGACCGGCACGCCAGCCTCGGCCAACACCACAGACGTGTGCGAGCCGATAAAGCCAAGCCCGCCAGTGATCAAAATGGGAAGTGTCATGCCAAAAAAGCGGTTGAAAGTGGTGGTTACAAAGAATTTGAGCAATTATCGTCTGCACGGCTTGGCAAGCCTTTAAAATAAAGGCTGTTGGCGCCCAAGCACTATTAGCTTGGCCACCAACAGTTTTTATTCACTTACTCTTCCTTTTTATTTCATGAAACGTCAAAACTCACAGCGTGGCGCGTCGCATGGCGCCGCCGAATCTTGTATCGCACTCATTGATGCCCGTTTTTTAGCGTGGCTACAAGGTAATACCGACGGCAGCCAAGAGGCCGTCCGCCCGCATCTGCAAGCCTTGCTTGGTAGCGCCACGGCTAACCATGGCCTAGACGTCAACTTGCGCCGTATTTATTGGTACACCGACACACCCGACGACCAAGCGGTAGACGCCCAAGTCACCCGCGCTGTTTTGCCACATGGCCAAGACGGTGGTTTATCCATGTTGCGCGCGATGGGCGCAGACATGAAGCGCCTCGCTGAGCGCGAAGCCTGCGAGCATTTGTTGATCGGCAGTGACGACGAGCGCTTGCTCAGCATCATCGACGAAGCCCAGTTGCATGGCGTGGTCGTCCATCTGTTAGCCGACGAAGCCGCCCGCAATATGAGCCAACTCAACCGGGACGATCCAGGTTGGGCGCGTTTGCTCTCCCAAGCCGACCACCGCGTCGTCTTGAGCGAAGAGGCTTCACGCCAAGGCGCAAAACCCCGCCATGGCGGCGAGCCCAAAGCGCCGGTGGATCCAGAGCAATTGCGCGAGCAACTCACCACCGTCATTCAGACCTGGTGGGACGAAGAACCCGAAGACTTGCGCGAAGAGCTGCGTGAAGAGTTGCACAATACCCGCGGTATTCCCCAAGAAGTGGATCGCCAGTTGTTGTTAGGCGTGCGCAAAGTGTTAGAGCGCGCTTTGAGCTTCCAAGAGAAAAAAATGCTGCGCGAAATGGTGCGCGAGAAGGTCTTAGGGCCACTTGCCAATGTGGAGCTAACACCGCCTGTACCCGCTGAGCACATAGACTAATATTCAGATTAGTTTTTAGCCAACGGATCCCCCATGAGCACGCTCAACTCTGCAGAAATCCTCGCGCAAGCACTGCCGTACATCCGTAAGTTCCACGGCAAAACCTTGGTCATCAAATACGGTGGCAACGCCATGACCGACCCCGCTTTGCAAAAAGCGTTTGCCGAAGACGTGGTCTTGCTCAAGCTCGTGGGTATGAACCCCGTGGTTGTTCACGGCGGAGGCCCCCAAATTGAGGGCCTCTTGCAACGTTTGGGCAAAAAAGGCGAGTTCATTGAAGGTATGCGCGTGACCGACGCTGAAACCATGGAAGTCGTGGAGTGGGTTTTGGGCGGCGAAGTGCAACAAGACATCGTCGGCCTGATTAACCAAGCCGGCGGCAAAGCCGTAGGGTTGACTGGTAGAGACGGCGCCATGATACGCGCCCGCAAACTGGTGGTGCATGACAGCCACGACCCGAACAAAGAATACGACGTGGGGCAGGTGGGCGACATTGTCAGCATCGACCCCAGTGTGGTGAAGGCCTTGCAAGACGACGCATTTATTCCCGTGGTCAGCCCCATCGGCTTTGGCGAGAACAACGAGAGCTACAACATCAACGCCGATGTGGTCGCTGCCAAGTTGGCAACCGTGTTGCAGGCAGAAAAATTGTTGATGCTCACCAATATCCGCGGTGTTTTGAACAAAGCCGGAGACTTGCTAACAGAACTCACTCCCCGCGAAATAGACGAGTTGTGCGCAGACGGCACCATCAGCGGCGGCATGATCCCCAAAATCGCTGGCGCCTTGGACGCCGCCAAGAGTGGCGTGAACGCGGTGCACATCATTGACGGACGCGTACCCCACGCCATGTTGCTCGAGGTCTTGACCGAACAAGCTTTCGGTACCATGATACGTTCGCACTAACTCTCGCGCGAAGCCCCGCGCGCACTTGATATGTCTGACGCGCAAGATCCATTGGTAAACCAGCAAGACCCTAACACCGCAACTTCTGCAGTAGATGCAGACAATGCCAAACGCCAGCGCATGAAGCCCGGCGAGCGCCGAACGCAAATTTTGCAAACACTGGCGCAAATGCTCGAGCAACCTGGCGCAGAGCGCGTGACAACCGCACTATTGGCGTCTAAATTGGGCGTGAGCGAGGCGGCTTTGTACCGCCATTTCGCCAGCAAAGCCCAAATGTTTGAGGGCCTGATTGACTTTGTTGAGCAAGCGGTTTTCACACTCATTAACCAAATCTCCGACAAAGAAGGCGATGGTGCCCATAAAGCGGCGCATATAGTGACCGTGCTCTTACAGTTTGGCGAAAAAAATCCTGGCATGTGCCGCGTAATGGTGGGCGACGCCTTGGTGTTTGAGAACGACCGCCTGCACCAACGCATGAACCAATTCTTTGACCGTATCGAATCGGCGCTACGCCAAGTGTTGCGTGCTTCGGCTGAGGCCCGTCAGTCACCCACCCCCACAGTGGACGCCAACGCCCGCGCAGCGGCCATGGTGGCCTTGGCCTTAGGAAATTTGCAACGCTTTGCCCGTTCGGGCTTTAAGCGTTCGCCGTTGGAGCATTTGGATGTGGCTTTGAAATTGCTGATTGGGTAAAAAACTAATATGACAACGCATCAATATTCACAAACCTCAATGGACGACTCTCCAATGCGAGAGGTCTTGTCTGGCTTTGCGGATATCCATTTAGCAGTTTTGTTTGGTTCTGTAGCAAAAGAAACTGCAAGAGCAGATAGTGATTTGGATATTGCGGTCCTAGCAAATCACAAACTTTCCACAGATGAAAAAATACAACTCATCGAGGCATTCGCTCAAAAAATTGGTAGACCGGTAGACCTGATAGATCTCTTTGACCCACCACAGCCGCTTCTGGGACAAATTATCAAAACTGGTCGAAGAATCTTGGGAACCGACGATGCATTTGCAAATTTGGCTTATCGCAATATGGTCGATCAAGCTGACTTCATGCCCTTGCGCACACGCGCTTTGCAAGAAAGAAGAGAAGCATGGATAAGCAAATCGTAGATCAGAAGCTTGAATCGCTTAGACGCTGTATCGAGCGAATCCAAGAAAAGCTACCTGTTACAGCCAAAGACCTTGCGACGGATTTTGACAAACAAGACATCGTTTCGCTCAATCTGAGTCGCGCTGTTCAATTAACGGTTGATATAGGTGTGCATATCATTTCTGGTCTTTCATCACCAGTGCCAGACACGATGGGGCAGACATTTGATGTGTTGGCTGATAAGCATGTCATTCCCAAAGAGCTAGCTGCGCAACTTAAAAAATCAGTAGGCTTTAGAAATATTGCTGTTCATAATTACGACGCCATCAACTGGGACATCGTCCACAGTATTGTGAATTTGCATTTAAAAGATTTCTCAGAATTCGCAAAAGCTGTAGTCGCTTGGCGCGAAAACAACCATGTCTAATTAAACCGTCATCCCGAGTTTCTGCCCTGCTTGTTGAATTTCCTGCCAAGTGGTGTCGTCGACCACGATGCCGTTTTTCATACGATCCACGCGGACTTTGCGTTCAGGTTCACCCGCAATCACTACGCCTTCAGAGTCTGGCGCATCTGGGCTTTCGCGCAACCAATCGACAAAGGCCAAACTCTCTTCGGCAAAACTGGTTTGTGTACCCAAGCCCTTGGGATCGATCACGATAGTCAACATGCAGTTGATCACCGCCCGCCGACCATCTGCTTCTTTGTGCCATGTGCCGCCGCCGCTCAATGCGCCGCCGAGTAACTCACAAGCAACTGCTAAGCCAAAACCTTTGTGTTCACCGAATGTGCGCAATGCCCCCATCTTGCCGTTGCTTTGCGGCACGACCACCACACCCGGTTTGTTGGTGGGGTTGCCATGTTCGTCAATCAAAGTACCAGGTTCGACTTCGCGTCCTTCGTTGTGGGCCACACGCATCTTGCCTTGGGCGACGCGGCTGGTAGCAAAGTCGAGTACAAAAGGTTCGCGTGCATTTGCGCCATATCCGATAGGAATACCGATACAACAAGGGTTGGTGCCAAAGCGACCATCGCCACCGCCAAATGGCGCCACCACTGGGCGTGATGCAACACTTACAAACTGCAAAGACACCCATCCTTTGGCAACGGCCATCTCTGCGTAATGGCCGATACGTCCCAAATGGTGTGCGCTAGCGAGCGACATGATGCAAGCGCCATGTTGGGCCACGCGCTCAAACGCCAACTCCATCGCTTGTACGCCAACGATTTGACCGAAGCCTTGTTGGCCATCCAATCCAAGCAACATGCCTGTATCGACTTTGATCGCAACGCTGCTATTGGGTTTCAAGTTGCCTTCCAAAATCGCATCGACATAACGTGGTGTCATGCCCACACCGTGCGAGTCGTGCCCACTTAAATTGGCCATCACCAAATTGCTAGCGACTTGTTTAGCTTCTGCGGGAAGGCTGCCTGCTTTTACAAAAATAGCGGTGATTTTGGATTCGAGATCAGAGGCTGATATTTTTAAGGACATAGAAATGAATTATTGGAAAGGTTGAAAGAGGAGAAAGCAAAAGCGAGGTGCAAGCAATTTTTAGTTTTGTATTCGCAACGGAATAAACCGCCAAACTACATCACAGCGCCCACTTGCCAAGGCACAAATTCATTTTGTCCATAGCCGTGTTGTTCGCTTTTACTAGGCTTGCCAGATGCGCAATCCAAGATGTCTTGAAAAATTTTTTCACCCATCGCTTGGACGGTAGAAGTGCCATCCACAATCTCACCACAGTTAATATCCATATCATCTTCTTGCTTTTTCCATAAAGCGGTGTTGGTGGAAAGCTTGAGTGAAGGCGAGGGCGCACAGCCATACGCTGAGCCGCGTCCAGTCGTGAAGCAAATGATGTTCGCGCCACCTGCTACTTGTCCTGTTGCACTCACGGGATCGTAGCCTGGGGTGTCCATATAAACAAAGCCGTGGACATCAACGCGCTCAGCGTATTCATACACCGCTTGCAAATTAGTCGTGCCACCTTTGGCCACTGCACCCAAAGACTTTTCCAAAATCGTGGTGAGTCCGCCAGCTTTGTTTCCAGGTGAAGGGTTGTTATTCATCTCGCCTTGGTTGATCTCGGTGTAATGCTCCCACCAACGGATACGCTCCACCAATTTCTCACCCACTTCGCGACGCACAGCTCGGCGAGTGAGCAAATGTTCCGCACCGTAAATCTCAGGTGTCTCACTCAAGATGGCAGTGCCACCATGCGCTACCAGAATATCCACAGCAGCACCCAATGCAGGATTGGCGCTGATGCCTGAATAACCGTCTGAGCCACCGCACTGCAAGCCGACCACAATGTGTTCTGCGCTGCAAGGGACACGTTGCACTGCATTGGCAGCTGGCAACATTTGTTTGACAAATTCAATGCCCTTGGCCACTGTTTTAGCAGTACCACCGGTGTCTTGGATATTGAAGGTGTGCAAGGTGCTTCCTTCTTTCAATCCACTGTGTGCTAACCAAGCATTCAGTTGGTTGGCCTCGCAACCCAAGCCCACCACAACAGCACCTGCAAAGTTAGCATGTGTCGCATATCCCGCCAAGGTACGCTCCAAAATTTGCATGCCAGTGCCTTCGGTATCCATGCCGCAACCCGTGCCGTGCGTCAAAGCGACTACGCCATCCACGTTAGGGAAATCAGCTAAGGCAGGGGGGGTGGTCTGGCGCGAAAAATGGTCGGCAATCGCACGTGCCGCAGTGGCTGAGCAATTCACACTCGACAAAATACCAATGTAATTGCGAGTCGCTACGCGTCCATCGGCACGCACAATGCCTTGGAATGTGGCGTGGCGTTTGGTGGGTTCTGGTTTGACATCTTCACAAAACGCATAGTCGCGGGTGAAGTTACCTTTTTCTGGACCCATGTCCAAGTTGTGTACATGCACATGGTCGCCCGCAGAAATAGCGCGGCTGGCAAAGCCAATGATTTGGTTGTAACGCCGAACAGGCTCACCTGCACGGATATTACGAATAGCGATTTTGTGGCCAGGTGGAATCAGACCGCGGACGTTCACATGTTCCACTGCGGCACCACTCATCAGTTGGCTACGTGCGATCACAACATCGTCAGCGGTATGGAGTCGAATAAAAGATTGCATAAAAACTCAAGATTTATTGATAAACCATTTTGGGTAACCACAGCACCAGGCTAGGCACGTAGGTGATGATCACCAAACTACCCAGCAAAGGCACCAACCAGGGCAAGATTGCCATGGTGGTACGTTCCACACTGAGTTTGGCAACGCGTGCCAAGACAAACAGCACCATGCCCATGGGGGGATGGAGCAAACCAATCATTAGGTTCAACACCATGACCAAACCGAAGTGCACCAGGTTGATGCCCAGTTGTTGGCAAATAGGAACCAAGATGGGAACCAAAATGGTGATGGCTGCTGTAGGCTCTAAAAAACAACCTACAAACAGCATCAACAAATTAGCCAATAACAAAAACTTCCAAGGCTCATCGGTCACGCCGAGCACCCATTGACCGATCGCAGCAGTCACACCCGTAGCGGTCAGCATCCAACCAAAAATACTGGCTGCGGCAACGATAAACAATACAGCTGATGTAGTCTCAACTGTGTCTAAACACACTTTGACAAACATCTTGATATTCATCGTGCGATACCACAGCAAGCCCAAAATCATCGCCCATACGCAAGCAGCGATCGCGCCTTCGGTAGGTGTGAAGACACCAGTCGACATGCCGCCAATCAGCAAGACAGGCGTCATGATGGGAAGCACGGCTTGAAAGTCAAATAACTTGTCTGCAGCAAACAAAACGATCAATGCAAAAAAGACGGTCCACTGTGCATGAAAACCCAGCGTAGTGACCAAGTACCAAATCGATAAGGGCCATGCAATGACCACCGCGGTTTCTGCCAAAGCTTTGATGATGCGCAGCCATTCAAATTTAACGTCAGAGCCCCAATTGTTTTTGTGCGCAAAGTAAGCGACGGTGAGCATCATCAGCAATGCCATCAATGCGCCAGGC
>Ga0209499_1001364_pt1 | contig 17084 bp, 12 predicted proteins | sample C_130208_EF_Meta_FD_187306 | JGI IMG/M metagenome (GOLD analysis project Ga0209499, IMG submission 187306) | Freshwater microbial communities from Lake Croche, Canada to study carbon cycling - C_130208_EF_MetaG (SPAdes) (version 2) | ecosystem: Environmental > Aquatic > Freshwater > Lake...
AGTAGAGTATAAAAACAATGTAATCATAGCCTTGTAATCCTTGAGTCATAGCAATTGGTTTTGGTCTTAAAATTAGGTCATTAACTTAAAAAGGCACCCTTTAGGACTGCCTTTTTTTAATACAAAAGCAATGTATTCTAGTCTAAGCCAAGTTTCATGCAATTTATTGATAGGAATCATAAATAACTTAATTATCCTTAATTTTATAATTCAAGCATACACAAAATGAACCCCGCTTTCTCTACATTCAGTCGTTTAATAACCAACCCTATTTCCTTTGGCTTTTTTTTGCTTCAAAAATTACCAGCCGCTTTTTTCGCAGGTTTAAGAATACATTATTTTAATGACCGTAAATGTATAGTGCGTATTCGTTATTCTTGGTTTAGTCAAAACCCATTTAAGTCTATTTATTTTGCAGTGGAAGCCATGGCTGCAGAAATGACCTGTGGTATGTTAGCCTTTGCTCAGGTTTACCAAAGAGTTCCTAAAATAAGTATGCTAGTGGTGGCTACGCAGGCCAACTTTATCAAAAAAGCAACTGGTACTATTTTGTTTAGTTGTGAAGATGGCTTGGCTATTCAAGAAGCTATTCAAGAAACAATAGCTACTGGTGAGGGAAAAACAGTAATTTGTAAGTCAGTGGGCACCAATGCCATGGGTGAAGTGGTTGCTGAATTTAATTTTACATGGAGTTTTAAAGCAAAAAAATAATTCAATTTTATAAAAACGCAAATATGAAAAAAATTAAAACAAATATCCTAGTATGCACAATGACTAGTTTTCTTTTATTATTTATGAGCTGTTCTTTACTTGCTCAAAATGCAAACCCTCCAGGTTTAAAATATATTAAAGAAAGCGAATTAAAAAAAGATTTATATGCCTTAGCCGACGCACATTTCAATGGCAGATCAGCAGGTACACTAGATGAATTAAAAGCCTCTATGTGGTTAGCTGAAAAATACAGAAGCATTGGCTTATTACCAGCAGGAGATGATGGAACCTATTTACAGTTCTTTAATTTATGGCGCAATCATATATCAGATAAGTCTGTTATTAAAATAAATAACACGAATTTAAAATTATGGAATGAAGTAGCAGTGGCACAAATGGCTAATACAACATTAGTGGCTCCAATAGTATATTTAGGTAACGCTGCAGATATAGATACTTTAAAATTAGATATTAAAAATAAAGTGGTAGCTATTGAAGCTTCTTCTAAAGGAATTAATATCAATGTTTCTCTGCCTACTTGGCGTTATAGTAGAAGTGTACAAACAAAATATGCAATGCCCTTAATTAGAAAAGGTGCTTCTGCGGTTATTATTATAGCAGATGATTATGCAGAAAAAGCTTGGGACGATGCAGCGGAAAATTTCAAAAGAGGAAGCTATGATATTGATGGTGGTGCCAATGTAAATGTTACAACCACTGTACCTGTTTTATGGATGCATGCTAATGCAAAAGCAAGTTTACAAAATAATACTTCTTTTATTAATGCTAATTTAGAAGTAGTTAAGTATAGTTATCCTTCTGTAAATATTATTGGAAAAATTAATGGTACGGACCCTAAATTAAAAGAGGAGTATCTTTTATACAGTGGGCACCAGGATGCACATGGCATTAGAAATGCACATAATAATGATTCTACTTATTATGGCGCAGATGATAATGCCAGTGTGGATGTGGCTATGCTTGCTAATGCTAGAGCCTTTATGAAAAATCCAGCGAAGCGTTCTATTTTATTTGTGATACATGGCGCAGAAGAAAGAGGTTTACTAGGTTCAAGATATTACGCACAGCATCCTACTGTTCCTATTAAAAATATTGTCACCGTATTAAATGGTGATATGATTGGTAGAAACAATATAGACAGCGCTGCTTTTTTAGGTATGCAGTCTCCACATAAAAATTCAACTGAATTGGTTTCAATGATTTTAGCTGCTAATAATGAAGGACCAAAATTTAAATTAGATACAGCCTACGATAAAGTAACCCATGTAGAAGGTTGGTACTTTAGAAGCGACCATGTACCTTATGCAAGACTAGGTATTCCTGCTGTTATGTATACAACATTATTACATGAAGATTATCACACACCTCTTGATAATGCAGAAAATATTAACTATCCTAAGCTTAAAAAAATGGCCGACTGGATGTACCGCAGTGGTTGGAAAGTAGCCAATGCTGCGAAACGTCCAACAACAGATGCTAATTTTAAATTAGAACGCTAATAATTTTTATATATTAAACTAGAACGCCCCATAGTCTTAATGACTGTGGGGCGTTCTAATTGGAAGTACTTAAGAGAAAAGAAATTTATATATATACTAACTATTATTTAGTTTAGAATGTTTTACTACCATTGGATTGATAAGTATATCTAAAAGTATAATAGCGTTGCTTAGTTAATTTTTCAAGATCAGAAGCAGATACTGGCAAAGTAACGCCTCCTTTGTAATAAGAGGTAATTTCTAATTTTGCATATTTACCTGATGCTGTTCTAATAACAAGCACCCTGCCTGCTAAAGGAGTAATTAAACTTGTTAATTGATCATAGGTATACCATCCTTTTCCACTACCTGTTGTAATGGCATAAGTAGGCGCATTGTCTGTTTTAAAAACAGAATCGGCGGAAATGGTTTTTAAATCATCAAATAATCCAGTATAAATAAAAGCACCCCCTAATGCAGGACCACTTGTACCTCCATTGGTTAAAATTCTAGTTGACATAAATGCTAGATCCCATTTTGCTGAAGCGCTGTCCGTACTTGGAACAATAGCATTGTTTTCTAAACTATAAAAAGTATATTTTCCGGCACTATAAGGCATTCCATTAGAAGCAAGACCTAATACAGTATCTGCCATTAAATCGTTTACTACTTTAGTGCTTACTGTAACTACTGGCATCGTTACGGTTTCAGACTTTGAACAGGCTACTAATTCTAAAGAGGCCATCACTACAAAACTAATTTTTAATAATTGTTTGATCATAAAATTTATTTTAGGTTTTTATATTTAATTTGATATTTCAAGTTGATAAAATAAGTTCTACCGGCTAAATTAGGTAGGTGTAAAGCATCGATATAATTGTTAATATTATCGGAACCTATTTGTACTGCAATTCCATTTTTATATTCTTTTCCTATTGCACTGTGCAATGAATAATAAGCTGGGGCAAAATCATCTCCATTGTCATATACTTCATTACCATTAGTATTATTCACTACCCATTTACTTCTGTAAATAATTCTTATGTTCGCAAAGAAACCATGCTGGCTTAAATAATTTATTTTTATTTGGGCTTTATGCTTACTTACATTGGGGAGACCCACATAGTCAGACATAGTTAATCTAGCACTCATATTATTTGCATCTCTCGTATACACCTTACCTGCTTTTATTTGCGCTATTTGGTCTTTATCGCCAGTGATTAAATATTGATAGCCCCCACTAAGCACAATATGATTACTTAAGTTTTGTTTAAATTCTAATTCAGCACCTTGTGTAAAGGCTCTACCAATATTCAAATAACTAAATATTTGCGCACCCGTTATATAAGTACCCACTTGTTGAACTTCAATTAAGTTAGTAATGTCGTTTCTAAAAATTTGAGTATTGATAAATGTTTTACTTGAAGGTGTCCATTCCCAAGAAAAGTGCATGCCTGTGGACGATTCTGGTTGTAAAGCTTTTAATAAATAATAATTATTATATAAAACGCCTATCTGTCCTAAACTACTTAATTGTTCAATTACTTTTTGGGCTTGGGCCGAACCAAATACGCTATAATTCCCAGCAGCTGCATTGGTAAAATCTAAATAAAGTTGTCTAAAGTCAGGTGCTTTAAAACCTTGGCCAATACTCAATCTAATTTTATGATATTGATTTATTTTATAAAGCATTGAAAGCTTTGGACTCCAAGCCGAAGCATAAGTAGCATTTTTATCAAATCGAATACCTCCAATTATAATTAGTTTATTCATTGGCGTCCATTCCCATTGTGTAAATCCATATTGAATAGTATTTTCTTTTCTTAATTTTTCGCTATCATATCTGCTACTCTTCACCCCTTCCCAAACTGCTCCCAGTCCAAAAATGCTGTTTAAATTTTTATTGACAGCCCAATCGCTTTGATTTTCAATTCTTTTAAATAAATGATTTAGCAAATCATTATAAGGTGCTCCTGAAATAGTTAATAAATCTTGCTTTGAAATATAGTTGGTTAGATAGCTACGAAAACTTGTTTTGAAATTGGGTGCAAAATGGTAATTTAAACTAGCGCTTACATTAGCATCCGTATTATGTTCATTCCCGTTAGAATTAATAGTTACACCTCCATTTGAAACTGTAATATTGCTTTTTATAGTTTCATCAGTTAGTCTTGCGTTGATTAAAATACTCGCATGCTCATTAATATTAAATTTAAATTGCTGGCTAGTGGTGAGTCTGTTAATGGGTGTGGTAATTCTATTATTACTATTGGGTCTGATACTATAGCCGTCCGTTGTATAATAATTATAAAAGCCTTGATACAATAATGATTTTGAAGAAAATGCATTATTCAAATTAATATCCTTTGTATTATAAGTACCATATCTTAGAGAAGCCTGTAAAGGGGATTGAACAGAAGCATCTGTAATGATATTAATTACTCCTGCCATAGCCTCACTTCCATACAAACTTGAAGAAGGGCCTTTAACAATTTCTATTTTTTTTATATTACCTAATGCAACTCTATTTAAATCAAGCACTCCAGCAGTTCTACCTACAAGTGGCTCTCCATTGATAAGAATAATTGTATAATCAGGATTAAGACCTTGTAATTGTACGCCGGCACCAAAACCACTTGTCATGGTGAGTCCAGTTTGTTCTTTAAGTATGTCCGTTAAACGTATAGAGCCTGTTTGTTGAATAGTTTGAGCATTAATAAGCGTAACTGGCACAGTTAAGTTACTCAATTTACGCTCCGATCTGGTAGCCGTCACTACCACACTATCACCACCTGCAAATAAAGTATCTTTTACAAATTTTACTTGGCCCCATAATACTTGAGGAATAATAAAAAATAATAATATAAAAGGCTTTTTATGCATCGAGCCGCAAAGCTCGAACTTTGTATAAACCTATACTTGTTTAAATGTGAAAACTTAGTCTAAGTAATGTATAATTTTACAATTGTATGACAAATCAATTTTTTTCTAAAATTTGTTCAATCGATTTTATTTCACTTGCAGGAATAAAATATTCATAAAATCTTTTATCATCTTCTTTACGCACACTACTAATAAGCGGTAATTCAGATTGTTTAATAAATTGATACTTTTCGTTTATAGCGTTAATCATATCGCTTCTTACTTTTTTCTGAAGCCCCACATTTTTATCCTTGATACCCAAAACATGATTAATATCATTTATTTCTACATTCAAACCTTGTTTAGAATTGTTTAACAATAAAGTTAATAAAGCCACTTCTGTTCCTACAAAAGCTTGATTGACCGATTTAGATTTTAAAATTTTAAGTTGCGATTGTTCTAATTTTTTATTTACGCTTCTATTAAATAGCCAAATTGAAAAACCAAGCAATAATAATATACTAATAATAAACGCTATGATATAGAAATAATTATTATCAAGCCCCCATATAGGATAGGGTAAGCGTTCGAAATAATCATAGGATAATTTTTTTGTAGAATACGCTTGTTTCTCTGGACTAAAACTAAATATAGAATCTTTATATAAAAAAACATCTTGATTATTCGCCCTTCTTAATAAAAACTGATTGAATTCTGAATTCTTCGATTTATATATCTTATTAGATATAAAATTAAAATAGTAGGCTTCATCTTGATTAATTAAAATACACCCACTATCTATGGCAAAAAATGAATTAGTAATATCGGCATCAATTACTAATTTTTTTGTACTTGTATGCATAGAACCTAGCTTTATCCAATTTTTTGAAGCAAGGTCTAAATAATAACTATCAAAAATTTTTAATCCTCTTGCACCATCTTGCCTAGCAATACCTCCATTAATGATGAATTGATAAGGTACATATAATTTACCTTCTTTTTTGTCCATCCAATTAAAGCCATTAGAAATAATTTCATTATTAGTGGGTGCAATATCCCATTCCCTATCTAAAAAATTAAAAGACCTTAAATGGCCATTCAATTTCCAAAAGCCATAGCCGCCATAACTATAAATATGTTTGTTCCAAACAAAATTGTTACAATCAATATTATAATTAAAATTAATTGTTACGTCAATTCTATGAAAATTATAAGCAGTATCTAGTTTGTCCTCTAATTGATATATTACCCCTGTTTGTGAAATAAAAAGATAAAGACTTTCTTTTGTCTTAATAAGCTCCTGACCATTAGTTTTGAATATGGTTCCTTCAGTAGGAATAAGTCCATTTTTTGAAGATAGCATAACCTTGCATTCAAGTTCTTTAAGACTGGTTATTTTATCCAAAAAAGGACTACTTGAAATTCTAAAATGTTCAGGTAGCTCTAAAATAGCAGCATTAGCCCTTAGAATAAAGACTAAAGAGATAAAAATCGTAAATATAATAGATTTTACGTAATTCATTGATTATCATATTAAAATTAGGTAAATAACTTAATTTTAAAAATAGTTTTAGAACCTAAATATAGGAAATAACCTATTACGAAACTTAATAGGTAACTCAATTGATTATTATATTTATTCAATTGTCTTTGTTTTGATAAGCTTTTGGGGGAAAGCTATGGATTTTATAAGGGAGCCGTGAAAACGACTCCCTTTTTTTGTATTATAATCAATACTTTTTTTAAAGTATTTGGTAACAATTTGGTAATATAAGCCTGAACCCCTTATGCGCTCAAAATGAGACTTTTGTAAAGCATTATTCAAACAAAAAAACGTTTATTATGAATTTCAATTCAATCATGAAAATTTTCTTACCAAAAGATAGAGTTTTCTTTCAATTATTCGAAGAAGTAGCTGAACATGTTTATGAGATGGGCATTAAATTGAAAGATATGGTCAACGAACCAGATGCCGATGTAAGAGCTAATATTTTATCTCAAATTGAAAACTTAGAGCACAAGAACGACGACCTAACCCATTCAATTTTTACAGAATTAGGAAGAAACTTCATTACTCCTTTTGACAGAGAAGACATTCACTATTTAGCTTCTTCCCTTGATGATATTGCGGATTATATATATGCTTCTGCTAAAAAAATTAACTTCTATAAAGTAAACCCTAACGATACTGGTATACATAAATTAGCCGAATTAATTTTACAAGGTACATTAGAAACTAAAAAAGTAGTATTAGGACTTCGTAATATGAACAATATCAAAGAAATGACAGAAGCCATGATAAAGGTGAACAGCATTGAAAATCAAGCCGATGATATTTTTGATATGAGTATTGAAAGACTATTTGAACAAGAGAACGATTTTAAAGAAGTAATTAAGAAAAGAGAGATATATCAAGTACTTGAGATTGCCACCGATAAAATTGAAGATGTTTCCAATGTAGTTGAATCTATTATCATCAAGTACGCTTAATTTATTCCTTAATTTATTCAAGATGACTTTATTAATTATCATTATAGCCCTAGCGCTCATATTTGACTATATCAATGGATTTCATGACGCAGCCAATTCTATTGCAACTGTGGTTTCAACCAAAGTGTTGACACCCTTCCAAGCAGTATTATGGGCAGCCTTATTTAATTCTGTAGCTTTCTGGATTTTTAAAGACCACGCAGTCGCCAACTCCATAAGCAAAACTGTATACAAGGACTTTATTACCTTACCTGTAATATTTTCAGGTTTATTAGCTGCTATTTTCTGGAACTTACTTACTTGGTGGTATGGAATTCCTTCTTCTTCTTCCCATACACTTATAGGAGGCTTTGCAGGTGCTGCAATTGCGCATGCACTCATGGTTAAAGGAATTGATTTTTCTTGGGCTAAAATTGTAGATAGCGATACTATTATTAAAACAATTTTATTTATTTTCTTAGCGCCTATTATTGGTATCATTATATCTATTTTTATATCTGTTGTAACCATTATGCGCAATATATATTGGCGTCTTGCTATTATAGTTATTACTACTGCAGCAACAGTACTCATGTTTGATAAGTTTGAGGATACAAAAATTAAAGAAAACGTACAAAAATTTTATAGTATTGACAAATACCAAAAAGAAGTAGCAACTATAAAAGAGGATTTAGTAAAAAAACAAGGCGATACTAGCTTATTAGCTGCCTTGAAATTAAATGAAGGGAAATTAGAAAAAGCAAATATTTCTTACAATCATATTCTTCCTTATTTATCGGATTTTGATAATTCTTCTGCAGATAAAATTGCAGCTGTTGCCAAAGATAGTGGATGGTTAAAAAATGTTGCGGTAAGTAAGTTAAAAGATGCAGTTAGAAACGCTAACGATTTTTTAGTATTAGAAGCAAGAGCGCCAGAAGACAACGCTGCTAAAGCAGAATACAATATTGCAAAAAATAAAACAGAGGATTACAAGGCGCCCTTAAAACTATATTTAGAAGGTGAGATGAGCTTAGACTCTGCTTTAATAATGGTGAATAGTATTTATCCTATTGCAGATAAAAATATGGACAAGGTAAAAGCAAAAATTACCAAATTCAATATTGAAAAAACATTTGCAGGTGAAATTGATAAAGCAGATAATTCAATCATAGTATACGGTATTATAGGGGCTTCTATTTTATTTATGATTATCTATTTTTATGTGGAGAAGATTAAAACGCCCACTGCACATTCCGTTGCTTATATGTTTAAAAAATTACAACTATTTAGTTCTGCTGCTTTTAGTATTGGACATGGCGGAAACGATGCACAAAAAGTAATGGGTATTATTGGTGCTGCTTTAATTGCCAATGGAAGCATGCAAGAGTTTAGTCAATTGCCAGGCTGGGTTCCAGTAGCTTGTTATTTATCAATTGGATTAGGAACAATGAGTGGGGGTTGGAAAATTGTAAAAACAATGGGATCCAAAATTACTAAGGTGACACCACTTGAAGGAGTAGCTGCTGAAACAGCTGGAGCATTTACACTATTTTTTACAGGGCAAATGGGTATACCGGTTTCAACGACACATACTATTACAGGATCTATTATAGGTGTAGGTGCAACTAAGCGTTTAAGTGCTGTAAGATGGGGCGTAACCACCAACTTATTATGGGCTTGGGTTTTAACCATTCCTGTAAGTGGTGCACTTGCTGCCATTACATTTTATATTGTACATTTTTTTACAAAATAATTAAGTTCTTTTTATAAAAAAAGCCTCTCAATTAATTGAGGGGCTTTTTTATTTATACTAAACTTTATAAAAATTATTTCGATAGTATTGAATGAATTTTAGTTTGTCTTCCATCTATATATTCAAAACTAGTGCCGTTAAAAAATCCATTTTGTTCTAAAGCAACTCTAACTGGCTTGTCCCAGCCTTCGATTATATGTGTTGCATTTAATTCAATTGAATAGCAAGTATTTGTTTTCATCGTGTAATCCCCAGAACCAGGTACGCCATTCTGCATATCCCACATACCAATGGTAGTGCCTGCTGCGTGACCGTGAAAACCAATTGGATGAGTATAGATACTTGGGTTAATACCAGCAGCCTTGGCCTTGGTTAAGGCTTGCTTTAAAATATCATTACCCGATTTACCCAATGCAAATTCATTGGTTAAAAAATCTTGTAATTGGTTAGTTTTGGTAAAAGCAGCTTGCAAATTAGCAGGAACTTCTTTTTCTGTTGGTAGTAAAACATAGGCCTGTTCTTGTACATCAGAATTCAATCTTAAATAAGTAATACCAAAATCGACATGTAAGAAATCACCTGGTCTTATGACTTCATCTTTTTCATTGCTTACCCTTCTTTGAATTTCAACGGATGGATGAAACCAAGTTAAAAGGCCTTTATTATTTAATTCTTGTCTAAACCACCAAACTAAATCTTCAGTAGTAGTAAGATTTGGCTTTATCACTTTATTACTAAAACCTTCTTTAATAATAGCATGTGTAATTTTTAATAAATTTGGATACAATTGCATTTCTTTGGCTGTCCTTGTTTCTAACCAACTTACTGCTAAAGGTTCCGCAGAAACTACTTTTGCTTGCTCGCTTTCATTTAAGCTTTGCATGAATTCAAGATATTCTGTGTGGTCTAATCCATCTGCGTGACCAAAGTCTGTAGAAGTATTAATAGCAATTTTATTGGGGTTTAGCTTTCTTAATAAAGCTGTTAAGGCCTCCCATTGATTCGGAAAAGCAGCTATATCCCAAGCTGCAATAATTTCTGTACCCACTGCATACCTGGCCACTGCATACTTTTCAATTGTATTTTTGTCCTTGTTTCTATAAAACACTAATATGGTTCTACGACGCGCTGCTAACCATTCTGCAGGAAGCATAGTTCTAACAATGGGGTCTTCATTGTATTCTCTTGTCATAAGAACCCAGCAATCCAAATGAGTTTGATCCATTAAAGTGGGTAGTAGATTATTAAATCGATCTGCTAATACTTCATTAATAATACTTGCTTGTGCGCGCAGGCTTTTCACTTGGGCATTAGTTGTATTGAACTGGGCGCTTACCAATAAATGTAATAAGGATAAAACTAAAATTTTACGCATTGGATAAATTTGAATTATGATAAAATAGGTTCAACGAAAAAGCGATTAACTAAATTAACTACTAAATTTGCAAATATGGTTTTTTTAAGAAAGTTTATATTGGGAATTTTAGTATTAATTTATTCAGTCGCCAACGCGCAAGATACAAGCTATACCCAGTTAGCTACCATTGTGGTTTCAGCCAATAAGTTAAAAGAAAAAAGAATAGAATCGCCCCTAGCTATTTCAGTGCTATCCCCCAAAATTGTTGACGAAACAAAAGCACAGAGAATTGATTATTTATTAAATAAAGTAAGTGGCGTTTATATGCCCACCATTGGTAATGAACAACATATGATGTCTATTCGACAACCTATTTCTTTAAAAGGACTTTATTTATATTTAGAAGATGGTATGCCCATTAGAACAAGTGGTTTATTTAGCAGCAATGCCCTTATTGAATTAAATACAAGTAATATTCATAGCATTGAAATAATTAAAGGTCCTGCATCGGCCCTCTATGGTGCAGAGGCTATAGGAGGAGTAGTAAATATATTGACTACACCCGTTCCGCTTGCTCCAAAAGCTTTTATAAGTGCTCAAATTAACAATACAGGATATAAAAAAATTGAAGGTAGTTGGGGGGCAAGAACAAAAACAGGAGGCTGGTTAATTAGTAGTGCTTGGACGGATCAAAAAAATGGCATAACCGATTATAGCGATTTTTATAAAAAAGCGTTGAGTGTAAAAAGAAATTTTAGCATAAACAAGAAATTAAATGGATATCAAAACCTTCAATATATTAATTACTTCACCCAAATGACAGGCTCGTTAGATAGTATTAAATTTTTTCAAAAAAATTTTGGGACACAGCAAACTTTCACCTTTAGAAAAATTGATGCCTTAAGGTTAAGACAAAACCTAACGTATAGCTGGAATACCCATTCCAATACAACACTTAATTTCATGTACAGAAGTAATACCATGGACCAAAATCCAACCTATTCTATTGCTTCAACTTCCAACCCTACCAAATTTAAAGGTCAAGTGAATAGTAATCATTTTGATGCCTATGTATTAGACCTTCAACATGTTTGGAACATTCCTTTTTTAAATAGTAAAATAATGCTTGGAGGTTATTGGGATATAACGCATCAGAATTTAATAGCACACTATATAGATATTATAAAAGATACCACTGTTGGTAAATACACAAAATTTATTTACCCAAGTAGGGATTCACTTATTACTAATTACAATACTCAAATTAGTAATAAAGCTATCTACTTTAATTATATCACAAGTTTGAATAAAAATATTCATTTGAATTTTACTGCGCGCTATGATAATTTTGAATACCTTTTTAATAATTTGCTTCCCATTGGAACTCCTTCTGCAAAAAATAATTTTACACAGTTCACACCAAAATTAGGACTTACTTATAACCTTCTGCATTGGGGTACCTATATAAATTATAGTAAGGGTTTTGTGCCTCCTCAAATAACTGAAATATACAATGCCATTAGGGTGCCTTATTTATTGCCTCAAAGTTTTTCGAATATGGAAATAGGTTCATGGTATCATAATAGAAAAATAAGTGCTGAAATTTCTTTGTATTCATTACAAGGTAATAACGAAATTATTTCTGTAAGACAAACAGATGGCGTGAACTTAAATCAAAATTCGGGCGCTACAAGTCATATGGGTATTGAATATCAACTAAACTATCAATTCATCCCAAGTTTGGAAATTAGTCTTAGTGGATCCAACACAAAACATAAATATTTAAATACGATTATTAAAGCAGTAGATGTAAGTGGGAAAGAAATGAACGCCGCACCTCATTTATTAAATAATCTCGGTATTTCATGGAAACCTAATAAATTAATACGTAGTGCTATAGAATGGCAACATCAGTCAAGTTATTACATGGATGAAACCAATGATACTCGTTATCCAGGATTTGACTTAATTAATGCCAGGTTGGGATTTCAATTCATTAAATCGGAGCTGTGGTTGAATATATTAAACCTTACCAATACCTACTATTCAACCATGGCTACCAAAAATTTTAGCGTGAAGGGAACAAGTGCATATTCCTATTATTTAGGAGAACCCAGGGCCATTACCATCGGTTGGAAATGGTATATAATAAATTGAGAGAAAATTATTGATTTATTCTAATTCTCATACCTCCCATACCGCCACCTCTTTGCATGTCTTCCATAATTTTTTTCATACTTTCTGCAAACTGTGCACGGTTCATCTTATCCCCTTTGGTTGGTTGCTTTAATTCTTTAGCAGCATATTTAGCTGTGAATTCCAAAGCTGTAATTACGTTACCCCCATTACCACTATTTACTTCTAAAATAGCGCCTGGTAAACCAGCATAAGCATCAGGACCAACAGATACCGGAATTGATTCTGTATACCAAACTACTAATTCTTCTTCTTTAGGTTTTGCAGGGGCAGTAGTATCTTGATTATTTCTATTTCTTCCTCCACCAAAACGCATATTCATTTGTTGTGGCGTAATCATAGTAGTTGCTTTTTTACAAACAAACTTAGCTATTGTTTTAGTTTCCTCCGATAATTTCCAGTTTATTGGTTTTAAAGAATCTATGATTAAAAAATCTTTTTCAAATAAGGAACGAGACTCATACTGCATTTGATTGGTGATATCGGTATAGGTAGCTGTTTCAGGCATTCTAAAATTAAAACGTCCACCTCTATCTCCTCCGCCCCCACCACTATTAGCGAAAGGATCTGGCGCATCTTCATCTGGTATAGTTTTAAACATACTAGCCTGCTCATTAAATAATAGTTCAAATTTTTCTGTTCTAAACTCAGGAATACGAGCCCTCATTTCTGGGTCTGTAATCATTCTATACATATTAATTTTTCTTTCAAAAATTAACTTGCCTTCTTTTACTTGAGCAAAAGCGCCTGTAATAGCAATTAGCATCACTGTAAGCACTAAAAATATTTTACGCATAATTTTTGTTTTAAAATTTATATTTTAATAAAGATTTACTAAAGATAATTAATTCATTCGAATCATCACATTTCTTGGACCTCCGCCCCCTAAACCCGATTTTTGTAAACTATATACAAAACTCAAAAGGAAGTACTGATTAATCACATTGTATTGTTGGTCAACAATTTGGTTCTGCGATACATTTCTACTAATACCCGCATTTTTATTCAAAATATCAAAAGCACTAAATCTTAGCTCTGCCTTTTTATTTTTCATAAAAAATTTAGAGAAGCTTGCATTCCATATAGGAATGGAAGTATTGTATCCAGCAGCTCTTCCAGAATTAATAGTATAAGTAAAGCTTTGATTTAATAAAAAGTTAAATGGTAAATAGTTATTCATCTCTGCACTAAATACTTTGGTTAAATAATTTGTATTTAACGCTGCGTTAATAGCGTTATTGGTTTTACTATAAGAATATCTTGATGATAAATCAATATCAATCAATTCGTCTAACTGAAAACTATAGGTTACAGAAGGGCCCAATGTTTTAGTAATAATAGTATTTAATAAGGCATTAGAATAAGATATATTATTACTCATTCCACCATTTAAGCCAAAATTCACTCTTGAATATATTTTCTTTAAGCCAAAGCCATAGTTCACACTACCATTTACACGATAGGCCCCATTTACGTTTACTGGTTTTGATAAAGTAACTCTACTAGGTAAAATACTATCATAGTTGACTATAGAATTATTAGTAGCAGCCGCATTTAAGGTTGCAAAGAAATTACGTCCAGATATAATTTTAGAAGAGAAGAATCGTAAATTTAAATTATGTACATAACTTCTTTTTAAATCTGGATTACCAATTGTTTGTCTATTGATATTACTTTGATCAAGTATAGGTTGTAGCTGTGTTATAGAAGGCTGATTGGTAGAAGTACGATAATTAATATTTAAGTTCTTCGTTTGAGAGAAATTATACTGGTACATGGCGGAGGGTAAGATATCTTGAAAACTTTGATTCAATTTTGAATGCGCACTTACATTCTCTCCAACCAATTTGGCGCTTTGTAAACTAAAGCCTGTAGAAAAATTAAATTTTCTTTGATTGGTTCTATAGTTCATACCGCCTCCAGTATAGGTATAATCACTATTGTATTCATTCGTTAGCCTTGTATTTAATTGATCATAGCTTGAGCTGCCTGTATTTTTATCATATACTTTCTTACTTGTTTTACCTATGCTTTGACTCAAATAAGCATTGAATTCTAATAATGATTTTTTACCCAAGGGTTCGGTATATACTACATTGGCTGAATAAGTAATTGTATTTCCTTTTCTAATATTATGCTGGTCTAAAATTGAATCTTTTAATAAATTACCACCGCCACCATAGGTGAACTGATCGGTGTATTGTGAACCTGTCGAATTTGATTCATTATAACTGTTGGTAATAGTAGATGAAATAGTACGTCCTTTTTTAGCAAACTTTTTTCTTAATAATAAATTACTCGCTGCATTGCTAGCATCTGTTACACTGCTAGAGGCAGATCGAGTGGCATTGGTTTTAGTTTTAAAAACATCCGGTAAAAATGTTTCTGTTGTGTCATAGGACTCCGATGTGCCGTGCTGCTTTCCAATGCTAGGTGTAAATTTATAAGAGAAAGATTCTGATACTTTTTGGTCAATTGTACTACCATAGCTTTGTTGCTGATTTCTAGTAACTGATCTTGAACTTGAACTTCTATTAAATAAATTACCTGGTGTTAAATTTTGTGTGTAAGAATTGCTGATATTATTACGCTCTACATCATTCAATGAAAAATTAGCATTGAAATTTGTTTTCTTATCGTTAAATAAATTAGAATAGTTACCACCGCCCGAAAGCGTGGTAGCCACCCCTTGTGCATTATTATCTGTTCCGCCGCCTCCACCAAAAGAAAGTGTCATTCCGCCTCCACCGCCTGGCCTACCGCCACCACCACCAGAAAAATTAGAAAAGTCTCTGTTTGAGAAGCTTTGTCTATTGGTATTATTAGCCGTTCCAATTAAGGAGTATTGTTCGTCATTATTTAATCTATTCCAATTGCCTTGTGCATCATACCTACTAGGTGTACCTGCTCCTCCTGTTAATTTTCCAAAATTGGATTGATTTCTATCTTTTTTTACTTTTAAATTAATGGCTGTTTCTTCTGTTCCATCATCAATACCCGTAAACATAGCTTGATCCGATTTACGATCATACACTTGTATTTTATCGATGGCATCTGCAGGTAAATTTTTAGTGGCCATTTTAGGATCGCCTGTGAAGAATTCTTTTCCATTCACGAACACCTTGGTGACTGTTTTTCCATTCACTGTAATACCGCCCGACTTATCTACTTCAATACCTGGCATCTTTTTCAATAAATCTTCTACCACTGCATTAGGAGCTGTTTTAAAATTTTCAGCATTGAATTCTATAGAGTCGCCATTAATGACTACAGGAGGCCTGCGTGCTGTAACGGTCACTGTTGACATTTTACTCGCATCTTCTAAATAAATATTATTGAGATTCAATACTGCATTTGCTCCAGTTTTAAAAGCAAACCATTGTTGTTGATAGCCAACATAAGATATAGATAACAAATATTTTCCTGCTGCTACATTCTTGATAGTGAAAAAACCTTCTTCATTACTTCTTGCAAAACTTACTAAAGAAGAGTCCTTGGAGCGGACTAAAGAAACCGTTGCATAGGGTAGTGCCCTTTTGGCAGCACTGTCCATAATCTTACCCTCAATTTGGAAACTTTGAGCCATAGAGACATAACTCATTAAGAGTAAGCAATTGATTATAAGAAGCTTGAGTAATTTAGGTTTTTTCATATTTGTAAATTTACGATTGCATTCGTAAATAGTTAAATTTTTAAGCATAATTATTGATAAACGGCAATTCAAAGAAAATTTGGACCTTTTTATTGATGTTTAGTTTAACGAGCAGCAAAGTTGAAATAAGGCAGTTTTGCGTACTTAGATTAAAAACCTAGTAAAAACATAAAGGTCTAAGATTAATCAAAAAATAATGGTAAGTTTAAATACTAAAAATTAATTCCTATGAAAAATTCAAGAAGAAAATTTATACAAAACGCATCGCTTGCTATAATGGGTGCAAGTTTAAAACCAAGTGCTTTATGGTCTAGTACAAATAATGTTGCTAGTAAAAATTTAATTGGAGTCCAACTTTACTCAGTGCGTGAAGATATGTTTAAAAAGCCATTGGAAACCTTAACAGCTTTATCTAAAATAGGATTTGAATTTGTTGAACATGCCAATTATGTTAACAGAAAATTCTATGGATGGACTGCTAAAGAATTTAAAAAAGTATTAGATGGCTTAGGCATTAAAATGCCTAGTGGTCATACTGTTATGGATGCTACCCATTGGGATAAATCGAAAAAAGATTTCACA
>Ga0209499_1001365_pt1 | contig 17077 bp, 19 predicted proteins | sample C_130208_EF_Meta_FD_187306 | JGI IMG/M metagenome (GOLD analysis project Ga0209499, IMG submission 187306) | Freshwater microbial communities from Lake Croche, Canada to study carbon cycling - C_130208_EF_MetaG (SPAdes) (version 2) | ecosystem: Environmental > Aquatic > Freshwater > Lake...
TTTAAAACGCGGCCCACCTTTTTCCCGGTGCGCTGCAGCCAGAGGGCGCGCGCGCGCCGCCGGGAGGCTTTGGAACAAAAAACGCAGTGGAATAAAAAGTCAAAAAGGGAGACGACCACTTCCAAGCCGAACCAGAGCAGCCGGAAGGAGACTCGAAACGGGTGCTGCCGGAATCCTTTCATCCGCAATTTTCAAACGGAGCGGGCCCGAGGGTCAACCTAAAAACCGCTGGCGAGCCAGGGCCGGCATCGCCTCCAGGTCGAGCAGCGTGAGAAAATCAATGGTCTTGAAGCTGCGATCCAGGGCCGGCGGCGCGCAGATTTTGGCGCCAACGCTGAGATAGGCGCGCAGGAGTTTGGGAATCTTGACCGTGTCCGCAGCCATCCGGTCCAGAGGGCAGTCGTATTCCGGGTGCGGCCGGGTGATCCAGGGCGGCGAGGCCAGATGCTTGCGGCACAGCTCCGAATAGGCCGAGGCGCCATCCGCCGGGTCCTGGGAAGTAAGCGAACTGCAGCCGAGCAGATACCGCGCACCCCGCTTTTGGGCGTAATCCGCAATACCCTTCCACAGCATGCCGAGCACGATGAGGTTGCGGTGCTGGATATGAACGCAGGCGCGGCCCAGCTCGATGATCTCCGACCGCCGCGCCTCAAAGGGCGAAAAGTCAAACTCCTGCGCGCTGTAATACCCCAGCTTGGAGGCGGCGTTCACACCGGTCTGCAGCCGATAGGTGCCGACAATCTGGCGCGTCGGCACATGTTCGATGAGCAGATGGTCGCATACCGCGTCAAAGGGATCGGCATCCAGCCCGCTGGTGTAGGACTGTTCCAGCCCCTCGTTGAGTTCCACATTGAAGATTTCAAAGCGCAGCGCCTGCGCGGCGCGCACATCGTCCACATGGCACGCCAAGCGCGCCGCATAACTGGTTGGAGCGCTAACAATGAGCCGGGCGGATTGAAGCATCGCAGTCACACGCTAAAGGTTCTAAAATGACGTGTCAATTCCATGACTGCTCTGTGACGATTGAGTGACAATCGACAAGGCTAGAAAACGTTCACAAAACGCATCAGCCATTCTGCAGCAGTTTTTTTGCGGAGCGCCGCACCATCTCGGCCAGTTCGGCGGGCTTGAGCACCGTTGCCCCCCCGCCCCAGCTCAGCACCCACCGGGCAATCTCGTCCAGGCTGGAAAGCTCCAGGGCAAGCTCTACTCCCCCGCCCTTCAATTCCCGCAGCCGCTGGGACTCGTGCCATTTTTTTTCCCGGACATAATCGGCCGCCCGGGCATCGAAGCGGAGGAGCACCGGGTGCCGGCCCTTCCCGGAATGGACGCCGAAGCTGTCGCGGAGGCGTTTCTCAAGAGAGAATTTTTGGGGCCGGGCAAACGTCTTTCCCGTAAGCCGCACGGAACGGATGCGGGCGGGGGCGAAGGTGCGGACATCCTGGCGCGCATGGTCGAAGGCGAAGAGATACCATTCGCCGTTGATGTTGGCCAGGTGATAGGGATCGACCACCCGGGCTTCCGGTTGCGTCTGGCCCGGCTTACGATACTCGAGGGTGATTTGCTCGCGCCGGGCGGCCGCCTTGGCCAGCACATCGAACACCTTCAGGTCCAAAATCTGCTCCGCGCGCGTCCGAAAGGAGATAGTCTGCTCGATATCGGCGAGGTTGAGCGAGATGGTGTCCGGCAGCGCCTGCTCCATCTTCCGGAGGGCGCTCAGGAGCGGCTTCTCAAAACTGGTGCCGCGATACTGCTGCAGGGCCTTTTCCGCCACCACCAGCGCGAAGAGTTCGCCCTCGGTGATCTGCAAAGTGGGAAAAGCGCTGACTTCGCCGGTGTAATGATAGCCGTTGCGGACGGCGTCATATTCAATCGGCAGGTTCAACCGGTCGCGCATGAAACCGATATCGCGCTGGATGGACTTGGTGCTGACCTCCCGCTCGCGCGCCAGCGTGCGGGCATTGGGAAAGCTGCCGGCCTGGATGGCCTGATGGATGCGCAGCATGCGCTCCAGCGGCGGCCGCGAATGGGGCGAGTCGTTCATAGGAGGACACTGTCACCCGCTTCATGTTGGTAAGACATGCCCAAACAGGTTCCCTGCCGGTCCGTTCCCGGAGTCAGGTGCCGACGGACAACTTTGCGAGCAGCTCGTCGTTGGTCTTGTGCTTCTTGAGCGCGGCGGTGAGCGTCTCCATCGCCTCGATGGGGTTCAAGTCCACCATCGTCCGGCGGAGCTTGCGGATGGCCTCCAGATTCTTGGCCGCGAAGAGTTTTTCCTCCTTGCGCGTGCCGCTCTTGGGAATGTCAATCGCCGGATACAAGCGACGATCCGAGAGCTTGCGGTCCAGGATCAGCTCCATGTTGCCCGTGCCCTTGAATTCCTGGAAAATGAGCTCGTCCATGCGCGACCCCGTGTCCACCAGCGCCGTGGCCAGAATGGTCAGCGAGCCGCCGTTCTCAATCTTGCGCGCCGAGGCGAACATCTTGCGCGGAATCTCCAGGGCGCGCGCGTCCACGCCGCCAGTCATCGTGCGGCCGCTCCCGCCGTGGACGCTGTTGTAAGCGCGGGCCACCCGGGTGAGCGAATCCAGCAGCACAAACACATCCCGACCCGCCTCCACCATGCGGCGGCAGCGCTCAATCATAAAGCGGGACAGGCGGACGTGGGTTTCCAGGTCCATGTCGTTGGAGGAGGCGACGACCTCGGCCTTGACCGAGCGCTGGAAATCGGTGACCTCCTCGGGGCGCTCATCAATCAGCAGCACCATCGCGTGCACCTCGGGATGGTTGGTGGTGATGGCGTTGCAGATCTGCTTGAGGATGGTGGTCTTGCCGGTGCGCGGGGGGGCGACGATGATCCCGCGCGTGCCCTTGCCGATGGGGGTCACCAGATCGATCACGCGGGTCTCGATCAGGTCGGGCGTGGTCTCGAGCTGGAACTTCTCAACCGGGTCAATGCTCGTGAGGTTCTCAAAGCGGACGACTTTCGTGTAATCCTCGAAGGACAGGTCGTTGACTTTTTCCACGGTCTTGAGCTGCGGGCTGGTGCCGCGGTGGGGCGGCTGCGTGGTGCCGACCACATGGCTGCCCTCGCGCAAAAAATTGCGGCGGATGGTATCGGGCGTGACAAAAATGTCCGTGGGCTTGGGATGAAAATGGTTGGCGGAGGTGCGGAGGAATCCGAAACCTTTCTCAGAAATCTCCAAGTGACCGGAACCTTGATTGGGGGCTACGGAGGCTGATGGATTGGGGGATTTATCCCCGCTGCTGTCTGGGTTACTCATAATTTGTGCGTGTGCGAAGGCGGAATTTTTCCCGAAAAACCTGTTTTGAATTTTAGAACTGGGGAAGCCGTCCCGAAAAACGGGACTAACAAAACCTTCAACTGACCTTTAAGTACGCGGAAACGGGCGGGAACGCAATAAGTATTTTTAATCCAGATTCTCCCGGAACCGGATGAAAAAAGGAAGGGGCAGCGCACGCTGACCCTTCCCTTGCGAGACGGACGATGGGATACTATCTCCGCAGGTCAGCCGCCCACGGCCGCGCGGGCCTCAGCGGCGAGCGGGGTGCTCAAATAGCGTTCGCCCGTCGAGCACGCGATCGTGACGATGGTCTTACCCTTGTTTTCAGGGCGATTGGCGACCTCGAGGGCGGCGACGACATTGGCGCCGGTGGAGATGCCGACCAGGATACCCTCCTCCTTCGCCAAACGCCGCGCCATGGCAAAGGCGTCGTCGTTGGAAACCTGGACGCACTCGAGAATCTGGGGGCGGCCCGCGCTGTCCTTCAAATGAAGGTTCTGCGGGACGAAGCCGGCGCCGGTGCCCTGGATTTTATGCGGGCCGGGCTTGACGGGCTGCCCGGCGATCGTCTGCGAGATGACGGGTGAATCTTTGGGCTCCACCGCGATGGCTTGGAACGAGGGCTTCTTCGGCTTGATCACCTCGGTGACGCCGGTGAGAGTGCCGCCGGTGCCCACTGCAGAAACGAAAATATCCACCTGGCCGTCGGTGTCCTCCCAGATTTCCACCGCGGTGGTTTTGGAGTGGATAGCCGGGTTCGCCGGATTATTGAACTGCTGAGGAATCCAGGAGTTGGGAGTTTCCTGAGCCAGGGCCTCGGCCCGAGCAATGGCCCCCTTCATGCCTTCGGCGCCCGGCGTCAGCACCAGCTTGGCGCCCAGCATGGCTAGCAGGGTGCGGCGTTCCACCGACATGGTTTCAGGCATCGTGAGGATCAGGGAATACCCCTTGGCCGCTGCCACGAAGGCGAGCGCAATGCCGGTGTTGCCGCTGGTGGGCTCAATGATGACTGTGTCCTTTTTAAGAACGCCGCGCTTCTCGGCGTCCTCAATCATCGCCATGCCGATGCGGTCCTTGACGCTGCCGAGCGGGTTAAAAAACTCGCACTTGAGAAGAATCGTCGCACCGGCGCCGGCGGTGACCTTGTTCAGTTTAACCAGCGGCGTGCGGCCGACCGTTTCGATGATGTTATTATAGATGCGCCCCATATTTTTTTGCGGTTTGGTTGTTTACTTCAGGAGATTAAACTTGGGCGGAAGAGCGCGCTCGGGCAAGTATTTTTATCTGAATTTGAAAGAACCAACTCCCAGCCTCCAACCCCGGACATCCTCTGAAACACCGACCGGTGTTTGTTCAAAGGACGATTTCAAGTGGGGGAGATTGTATGTCCAATGTTTTCTCGTTCTTTGAACATCTAATCAACGCGCGACCTCTCAGCCGTAAAGGGAAAAACGCGTTCCGCCGCCCGGACAACGAATTAATATGCACAGCTTATTCACCGCGTGAAATCCCACCCAACCGCGGTCGACGCCCCACCGAACCTTTTAAATCCGGTCTGTTTTCGATTTGTGTCCAAAAATTATCCACCCGCAACCCAATTCTGATTTCACCCCGGTGAATAACTTCTGACGGTTTTTCGCTCGAAGTAGAAGACCACGGAAATTGCTTCGGAAGGGCGGCGGCTGGCCTTCCTCGCAGGCACACCTCTCGGGCAGTTGGAGAGGCAGACAAGAGATGGCGGTGTGAAAATAAAAAAGGCCGTCCTTGCGGACGGCCCTGAATGAATCTCAAACCTTACTTCTTCGATTTCGCTTTAGAAGCTTTTTTCGTTTTCACGATGGCTTTTTTGCGTTTGATGTAGGCCTTGCGGCGTTTCTTGTGTTCGGCTTTGTTGAGTTGTTTGCCCATAAGTGTCTTTACTTTAATCGCGTGTTGCGGTTTTGTGAACGCACTATGAAAGTTTATGGGCGGCGATTCAACATCTATTTAGCATTGGCGGCGGCGGCGGTCTTGGCGGGCGGCTGCCAGACGGACAAAAAAAAGAGCGATATCAGCGCCATGCGCGTCCATTTGCAGGCCAATAAGAACACCGTGGGATCCACCGTGCCCGTCACCCTGCTCCGCTCCAATCCGGTGAGCGTGACCATTGCGCATGACCCGATTTTGACGGAAGCCAATCTGGTGACCGCGCAGGTGATTGAGACGCCCGGGGGATTCGCCATTGAAGTCCAGTTCGATCAAACCTCTTCCCTGATGCTCGAACAATATTCCTCGGCCAATCCCGGGCTGCACTTCGTCATCTTCGGCCAATGGGGCGAAACCGCCGCTGATGGCCGCTGGCTGGCCGCTCCGCTGATCACCCGTCGCATTCCCAACGGAAAACTGGCGTTCACGCCGGACATCACCCGCGACCAATCCGACCGTTTCGTTTCCGGTCTGAACAATGTCGCTAAAAAAGTGAAGAAGGGCGTTTTCAAATGAAGCGGGGATCCGGGTGTTGCGCCGGGGCCGCTGTGGCCGGCATTTTATTTTTCGTTATGCGCCTGTGCGCGCAGGCCCCGTTCCAGTTTCCCACCGCCAATCATTCGCTTTACCAGGTCGGGGACGAACTGAAGTTTTTCGCCCCCACCGCTCCGGACAAGCCGTGGACCAGCGGAAGCTTCGGCTGCGAACGAAACGGGGGATGGCGGATGCACGAGGGGCTGGACATCCTCCACCAGCACACGGACCGGCGCGGAGATCCAACCGATCCCGTGCTGGCCACCGCCGACGGGACCGTGGTCTATTTCAGCCGGAAGCCCTCGCTCTCAAACTACGGCAACTACATCATTCTCCGTCATAACATTGAGGGCCTGGAAATTTATTCGCTCTATGCGCACCTGAGCGAGGTCCGGGCGGATTTAAAATTCGGCGCGCTGGTGAAGGCGGGCGAAGGGATTGGCACAATGGGGCGTACATCCAACGCGGAAGGCATTGCCCGGGAACGCGCCCACCTCCATTTTGAGCTCAACGTCCTTGCAAACGAGAATTTTGCAGCCTGGTTCAAGAAGAAAAATCCCGGCGAGCGCAACGACCACGGGGGCTGGAACGGCCAAAACTTCTTCGGGCTGGATCCGCGGGAGATCCTGATTCGCGAACGCAATCCGGTCAAAAAATTTAGCCTGCTGGAATTTGTGCGCGGCCAGACGGAGCTTTACCGGGTGCAGGTGCGGGCGGTGAACTTCCCCTATTTGAAACGCTACCCGGGGTTGGTCCTGAAGAACCCTGTTTCGGAAAAGGAGGGGGTGGCCGGATATGAGCTGGTGTTTAATTATAACGGCATACCCTTCGCCCTGCTGCCGCGCGCCGCCTCAGAAATGAAGGGCGCCGCCAAAGTTCAGCTGCTCTCGGTCAATGAAAAAGAATATCGCTCCAATCCCTGCCGCAAACTGGTCGCCCAGCGCGGGTCCCGCTGGCAACTGACCGAGGCCGGCCTGCGCGAACTGGATCTGCTGACCTACTGATGACACGTTTGACAAAATTCGATTTCCGACTTTAGTTCTGTCCGCTTCTCGCAAACGATTGCATGAACATGACCGGCTTAAACCCGAACTCCGGAAGTGGAGTTCGCGCACGCTCGGCAGAATCAGCGCGCTGCGCTGGGCTCGCCGGCGTTCAGCGGGCGTCCGAAAGGGCGACGGAAAAGACGTCCGCACAAGCTCATTCCGCGCCGGATACGGCGCGGGGGCATCTCTGCGCGATGCCCCTGCCCGCTTCGGCGTTCGGCATAAAACGCAACTCTCCCGGAACGGCGGGCCGCCGTCAGGCCGGCTTCACGCTGATCGAGTTGCTCGTCGTGATTGCCATCATCGCCATTCTCGCCGCCCTGCTGCTCCCGGCGCTGAACCGGGCCAAGCAGCGGGCTTATATGACCGCCTGCCTGAACAACCTCAAACAGCTGCAGCTCTGCTGGCTGATGTATGCCCAGGACAACGAGGAGGTGATCCCCCCCAACAACTACGTGTATCAAGTCACTCTGGGGAGCACCAACAACCCCACCCTGGGCGAGGATGAAATGACCTGGTGCCGGGGATTGGCACCCCTGGACACGAATGAAATCAGCGAGGCCACCTCGCTGCTCTTCCCCTACAATCGGACCGGGGGAATCTACCATTGCCCGTCGGACCGCTCGACCGTGGCGGGGGCTCCGCAGATGCTCCGCAAGCGCAGCTACAACATGAGCAACAGCGCCAACTGCGCCACGGACAGCCACTTCAGGAAAACCTCGGAAATCCGGGTTCCCACCGGCCTTTTCATCTTCATCGATACGAACGAAAACGACATTTGGGATTCCACGTTTGGGGTCATCCCCGCCGACTACCGCTACTGGTCGGACTTCTGGCTGGACATACCGGCCGACCGCCATCTGAGAGGAGCCAATCTCACGTTCGCGGATGGCCATGTGGAACACTGGAAATGGCGGGCGCCCAAGGACGAACTGTCGCTCGGACAACCCGCCTTTAGCGCAGAGGATTTCCAGGACTTGCGCCGCTTGCAGCAGTGCATCAAGGGCGCCGGGGGCAATTGAAATAAAGGCCGACGCCACGCAGGGCCCCGCGAGGAATTAAGTGGACCCGTTCACCCCTGCCGCTCATGCGGAGACCCCCCGGTGATCGGACTGCAAATATCGCGGCTTGGTTTTGGAGGGATTGCCCTTTAAATTGGCATGTGCCGATCGACATCAAATCCCAGTCCCGCGAGGAACTCCAAGCCCGGTTCCAATCCTGGGAACAGCCCGTTTACCGGGTCACGCAACTCCTGGAATGGCTTTACGTGCGCCGCGCCACGAGTTGGGACGCGATGACGAATCTGCCAAAAAAGCTGCGAGCGCAGCTGGCAGAGGCTTTTTCACTCCAATCGCTCGAGCTGGTTCGCAAACAGGGTTCGCGGGACATCACCCAGAAATTTCTATGGAAACTGGCCGACGGCGCGTTGATCGAAAGTGTGCTGATTCCCGCCAATCCGGCCCTGTATGGCGAAGCCAGCGACCGCCACACGCTCTGCGTCTCCACCCAGGTTGGCTGCGCCTACGGCTGCAAATTCTGCGCCAGCGGCCTGGACGGATGGAAGCGCAACCTCACCCCCCACGAAATCGTGGAGCAAGTCCTCGCCACCGAACGATGGAATGAGACCGAGACCAAAGCGGCACGCCCTTCCGCGGGAGGCGCCCCTGCTGCCGCGCCCGAGACCGGGGCTGCTGAATCGCGGCTCATCAACAATCTGGTCATCATGGGCATGGGCGAACCACTTTCGAATTACGACAACCTGCTCCCGGCGCTGCGCCTCCTCAATGCCCCGTGGGGCGGCGGCATCGGCGCGCGGAAGATCACCATCTCCACCAGCGGCCTCGTGCCGCAGATCCGCCGGCTCGCGGATGAGCCGGAGCAATTCCGCCTGGCCATCTCCTTGCACGGCGCAACGGATGAGGTCCGCCAGCGCATCATGCCCGTCAACCGCAAATACCCGCTCAAGGAGCTCACCGCGGCGCTCGAATATTATCAGGAAAAAAAGGACCGGATGATCACGTTTGAATACATTCTGATCGCCGGCGTGAACGATGCCCTGGAGCAGACCCAGCCGCTGGGCGCGCTGGCGCGACATCTGCGCGCCAAGGTGAATCTGATTCCCTACAACAAGGTCGAGGGGCTGACCTGGCAGCGTCCCAGCGAGGAGGTTTGCGAGGAGTTTCTTGGCGCACTCGAGAAGCAGCGGGTCCCCGCCACCCTCCGCCGCGAAAAGGGCGGAGACATTGACGCCGCCTGCGGACAATTGCGGCTGAAGACGGAGCGGGAACTGGCCCCGCCGCTGGGCGCCACGGCCCCAGCCTGAGAAAGCAATGCTGGGCCGTCACGGGATCAACTGGTTCAGACGGTGTTTTACATTTTCAATTATTCACTTTTAATATCCCTGTGATCGCCCTACTCGACTACGGCTCCGGCAACCTGCGCAGCGTCCATAAATCGCTGCTCCAGGTCGGCGCCGACGTGCGCCGGGTGAGCCATCCCGAAGAGATCGGCGACGCGGCGGCGCTGGTTCTGCCCGGGGTGGGCGCGTTCGACGATTGCATTGGCGCGCTTCGCAAAGGGGCGATGCTGGAGGCCGCTCGCGATTTCATCCGGACTGGCAAGCCGTTCCTCGGCATCTGCGTCGGCTATCAGGCCCTGTTCGAGCGGAGCGAGGAATTCAACTCCTGCGCCTCCGGACTGGGCGTTTTCAAGGGCAGCGTCGTCCGCTTCACCGAACGGCCCGGGCTGAAAATCCCCCAGATCGGCTGGAACCAGCTTGAGATCGTCCGCCCCGATTGCCCGCTCTATCGCGGCATCCCCAACGGCAGCCACGTCTACTTCGTCCACAGCTTTTATCCCCAGCCGGCGGAGGAAGGCATCGTCGCCACCCGCACGGATTATGGCGACACCTTTGCCTCGTCCGTCTGGCGCGACAATGTGTTCGCCACGCAGTTTCACCCGGAGAAAAGCCAGAAGATCGGGCTGCAGCTGCTGAAGAACTTTGTCGATCTTTCAAAAAAGTGACGCCTTGTGCGGCGACCCTCTTTTTGTCATCCTTTCCCCTAGTTAGTTAACAATCCAATTATCACATCATCATTATGGCTCACGAACTCCCCACCCTGCCCTACGACAAGGCCGCCCTGGAACCGCACTTCGATGCGTTGACCATGGAGATCCACCACGACCGCCACCACAAGGCGTATGTGGACAACTTGAATAAAGCCATTGCCGGCAACGCCGCGCTGGAAGCCAAGTCGCTCGAACAGATTCTCCGCGACTTGAGCGCCGTTCCTGATGCCGTCCGCGGCCCCGTCCGCAACAACGGGGGCGGCCACTGGAACCATTCGTTCTTCTGGAAAATTCTCAGCCCCGCCGCCGGCGGCGCGCCCACCGGAAAGCTCGCTGCGGACATCCAGGCCGCGTTCGGCAGCTTTGAGGATTTCAAAGCGAAGTTTGAGGCGGCGGGCCTCGGGCGTTTCGGCAGCGGCTGGGTCTGGCTCGTTTCCAACGGCGGCAAGCTGGAGATTGTCTCCACCCCCAACCAGGACAACCCGCTCATGGGCAAGACCGTGGCCGGCTGCGAAGGCACGCCGCTCATCGGCTGCGATGTGTGGGAACACGCCTACTACCTCAAGTACCAGAACAAGCGCGCCGATTTCCTCAAGGCCTTCTGGAATGTGCTGAACTGGAACGCGGTTCAATATTGACCGCACGGCAAAACGCCGCCCGTCCTTAAAACAAAAACGCGCCGACTCAAATCGGCGCGTTTTTTGTTTTCTAAAAAACCCTTATTAGATTCCGCGTTTGTCCACGATCTTGTTTCCTTTGCCGAGGACGATGACCCGCGGCTTCCATTTTTTAGCCTTCCGGGCGCTGACGGCGGCGAAGCCCATGATGGTCAGGGTGTCGCCCTTTTTGCCGAGGTGAGCCACGGCGCCGTTCATGACAATCTCGCCGGAACCGCGCTTGCCTTGGATGACATAGGTTTCCCAGCGGTTGCCGTTGGCCATGTTGCCGCACAGGATTCTCTCATATTCCTGCAGGCCGCATTTCTCCATCAGGTCGGCGGCAATGGTCAGGCTGCCTTCGTAGTTCACATCCCCGCCGGTGACGGTGGCGCGATGGATTTTGGATTTGAGCAAAAAAACTTCCACAGGTGTGAATTATTTGAGTTTCAAAAAGTTCTGCAAAATGGTCCGGCCGTTCTCGGTGAGGATGCTTTCGGGATGGAATTGCACCCCCCAGATGGGCAGCGTCTTGTGCCTCACGCCCATGATCTCCCCCTCCTCAGTCTCGGCGGTGATCTCCAGGCAGTCCGGAAGGGTCTCGCGCCGGATCACGAGCGAATGATAGCGCGTGGCGAGAAACGGATTGGGCATGCCGGCAAACAAATCCCTGCCGTTGTGCTGAATGGGCGAGGTCTTGCCGTGCATCATGCGGTGGTTCACCACCACCTCGCCGCCGAACGTGTGGCCGATGCACTGGTGCCCGAGGCACACGCCAAAAATGGGGATGCCCTCGGCAGAGAAGGTGCGGATGACGTCGTTAGATAGCCCGGCCTCGCGCGGCGAACACGGTCCGGGCGAGACGAGGATGCGCTCCGGCTGGAGCGCGCGAATCTGGTCGAGGGTGATCTCGTCATTGCGGCGCACCTGTAGTTCTGCCCCCAGCTCGCCTAGATATTGAACCAGGTTGTAGGTGAACGAATCGTAATTGTCCAGGACCAGAATCATGTCGCTCCGGGGAAACTACACGATGCCGTTGAAAATAAAAGAGGAAACCATCTAGCCAGCGTTCACACTCAAAGGTATTCAATGAATTCCGCTGTCCAGAAAGAAACTTCAAAAAAACTCAATGCTGGCTGCGTCTGCCACCTCTTCAGAAATCCGCATTTCATCCGGCCGCAAGCCGGACACCGCGATCCGCCTTGGCCGGATCTCCCAAGAGGAATGGGATGGGGTGTCCCGCTAGCGGGCCTTCACATCCCAGGCATCGCGCAGACCGTCCCCGAGAAAGTTCAGGGCGAGCAGCGTCGTCACCAGCACGCCGCCTGGAAAAAGAATCAGCCACCAATAGACGCGGAGCGGGTTGATCTGCCCGACCCCCTCGGCAATCAGGGTCCCCCAGCTGGCCATGGGCGGCTCAACGCCCAGTCCGAGAAAACTTAAAAAGGATTCGTAAAGAATGATCGCCGGCATGGTGAGGGCAAGGTAGGTGATGACGACGCCAAAGATGTTCGGGAGGATATGACGCGTCAGAATCCGCCAGGGCCGCGCGCCCAGCACCCGGCTGGCTTCGACGAAGGCGCGGGTCCGGAGCGACAACACCTGTCCGCGAACGATTCGGGCCATGGTGAGCCAGGAGATTGCCCCGAGACCCACAAATAGCAGCAGCACCCGGATCTGCTTGGCGAGCGCCGGGGAATGAGCCACCAGCGGCGCATGCTTCATAAGCTCCCCGAGGGTGGTGATGAGGACGATGACGAAAATCACTGAGGGCAGGGAATAAAGCACATCGACGGTCCGCATTAAAAATCCGTCCAGACGGCCCCCTGCGTACCCGGCAACGGCCCCCCATAAAACCCCGATCACCAGGCTCACCAGCGTGCCGACCAGGCCCACCAGCAGCGAAATCTGCGCTCCGAAGAGAACGCGGGAAAAAACGTCGCGCCCGTGCACGTCGGTGCCGAACCAGTGAACAGAGTCCGGCGGTAAAAACTGGCCGTCGGACAGCCAGTTAGGATCATGGATCTGCGCGAAGCCCCCCCCGGTAACCTTCAATGCCAGAGGCCAGGCGAGGATGGCCAGCAAGAGCGCAGCCAGATACCAAGCGCTCGCCACCGCCGGCCGGTTCCGTTTGAACCGGAGCCAGGCCGCGGAGGAATTGGCCGCAGGCGATTGGGGGACGGGCGGATCCCCTGCCCCCTTGGAAACGCTGTTGGGGAGATCACTCATATTTCACGCGCGGGTCCAGCCAGGTGTAGGCGGCGTCCACGAGCAGATTCAGCCCGACAAGGAGCACCGCGTAAAGCAAGGCGAGGCCGACAACGACGGTGTAATCGCGGTTGAGCGAACTGTTCACTAGAAAGACGCCGATGCCGGGAATCTGAAAAATGTTTTCGATGATGAAGGAGCCGGTCAGCAGGTCGGCGAGCATCGGGCCGGAATAGGAAACGACCGGCAGCACCGCAAGCCGGAAAGCGTGCCGGAAGAGAAGGGTGTTTTCGCCGAGGCCCTTGGCGCGGGCGGCGGTCACGCATTCGGACTGCATGGCGCTAAGCATGCCTTCGCGGGTCAATCGGGCGACTTTTCCCGCAAAATACAGGCCGAGGGCGACCACCGGCAGGACCATGTGCCACGGGGAATCCCAGAGAGCCACCGGCAGCCATTTTAATTTCACGGCAAAGACCAGCACCAGCAGCGGCGCGAGGACAAAGCCCGGCACGCACACGACCAGCATCGACAGAAAGCTTCCGACGTAATCCTCCCACCCCCCGCGCCGGGCGGCGGTGATGAAGCCCACCGTTAAGCCGACTGCCAGGGCGAAACCAAACGCGAGCACCCCCAGCGTCATGGAAACGGGCAACCCCTGCGCGATGATGTCGTTGACGGTGTGATTGCGGTATTTTAGGGAGACCCCAAAGTCGCCGTGTGCCAGATCCCCCACATAGCGGGCGTACTGTTTCCAGATGGGTTCATCCAGATGGTATTTGGCCCTGAGATTGGCTTCGATCTCCGGGGAGGCGGGCGCTCGGTCGCGGTCAAACGGCCCGCCCGGCGCGAGGCGCACCAGGACAAAAGCCAGCGCGCTGATGACGAGCAGCAGCGGAATCGAAAATGCGAGGCGTCGGAGAAAATACATCTCAGGTCAGGGAGCCCTCACCCCTGCGGGAGGAAACTCGTGGTTTTGGCAGGCGGATCCGAAAGACCCGTTGGTTTTTTGACGTTCATGGCTTGTGAATTTTGCGAATGTATTGAAGGGGATGGCTATCCAATAAATTCTGGTAGACGCCCTGAATCCGGTTCGTGTCGAAATAATTAATGCCGACGTAGAAAATGAGGGGGACGATGGGCGCCTCGTCGCGCACCAGCAAGGCCTCGGCCCTTTGAAACAAAGAGGCTCGAAGATCCTGATCGGGCTGTTCGCCAGCCTCCCGGATCAAAGCATCGTACGTCTGGTTTTTCCAGCCTGTCCGATTGTTGCCGTCGCCGCTGGTGAACATCCCCAAAAATGTCTGCGGGTCGTTGTAATCCCCGACCCAGCTGGAGCGCGAGGCGTCATAATCCAGGCGGGACTGTGCGCCCAGGAACACCTTCCATTCGAGCTGCCTTAATTCCATCTCCACACCCAGTGTGTCGCGCCACATCTGCTGCAATTCGATGGCGACGTTCTCATGAATCTTAGCCGCTCCGCCCGCGGCGGCATTAAAGATATAATTGAACCGTGGAAAATTCCGCCCCCCCGGGTACCCCGCTTCTGAAAGCAATTGCCTGGCTTGGTCCGGATCATACTCCAACCCGGCGGGCGATGTGTAATGGGCCACGCCATCTGGCACCAGGTGGGACGCAGGCCGCTCCCCCGCCTTCGTGATTTTCCGGACGAGGCGATTCTTGTCCACGGCCATGGCAAGAGCGCGCCGGACGCGCGGATCGTCAAACGGTTTGCGGGTCACATTAAACCGGATGAAATAGGTGCCCAGATAGTTGAAAGCATGAAAATCAGGCCGATGCAGCAGCACGTCCAGCAGTTCGACGGGCACCAGATCCTTGTCCCAAATGATATCGACCTGGCCATTTTCATAGAGATTCAGCGAGGTGATGGGCGACCCCACTGGCAGCAGGTCGATTATCTCCGACTGGGTATTCGCGGCATCCCAGTAGCGCGGGTTTTTCTTCAGGCGGATTTTATCGTTGAGCCGCCAGGCGGCGAGTTCGTAGGGACCGCTGCTGGGGAGGGGCCGCACCATCAGCCATCGGTCACCGTGCGATTCAATCGTCTGACGCGGCACCACATAGAGGGTCGGGAAAGCGCACAAATCCAGAAAGAAGGCCGTGGGATGATTCAGCTCCACGCGGACGGTGAATGGATCCACAGCGTGGACGCCCACCCGGGCAGGATCTTTGATTTTCCCGGCGTTGAAATCCTCCGCGTTTTTAAGATAAAAAAGCTGCCCGGCATAATCGGAACCCGTCGCCGGATTCAATGCGCGGATCCAGGAATACACCAGATCCTCCGACCGGATGGGCTCGCCCGTGGACCAGACCAGATTCGTCCGCAAATGGAAGAGATACACCAGGCCATCCGGGGAGATCTCCCAGCGTTCCGCCAAACCCGGGATGGGGCGGGCGGTTTTGGGATCCAAGCGGGTCAGGCCTTCAAACAAGCCCTGCACCGCGCGCAACTCCGGCTGGCCGGTGATGATGGCCGGGTCAAGGGATTCAGGCTCCGCCCCATTAATGATGGTCAGGTCTGCGGGCGGCTCGTGACGAACGCAGCCGGAAAGGCAGAGCCAAGCCGACACCCAGCCGCCGCTGATAAGACAAAAACGCGCCAGCGAAACGAATCGCTTGGCGCGCTTTGAAAAAGTCATTGCGTTATTTAGCAGGAGCAGGAGCGGGAGCGGCCGGCGCCGCGCTGACCGGTGCGGGCGGGGCCGTTAGCAGGGTGCTCTTCGGGGCCGCCGCCGGCAGGGTCGCCGGAGCGGGTGCGGTTCCCGGCGCCTGCGACTGAACCTGCAGGGTGTCCACCTGCTTTACAAACGCAGAGGCGTCACCCCGATGCGTCCGGTCCTGTATCACGCCAATGGCCAAAGACAGGCAAAAGAAAATCACCGTCGCATATTTTGTGATTTTGGTCAGGGCATTGCCGGAACCGGCGCCAAACAGCGCATCGGCAGCTCCGCCGCCGAACGCCAACCCCGCGCCGGCATCCTTTTTGGGCAGCTGCACCAGGACCAGCAGGATCAACACCGCACAATTGATGACCAGAAAAAAAGTCAGTACGCCAATGAAAAAGCTCATATGAAGTGGAATGTTATACGGAATTCTTGATGATGTCAGCAAAACTTCTTGATTCCAGCGCCGCTCCGCCGACCAGCGCGCCGTCCACATCCGGCTGGCTCATCAGCTCCTGTGCATTGTTGGGTTTCACGCTGCCGCCATATTGAATGCGGACCTTCCGGGCGGTGGCCTCGTCAAACATCTTTGCCAGTTGCGCCCGGATGAACGCATGCGCGTCCTGCGCCTGCTGCGTCGTTGCCGTCTTGCCCGTCCCGATGGCCCACACGGGTTCATAGGCGATGACGGTTTCCACCATCTGTTCCTTGGTGAGACCTGCCAGGCTGCCGCGCACCTGGGTTTCCAAAACCTGCTCCATCTGCCCCCCCTCGCGCTCCGCCAGTGTCTCGCCCACACAGACGATCGGCTTCAGGGACGCCGCATGGGCCGCGGCGGCTTTCCGGGCGATGAGCGCGTCGGGCTCCTTCTGGAACTGGCGCCGCTCGCTATGGCCGAGAATGACATAGCGCACCGAGAACTCCTTGAGCATGCCCGCGCAGATCTCGCCGGTGAACGCGCCGAAATGGTTCTCGCTCATGTTCTGAGCCCCGAGCTTGATATTTTTGGATTCCAGAATCGCACGGGACACGGACTCCAGCGCGGTGAACGGCGGGCACACCACGATGTCCACTTCCTTCACAGCGGCGACGGCACGCGTGAGGTCCTCCACCAGGGACAGGGCCTCGGCGACCGTCTTGTTCATCTTCCAATTCCCGGCAATGATCAGTCTTCTTTCTTTGTTCATTTAATAAAATTCTTTCGGTTGTTTAAAATCACTTCTCCGACAGCGCCGCCACGCCGGGCAGCACCTTGCCCTCGAGGAATTCCAGCGAGGCCCCGCCCCCGGTCGAGGTGTGCGACACCTTCTTGTCCGCCCCAAACTTTTTGGCAGCCGTCGCGGTATCGCCGCCACCGACGACTGTGGTGGCACCGGCGGCGGTGGCCGCCACGATGGCATCCGCCATGGACCGGGTGGCTTTTTCAAAAACGGGGAACTCGAACACTCCGGGGGGACCATTCCAGATGATGGTCTTGGCGCGTGCGATAACCGCAGCAAACAACTTGGAGGATTCCGGGCCGGCATCGAGGCCTTCCCAGCCGGCGGGAATGCCCCCCTGCAATGTGGCATTGGCCACGTTCGCATCCGGACCATATTTATCGCCAATAATCC